>Ga0272441_10001024_pt1 | contig 60408 bp, 54 predicted proteins | sample SSMProp6N_FD_193582 | JGI IMG/M metagenome (GOLD analysis project Ga0272441, IMG submission 193582) | Marine sediment archaeal communities from Little Sippewissett salt marsh, Falmouth, MA, United States - SSM-Prop-6N | ecosystem: Environmental > Aquatic > Marine > Wetlands > Sediment ...
CCGCCGCAAGGCCAAACGACACAGACGTCGTAAGGTTCGGAACTGACGGCTGGCGAGGAGGGATCGCCCGGGAGTTCACGTTTGACAACGTTGCCCGGGTAGCCGAAGCCACCGCCCGGTTCCTCGTCTCCGAAGAGCGCAAGCACCTAGCGATCTACAACGACGGCCGCGCACCATACCGCTCCGCGGCCAACGGCATCACCGTGGGCTACGATCTGCGGTTCCTCTCGGAGGAGTTCGCGCTCCACTTCGCGCGGGTCATGTTGGACTGCGGTGTGCCGGTCACCATGAGCGATCGGCCGTTGCCGACGCCGGCGCTGTCCTTTTCCGTGGTCGATCGACACGCGGCCGCAGGGATCATGGTCACGGCAAGCCACAACCCCCCGACCGACAACGGGATCAAGTACAAGGCGGAGTACGGCGGGTCAAGCCCGAGCGACCTGACTGCCGGCGTTGAGCGCCTGCTCCCGGTGCGGGGACGCGTCCCGCGCGTCCCGGAGGCAGCCGTGTCGCGAATCGATATCACAACGCCGTATCTGCGACGGATACGGGAGTTCATCGATGCGGATCGGCTCACAGCATCCGACACGCTGGTCATCGCCGATTCGATGTACGGCTCGGCGCAAGGCCTCGTCAGCGGGCTGCTTACCGAGTACGGGGTCGACAACATGCAGATCCGTGGCAGCCACGACGTTCTGTTCGGCGGGAAGAAGCCTGAGCCGCTCGAGGAGAACCTCATTCCGCTGCGCGCCGTCATCGCATCCCGACACAAGACCCATCCGCGGATCATCGGTGTCGTCACCGACGGCGACGGCGACCGTATCTCTGCAATGGATGAGAAGGGCGGATTCATCGATGCCCAGAGCACGTTTGCGCTGATCCTGCGGTATCTGCTGGACGTGCGGGGATGGCGCGGTTCGGTCGTCAAGTCCGTCAATCTGACAGACATGGCCGTCGCCATCTGCAACGAGCATAACCTGGAGCTGATCGAAGTCCCGATCGGCTTCAAGCACGCCGTGCCGCATCTGCTCCGCGGGGGGGTTCTCGTCGCCGCCGAGGAGAGCGGGAGCATCGCCATCCAGGGCCACATCCCGGAACGCGACGGCGTTCTCAACTCCCTTCTCCTGGCGGAGATCGCCGCATCGAGCGCCGGGCCGATCAGCCAAGAGGTGGCTCGCCTACAGAAAGACTACGGCCCGCTTGTCTACCATCGCCGGGACATCACTGTGCCTGGCCGCCTCGAGGTGGTGGCGCGTTTGCTCGCCGACCCGCCGGAGCGGTTCGCGGGACGACCGGTGCGCTCCGTTGAAACGAAGGACGGGTTGAAGCTACGATTCGCCAAAGGCTGGCTCCTGTTCCGCGCCTCCGGGACAGAGCCGATTCTTCGCCTGTACAGCGAGATGCCGACGAGGCGCGAGGTGTGGGAGATGCTGGACGAGGCGGAGAGGCTGGCACGAGGAGATCTCACCCTATGGTAAGACGAGATGCACGACATCCGTACGACGCGGCCGCGATCGAGGAGCGGTGGCGCGACGCCTGGGCAGAGCGAGGATTCTTCCACGCCGACGTCCGCGCGCGGGAGAACACGTTCTACTACCTGAACATGTTCCCCTACCCGTCGAGCTACCTCCATGTCGGGCACGGACGCAACTACATCATCGGTGATGTCATCAGCCGGGTGAAGATCATGCGCGGCTACACCGTCCTCAACCCCATGGGCTGGGACGCGTTCGGCCTCCCTGCGGAGAACGCGGCAATCGAGCGCTAGGTTCATCCTCGGGAGTGGACGCTCAGGAACATCGAATACGCGAAGGAGCAGTTCCGCGCGTGGGGCGTTCAGTTCGACTGGGATCGCGAGGTCACGACCTGCTTGCCCGATTACTACCGCTGGACGCAGTGGCTGTTCCTGCAGCTGTATCAGCACGGCCTCGCGTACCGCAAGAACGCCACCGTCAACCACTGCCCTACGTGCGACACCGTGCTCGCCAACGAGCAGGTGGTCGGTGGGGCGTGCGAGCGTTGCGGCACCGTGCCCGAGAAGAAGGAGCTCGAGCAGTGGTTCTTCAGGATCACTGACTACGCCGACCGCCTGCTCGCCGATCTCGATCAGCTGGCGGCGTGGCCGGAGAGCGTGCGCAAGATGCAGGAGAACTGGATCGGGCGCAGCGAAGGGGTCGAGGTCACGTTCACCACCGAGGCCGGCGATCCGATCACGGTGTTCACGACGCGTCCCGACACGCTGTGGGGCGCGACGTTCATGGTCCTCGCTCCGGAACATCCCCTGGTGGAGATACTGACAACCGAAGCCCACGGCGACCAGGTTGCCTCGTACCGTGAGCAGGCGTCGCGTGCCACGGAGATCGAGCGCACGTCGACCGAGCGGGACAAGACCGGGGTGTTCACCGGAGGCTACGCCGTCAATCCCGTGAACGGTCGACGGATCCCGGTGTGGATAGCGGACTACGTCCTGATGAGCTACGGAACAGGGGCCATCATGGCGGTTCCCGCCCACGATGAGCGGGACTTCGAGTTTGCCTTGGCGTTTGGACTGCCGATCCTTCCGGTCATCGCTCGCACCGACGCCGCTACGTGCTCGTTCGTCCCCGCGTCCGCGGTCGGGAACGGGTTCGCCGATGCGTTGAGGGAAGCGGCGATCGACTTCTCCGCGACAGCGGGTGGCCTGTTGGTGACGCCCGCAATCGACGCGGTCGACCGTTACCTCTCCGTCGCCCAGACCCATCTGACGAACCGCGGCTGGGCAGAGGTCGTCGGGTCTCGCTGGGCGTTCGCCTTCCCCGATGCGATCATCGCTTGGGATGGGCCCGAGGCGGAATCGGAGATCCTCAGTCGCCTACGGCTCCTCGATCCGTCGCTGACCTCGACCCGCACGCTCATGGAGCATCTTTGGAGCCGCCCGGCGTACCGAGACATCCTTTTCCACGCCGATTACGGGACGATGATCCACTCCGAGGCGTTCACCGGAACCCCGGGCGATCGCGCGGTCGCTGAGGTCACCGCGTGGATCGAAGAGCGGGGGATCGGCCGCGGGGCGGTCAACTACCGGTTGCACGATTGGTTGATCTCCCGCCAGCGCTACTGGGGCGCGCCGATCCCGATTGTCCACTGCGATCGCTGCGGGACCGTCCCGGTTCCCGAAGCGGATCTGCCGGTCCTGCTTCCCGACGTGGCATTCATCGGCAAGATGGGGCTGTCTGAGATTCCAGGCTACACGGACACCACCTGCCCGGCGTGCGGTGGGGCAGCTCGCCGGGACACGGACACCATGGATACGTTCGTGGACTCGTCGTGGTACTTCCTGCGCTACATCAGCCCTCACGACGCCGAGCGACCGTTCCTCCGGGACGACGTCGATCATTGGCTCCCGGTTGACCAGTATGTCGGCGGCGTGGAGCACGCGATCCTGCACCTGATGTATGCACGGTTCATCACCAAGGCGCTGCACGATCTCGGCCACATCGGCTTTGAGGAGCCGTTCGCCCGGCTGTTCACGCAGGGGATGGTTTGCCTCACCGCGTACCGCTGTGCCGAACACGGGTGGATCGAGCCGGAGAGGGTCGGTGAGGGGCAGACATGCCCGATGTGCGCGACGAAGCTGGAAGCTTCCGTTCTGAAGATGTCGAAGTCGAAGAAGAACGTCGTCGATCCGGCAGCGATCATCAAGCGGTACGGAGCGGACACAGAACGGGTGTACACGATGTTCATGGGACCTCCGGACCGCGACATCGAGTGGTCGGAAGAGGGGATCCGCGGAGCGTCGCGCTTCCTGCACCGGGTCTGGGGCTTGGTGCTGGACGTCCTCGATCGCATGTCTGCGCCCGGGGCATCCGTGGACCCGGAGGCGTTTCACGACGCGGAAGCGTCGCTGTGGCACCGCTACCACGTGACCGTGAAGAAGGTCACCGAGGACATCGAGAAGCGGTTCAGCTTCAACACCGCGGTGGCAGCGATCATGGAACTGACCAACGAGATCGCCAGGACGGTCGAAGGCGAGGTCGCTCCAGCGCTGCTGCGCGAAGCGATCGACGGGCTGATCCTTCTGCTGTCGCCGTTTGCACCGTTCATCGGCGAGGAGCTGTGGCAGCGGACGGGGCACGACACGATGGTGCTCGAACAGCCGTGGCCGAGCTACGAGAAGGACGCGCTGACCGAGGACACGGTCGAGATCCCGGTGCAGGTCAACGGCAAGCTGCGCGCAAGGGTGGCCGTCGCGCTGGAGGTGGCGCGCGATCCGGAGAAGTTGCGCGCCGCGGCGCTCGCCGACGAACGCGTGACGGAACGTCTCCAAGGCGTGGAGATCGTCAAAGTCATCGCCATCCCCGAGAAGATGGTCAGCGTCGTGGTGAAGTAGTCCGATGCCACGACGAGCGGTGTTCCTCGATCGCGACGGGGTCATCAACAACCACGGGGACTACGTCAACGCGGTGGAGGACCTTCACCTCATCGACGGCTCCGCGGCAGCGATCCGCAGACTCAACGACGCCGGCCTTCCCGTCTACGTGATCACCAACCAGGGAGGGATCGCGTTCGGCTACCTCACCGAGGACGCCCTCCAGACGATCCACGTGCACATGCACGAACGGCTTGCCGAGGCCGGCGCCCACGTCGACGGGATCTACTCCTGCCCGTATCACCCGAAGGGCACGGTTGCTCCGTTTGACCGCGAGTCGCCGTGCCGTAAGCCGGGCATTGGCATGTTCGAGCAGGCGCGAGACGAGCACGATGTCGACCTTTCGGCATCGTACTACGTTGGCGACATGACCGGCGACATGCTCGCAGGACAGCGTGCCGGTTGCCGGACGATCCTCGTCGCCACGGGATTCGGAGGGAAGGATGGGGAATACGAGGCCGAGCCGGTCCTGCGTGCCGCCGACCTCGCCGAAGCGGTGGAGATCATCCTCGCCGAGCTTGGGATCATCGCCTGACCGCTACGCGACCGCCCTCTTGATCGCACTCCCCCCCGCCCGGTACCATCCACACACAAACCGGGGCCTTAGCTCAGCTGGGAGAGCGCTTGCATGGCATGCAAGAAGTCAGGGGTTCGAGTCCCCTAGGCTCCACACGGCAATTCCCATAAGCGTCTGGTCGCATGCCAACCTATCACGACGGAGCGCGCTGATTCCGAGCCGCAAACCAGTCCTGCATCGCGCGGGCGAACTCCTCGAATGCGCCTTCCGCATAGACGGGAGGGTCAATCCGGTTGTATTGGATCGGCTGCCCGGGGAACGGATCATCAGCCGATCGCGGAAACAGGTGCACATGCAGGTGAGGGACTGTGTTCCCATGAATCTCGTAGTTGATCTTCACTGCCCCTGTGACAGCCTGCAGCGCCCGTGCAGCACTCTGAACATCTCTCATGAAGCCGAGAAGATCAGGCTCCGACAGATCGTAGAGCTCAACAGCGTGCGTTTTCGCCATGACATAGCATGTACCCGGAAGGCAGACGCGTGGATGAGCCTCCAGCCAGGAGTGCGCAGTTTCGCGAATCGTTACGAGGTCGCCGGGAGGCTCCTCACTTCTGCAGACCGGGCAGCACTCCGATTCGCACCAACGTCGCCACTTCTCCATGTTGTCGTGAAAGCTCATAGATCCACCACCCGATACGTAGTCAGCTGGTTAACAGTACCACTTGAAGCAGCAGGCGAGCAGAAGCGTGGCGTTGTGAAGCCAACCTCGATCACCAAGATGCACCGCACGAACACGTTCTACATCCAGTCCCCAGGCTCAGGAGAAACCGTCCATTCCCTGTCCCCATGAGTCATTCCGCGATTCTTTGAAACACCCCTCGACTTCGACAGCCGCGAGATCGCTTTCCAGGACTGCCGTTTCGAGCTCAAGTCCCCTAAGGCCTCAGGCTACTCTCCAACCTCGGATTGGGTACCTGGCAGAGGCCCAGCTTCGCCTTGGTTCGCCTACTCAGTGTGCTCCGCGGCGACGTGGCTCGCCGAGATCTCAAGCTCTCCATCCCTGGCATCGACCTCGACGGTCTCTCCAGGCAGGAAGTCTCCGGCAAGGATTCTCCGCGCGAGTGGATTCTCGAGCCGCTGTTGAATCGCTCGCTTGAGGGGGCGTGCACCGTAGACCGGGTCGTATCCGGCTTCCGCCAGGACACCCAACGCCGCATCGGTGACTGATAGAGACATGCTGCTCTCCTCTAGTCGTACTCGCAGGCGGTCGATCTGGATCCCCGCAATCGCCCGGATCTGCTCTCTGCCTAGCGGGTGGAACACCACGATTTCGTCAAGACGGTTGACAAACTCCGGGCGGAAATGCTCCTTCACGACCTCCATCACCCGCTCCTTGATCTGGGCATACCTCTCCTCGCCTTCGATATCACGAATGAGCTGGCTGCCAAGGTTGGATGTCATGACGATGACCGTATTGCGGAAGTCGACGGTGCGTCCCTGCCCGTCGGTCAGCCGCCCATCATCGAGCACCTGCAGCAGGACGTTGAAGACGTCGGAGTGGGCCTTCTCAATCTCATCCAGCAGGATCACCGAATAGGGCTTGCGCCGAACCACCTCGGTCAGGTGCCCTCCCTCTTCGTACCCCACATAGCCGGGTGGGGCTCCAATGAGTCTGGCCACGGAATGCCGCTCCATGTACTCCGACATGTCGATGCGCACCATGGCTTCCTCAGTGTCGAAGAGGAACTCCGCCAGCGCTTTGCACAACTCCGTCTTGCCGACGCCGGTAGGTCCGAGGAAGAGAAAGGAGCCGTTCGGACGGTGAGGATCAGCGAGTCCAGCACGCGAACGACGGATGGCATCCGAAATGGCGCTAATCGCCTCATCCTGGCCGACAACACGCCGATGAATGCTGCTCTCCATGCGCAGTAGCTTCTCGCGCTCTCCTTCGAGCATCTTTGACACGGGGATGCCGGTCCATCGGGAAACGACCTCGGCGATCTCCTCCTCGGTGACACGATTGCGAAGGAGCTGCAATTCCGTCGACTCCGCCTCGACCGCTCGTGCTAGCTGCCTCTCCAGATCGGGGATGATCCCATACTGCAGCTCCGACATGCGCTCCAGATCGCTGGCGCGTCGGGCGGCGTCCATCTCTATTCGGGCACGCTCTAGCTCCTCCTTGAGGAAAGTGTTCCCCTGGAGCACAGCCTTCTCTGATTTCCAGACCTCTTCGAGATCGGAGAATTCACGACCCAGCGTCTCGATCTCCTCCTCGAGATCGGCAAGTCGCAGGCGGGACGCTTGATCCATCTCCTTCTTGAGCGCCTCCCGTTCGATCTTCAGCTGGATCAACCGACGATCCAGTCGGTCCATCTCCTCCGGCAGAGAGTCGATTTCCATTCTCAGCCGTGACGCGGCTTCATCGATCAAGTCAACGGCCTTGTCTGGTAGTTGGCGATCCGTGATATAGCGATGAGAGAGAGTAGCGGCCGCGACAATCGCAGGATCGGTGATCTCCACGCCGTGATGGACCTCGTACCTTTCCTTGAGCCCCCGCAAGATGGCGATACTGTCCTCGACGCTCGGCTCGCGAACAATGACTTTCTGGAAGCGTCGCTCCAGCGCGGCATCCTTCTCGATGTACTGACGGTACTCATTGAGCGTGGTTGCGCCAATGCAGTGCAGCTCACCTCTCGCCAATGCGGGCTTAAGCATGTTGCTCGCATCCATTGAGCCTTCCGCCCGGCCTGCACCGACCATGGTGTGGAGCTCGTCGATGAAGAGGACAATCTGGCCTTCCTGCTGAGCCAGATCATGGAGCACCGCCTTCAGCCTCTCCTCGAATTCGCCCCGGAACTTCGCCCCCGCGACGAGCGCGCCCATGTCGATGCTCAGAAGCCGCTTCCCCTTCAGCCCCTCGGGGACTTCCCCGTTGACGATTCGCTGAGCCAGTCCTTCGACGATGGCCGTCTTGCCAACACCCGGCTCTCCGATGAGTGCGGGGTTGTTCTTCGTGCGTCGCTGAAGGACCTGGATGATGCGCCGGATCTCATCATCCCGGCCGATCACAGGATCCAACTTGCCCTGCTCAGCACGCGCGGTCACGTCGATTGTGTACTTCTCCAGTGCTTGGCGCTGGTCTTCGGCGTTGGGATCATCAACCGTCCCGCCACCACGCACTTGGTCGATGGCGTGCTTGAGCACTTCTTTGCTCGCTCCCGCCTCGCGCAGGCAGTCGCTGAGTCGTCCTCCGCTCTCAGCCGCCGCCATCAGGAACCATTCGCTTGAGATGTACTGATCCTTGTGCTGCTGCGCCAGCTTGTCCGCGGCATTCAGCAGCCGCGTGAGGGCGTTGGAGATGTGAACGTCGCCGCCTGCTCCATGAACCTGCGGCAGCCTATCCAAAGCCTCCACCAAGCATGAACGTAGCTGGTTGATGCTTGCGCCCGCCTGCGTCAGAAGTGGGCGGACTGTCCCGCCTTGCTGATCGAGCAGAGCAAGCAGAACGTGCTCCGGCTCGATGTACTGGTGGTCCCTTCCGACTGCGAGGCTTTGGGCGTCGGATAGCGCCAACTGAAAGGTGCTAGTCAGTCTATCCATTCTCATCGACAGTCACCTCTTGGGTCCCTCTCTGCGTCCTTTGCGGTGGCGCGCTTCTTGCATTGAGCTGCCAGGGTCGAGCAGGCCGATCGATGGCCACAGCTCGCCCCCTCGCTCTACTTGCCAAGCGAAGCCTTGCGGCCCAGCAAGTCTGGTTAGTCACTCGACAGTACCTTTCTAGAGAATCTCCTAGTCAACCTTGATCTCCAGCGGCTTCTTCTTCTCCACGATCGACTCCTTCAGAGGAATCGAAACGCGAAGAATCCCGTCTTCGAGCTGCGCCTTGACCTTGGAGGTCTCAAGATTCTCCCTCGGAACGGGGAAGGCTCGCTGGAATCGGCCATACTGACGGCCCATTCGAAAGTAGTTCTCCCGATCGACAGACTCGTTGCGCTTGACGTCTCCGGTGATGACAAGCTTGTCATCGTGGATCTTGACTTCCAGGTCCTTCTTCTTCATTCCGGGCAACTCGGTCTCGTAGATGAGCTTCCCACTCTTCTCGTAGACGTCAGCACGCCCAAAGCCAGAGAAGCTTTCGAGACCAATCCGACCGAAGTCACGGAAGAAGAGATCGATCAGATGAGAAACGCCGAGGTCCGAGAACCCGGAGCCATCCATCAGTCTAGGTAGTCGGCTAACCATAGGAAGGTCCTCCTTCCATGTCGCTCGCTTAGCAGTCTCCCTATGCGACTGCTAATTACCAGTATAGCGACACGCTCTGCCCTTGTCAAGACCCCGCAGGCAGCTTGCTGCAGAAGTTTTCCACAGGTCTGTTGCGTACTCAACCAGCGCGATATCTGTACTGCCTATCACTGTCTAGTGAACCTGGTTCGGGACTTCGGTCACCACACAACGGCTAACGAACGCGTTCTGCATTCAGTTCCCCCGGCTCCGGAGAGATTCACATGTCGCCGATTTGGCCTGGCTTCTTCTGCTGTCGTTCGTTTGATCGGCAAACTCCCCATTGCAGCTTCGCTAAACAGGGTCAGTGCGTTCGAATCCGCGGCCCCTAGGCTCTCCGACACGAATCGCTGTCGGTCATGACATCGTGTTTGGACCGGAACCAGGGGTGAAGGTCAGTTCCAAAACATTCGAGGGAACAGACGATTCTAGAGAAGCTCCTCCAGGATGCGCTTCGTTTCCTCATCCAGAAGAGGTGGCGGAGTCCAGTCAACATGCACGACTGGAGTCTTCTGAGCTTCCAGGGCTTCGGCGAACTCAACGAGCCCCAAGTTGATCGAGATCGGCCCATCGCGGAGCAGGTCAAGGAGTCTCGGCACGTTCAACCACCACCCTTCGTGCGCTGGAGGATGACGTCGCGGGCGAAGGAACTGGCTTCCACGTTGCTCGCGAACACGCGTACGCCAACCTCCCTTAGAATCCGGATCTGGCTCTCGAGGCCCTGTGGATCCTCGTCGGTGCCGCAGACGGACGCGACAACACACAGGTGCCTCCCGCCAGCTTCTGCGGTTCGCCTAGCTAAGGCGATTGCGCTAGCAAGATCGCCCGCAGGATCCATCGATGCATTGAACCCGAGAATGAAGTCTAGCAGAAGGACTGCGACAGCCGGATCTTCCGCTTCGGCAGCGATCCTCTTCGCCCTCTGACTGGCATCAATCATTGGATGGGGTGTGCCGACAGTGAATTCATCGGCACCCATGTCGACCAACGAGTGCCCCATGCTCACCGCCGAGTCGCCCAGTGATCTCACGCCCGCAAGTGGAGCGTTTGAATGTACAGTGACTCCCGCGTCGCGTAGCACGGACTGCGCCTGATAGCAGAATGTGCCGCCAGCGAAGAGACCTCGGATGTACGTTTGCCCAGCAGCCATGCGCCCAGCTTCGTCTCGAGCCAACGTGTCGAGCTGAGGGTGATCGCGGCCTTCTACCTCTCCGCCCTTGCCTCCGGCAAGGCGCAGCGATGTGGAGACGGCATCGTCTATGGTTCCGCAGACCTCGAAGCTCCCATATTCGTTCGGGCGCGCACCGACGCCGAGGAAGCAAGCGACCACCGGCTTCGCACACTGAAACAGGCGCTCAGAGACGGCCCGCAGCGCTGTCTCACCTGGCGGCTTTGAGATGATGGCGATGACCTCAGTCCCAGGGTCCTCCTCGAGGGCCTCGATCGCTGCGAGCGTGGACAGTCCGCCAACAGCGTCTGAGAGATCGCGCCCTCCGGTACCGAGCCCGTGCGATATCCCCGAGCCAGACCGGTGTACTAGGCACGCGAATTCCTGGAGTCCAGTTCCGGAGGCGGCGACAACGCCTATCGGTCCTCTTCGCACGACATTCGCGAACCCAATACCTTTCCCGCGAATCAGAGCGGTACCGCAGTCAGGCCCCATGACGATGAGCCCCATCTCGCTGGCCTTCTTCTTCAGGACGACCTCATCCTCGACCAAGACGTGGTCGCTGAAGAGGAAGACATTCATGCCGCGGTCCAAGGCATCTTCTGTCTCGGCAGCCGCGTACTCCCCCGGAACGGAGATCACTACAAGATTCGAGGCTGACTGCCTGGACAGTGCCTCATCAAGCGATCCAGCGGTAGAGGTCGCGAGGGTCATCTTTGGGCGGACAAGCCACGCTTCGATGTCCTCTAGGATGCCCGCTACAGCTTCTTGGTCACCTCGAAGCGCAACGATCAAGTCGTTCGGGCTGGCATCGGCCACAGATGCCGCATCAACACCCATGCCGAGGAGGATTTCTTTGTTCGCTGGTGAGCCCATTACCGCAGCTGCTTCTTCTATGCCTTCGAGGTCGGAGAGGCGATGTGCCACCGCCATCAGGAAGACCGAGTCGTAGTATCGTTTTCTCTCAACGGCAGTCTGCCACGTCTTCATGTCTCCGTCCCCAACTTCCGTATCCTCTACTGCCCGACTCCGTACACCTCGGCGAACCGCTTGAGCGCCTTCTCGAAGCACTCGAGCGGCGGGCGAACGAGTCCTGCCCCAATGATGGGGTGGCCTGGTTCCTTGTGCGCCATTGCCGTATCGATGATCGGAGGGATGCCTGTCTTCATGACCTTCCGAATGTCAATCCCAACCGCTGTCCCCTCGAACCCGAGCGCGGGGATGAGGTAGTCAGGGCTCTGCCCGATCGTGATCTGTCTCATCTGCCGACTGTAGTTCAAGGCCTCATCGGGCGTGCCTCCAACGAAGCTCAGGATCCCAGGAGCTCCACCCAAAACGAATCCTCCCCAGCCCACGGTCTCGGTGATGGCTGAGTCCCCAATGTCTCGTCCCTCATCCCCAGGCTTGAATCCGGGCAGGAAGAGACCCGTGACTTCGGGCGATGGCGCGGTGAACCACTCCCCCTCCAAACCGCTCACCTGGATGCCAAACTCGGTACCGTTTCTGGCCATCGCCGTGACACCCGTGCAGTACTCGATGTCCCGGGCGGGGTCCATGATCGACTTGCCAGCTGCCATCGATAGCCCGAGGAACAGCAGCTCATGTCCACCCAGCAATCCATACGTCGCTGCGATCTGCCATTCGGGCAGGCCGCTCTGCAAGAGCGGGATGGAAAGCGCACTCGCAAACAGACTCGACGCAGCGACAGGGCGGTTGTGCAGTTCATCCCCCATCTGCAGGGCCTTGGTGATGATGGGCTTCAGAGGAACGCCGCCCATTGACCGAACAGCCGCCTGAAGCGCCGGCGCATGAACGTCGCGCCACTTCGCAAGCCCTTCCAGAGCATCGTCTGAGTACTCGCCGAACTGCTGCCGCCCTTCGACCTGCCTACAGCAAGCCTTGTTGCCAAACGTCTTGTTCTCGACCACCCAGAGCCACATCGACGGCGTGATCGTCCCCGCCATCGGCCCGACGAGCCCGTGATGATGATTCGAATCAAGTCCTATCTCTCCGCTCTCGAGCAAACTGATCGCTTCGTCGGCGTCCTTGGCCCAGCCCTCGAAGAGTGCAGCACCGATGCACGCTCCCCGTTGAGCGCCACTCATGCGCTGCCAATCAACCGGCGGGCCAGCATGCAGGATCGTCCGCTCCGGGAAGCCGGCGCACGCCTCGCCCGCCGGAACGACGTCCACCAGGACGGGGTCACCCGATGTCACCCTCTTCAGGAACTCGGCATTCGCCTCTTCTATCTTCTGTTTGACATCAACGGACACGCGCTACCTCCCTTCTCGTAGGACGACCAAACGTCTCTCGTCCCCTGTCTGCCAGCAGGTGCCGCACGATTCCTCGCGGAGCGCGAGCCACGTGGCAGGCAGACTGCACCCCCTCAAGGAGGCTCTGCCCGGACGACGCCCCAATCCCGGCAACATCCGACGCCAACTGAGCAAGACGCGTACATCCCTCACCCTCAAGTGCACCATGGATGAACGCGACAAGAGGAGCACACGTATCTCCATGAGCATGATCGACAAGCAGGCAGTGGCTGATGGCGTTTGTGCGACGCTCCAGACTGTGCAGCCATGTCATCACCGATTCCCAGTCGATGTCGAAACTCAGGCAGCGGGCGGTATCCATCACACGCAGTGTGAACAGGTAGCCACCCAGGAAGTCATCTCCTTGCGGGGTGAGCCCCTCGCCTAGGCCGACGATTCCCGAGACCGCCCGGAGTCCATCAAGAACTCCACGCTCCGTGGAGACACGGCGAAGACGGCCGGCCGCTTCAGCAAGCCGACGCTCAAGGGGCGTCGAGGCGCGGCGGTCTCGCGCAGATTCCCTGTCGGGAACTTCGAGCAGTGCTCGCTCAATGGCCTCGATCGCTTCCCCCAAGCCGCTCGCCCCGATCGCATGTGCATCTGTGAACCGGGCCGGTGCCCAGTGACCGGCGTGCCGCCAACCGAGCGCGAAGTGCCCGCATCGCAGCAAGCGGCTATCGCTCTCAGCCGTGGAGCCGGGTTGGGGTACGTGAAGCGGCATCGCAGGAAGCAGAATCGCTCGCGTGTGCAGTGCACTTGCTCGATCTGTGATCCAGAGCAGTTCACCGTTCTCGTCGGTGATGTAGACAGCGCCGCTCACGGCGGCAAGCACTTCCCACTGACGGCTTGGACGACGCAGGAGTGTCTCCGCCTTCGTCCCAATTCGGGTTGCTTGCAGGGTTTTCGCCATGGCGACACCGTTCCTTCCGTTGCCCGAGCAGTCCCACCTTCTCGCCCGAAGCGAGGGGATGGGCCGCCGCTGATTGGGCGCAGCGGCGACCCGAGGCACCGTCTTACTGCGCTTCTCCGACCATTCCCTCCAAGAGGAAGTCCCAGTCTCCCATTCGGTCATTGCCCCAGAACTCGCCCTCCGGAATCCGGATGACGCCATCCTGGTCGGCAATCGGACCGATGAAGGTATCAATCAGACCAGCCTTGTAGCCCTCGGCTACCGCCAGCACGAACTGCTGAACGCGATCTGGTACCGCATCACCGAAGGGCGCGATGTCCAGCATCCCATCAGCAAGCCCCAGGCGATCCCAGCGGAACCCTTGCCAGGTACCATCGATGACAGCCTGCGCGTTCTGCGTGAAGTAGTCACCCCAGGATAGAAGCAGGCCTGTGATCCAGCCCTCAGGAGCGTACTGCTGCGCGCCGGCCGACATGAACCCGATGGTGTAGGCGCCTCCTGCCTCCACTGCCTGGATCACTGCAGACGGGGAGTCCAGGTGGTAGGTGAAGACGTCACATCCCGCGTCGAGCAGTGCCTGCACCGCTGCGACTTCCTTGGTGGGGTCATACCAGGCGAATGTCATCAGGAGATGTGTTTCCACATTCGGATTGACTGCTCTTGCGCCAAGATGGAAGCCGTTCGCGTTGCCGTACATGTAGCCGAGAGGCATGCCCGCAATGAACCCGATCTTGTCGGTCTCGGTCATCATGCCGGCAGCCACGCCCATCAGGTAGAAGTGCAGCTGCGTCGTGGCGAAGAAGTTGACGAAGTTGTGCGTAGATTCCCAGCCTCCTGGATGCATGAACATGACGTTCGGATGCCGTTCGGCCACCGCCAGCGCCGGATACTGGAACGCAAACCCACAGGCAAGAATCAGTTCTGCCCCTTGTGTGGTGATCATCGCTTCCATCGTGCTCTCGGCGTCCGCGTCACCCACCCATTCTGCAACGACAAGTTCTACGCCAGGGATGTTCGCCTGAACCTCTAGTGCAGCATCGTAGAACGTCTGGTTGTAGCCCGCATCGTTCTTCGGACCTGGGAGTATGAGCCCGATGACCAGGCTCGCATCCTGTGCAACGACCAGCCCACCGATGAGCGTCACTGCGAACGCGACGAGCATCGTTAGGGCAACTGAATTCCTCGTTCTCATTCCTCTCCTCCTTGGTAGTGATCTCTCACATCGCGCTGCTTTCAGCTCGGTTGGTCGCCTCAGTTCGCCCGCCTCGATCACCTCCTCACGTCAAGTTGCCTAGCCGCCTCGACGAAACAACTCATTCCCTACTCCTCTCCCGAGTAGACCCGGCCAAGACCTCCTGGAGCGGCAAACCTACGGGCTCCACCCCAGAGCAGAAGCACTCCGAGGGTGAGAACGTAGGGAATCATGTTGAGAACGAATGGAGAGATGGCTGCCCCCTGTGCCTGCAGTTGGAGTTGCAGCGTCACAGCGCCGCCGAAGAGCATGGCGCCAGCAATCGCACGGAGGGGATGCCACTTGGAGAAGATCACCAGGGCGACAGCGATGAACCCTCTTCCGCCTGTCATCCCTTCACTCCACGTTCTTGCCAGCGCGACGGACAGATGCGCCCCCGCAATGCCGGCCAGGAATCCGCAAAGCATCGCCGCCTGGTACTTGATCAGCGAGATCCTACGCCCTGCTGCAAAGGCCGCCGTCGGGCTTTCTCCCACAGCTCTGAGGCTAAGGCCCCAGCGGGTTCGGAAGAGGAGCCACCACACGAGCACGGCTACGGGGACTGCGAGATACACCAGAACGTCGTAGCTGAACATCGAGCCCGTTGCCCAGGAGAACAGCGACACGCCCGGGATCTGATAGCGGGCGAGTCCGCTACTTCCTCCGCCGACGAAACCCCTTCCAATCATGGCGCTGAGTCCGGATCCAAGGAACATCACAGTCAGGCCACTCGCCAGTTGGTTCGCGTTTCGCGTGACGACCAGGAATGCATAGACAAGGTTGAACACCGCACCGGCGATTGCTGCGACGCCAATGCCGAGCCAGGGATTCCCGGTCAGACTGGAGACGACAAAGCCCGTGGAGGCACTGACGAGGAGGATCCCCTCCAGGCCAAGATTGACCATCCCGGCGCGCTGCCCAATGACTTCGCCAAGCGTTGTGTAGAGCAGGGGGACGCCGTACATGATCGTTCCCGAAAGAACTCCTAGAAGGAGATCCCAGTTCATCGCTGCCTCCCTCTACCCACGAGCACTCTCTTCAGTGCGCCCAGCGAGAACCTCGGATTCACGAGAACGACAAACAGGATGATGGCCATCAGCACATTGATCGCCGAGAAGGGGACGCCTTGCGTAATCTGAAGTAGCGTGCCGCCGGAGAAGACGATCGCCAACACAAAGGCCATCACGAGGATTCCCAGTGGGCTCCCCCCCGCCAGCCAGCTGATAAGGAATCCCATGAAGCCGTATCCAGGAGAGAATCCAGCGCGCAATCGACCGTGAAGCGCCGTGACTTCTGCCATCCCGGCCAAACCGGCGATACCTCCAGCGACGAACATGACGACGACGATGTAGAGGCCCAAGCGAACGCCCAGTCTCCTAGCGGCTTCTGGGTTCCCGCCAATCGCCCGCATCTTCAATCCCCATTTCGTTCGCGTCATCACAAACCAGAAGGCGAGGAGAGCGACGATTCCCAGAATGAGGCCGAGATGAACTCTCGTACCGAAGAACCTTGGGAGTCTCGCCGCGTCCGGAAACGCGACAGTCTGGGGAAATGCGGCAGACCCAATCTCGCGAGAGCGCCACATCCCGTAGACGGAGTAGCCGACGAGCAGCGGAGCTACGTAGTTCATCAGCAGCGTGGTGATCGTTTCGTTGACCCAACCACGTGCTCGCAGAAACCCTGCGATGGCACCCCAGCACCCGCCGCCTACGAATCCCAGGATGATCAGCACAGGGATGAACACGAGCTGGGGTAACCCCGTGAAGGTGATCGCCCCCCACGTGGCAAGCCAAGCCCCCATGTAGAGCTGCCCTTCTCCGCCCACATTGATGAGCCCCAGCCGTGACGGGAGAGCCACCGCGACAGCCGTCAGAAGGAGGGGGATCATCCTCACAAGGACTTCCGAGAAGCCGTAGCTGGTGCCCAAGGCGAACGAGAAGGTGTCCGCGTAGGCCTGGATCGGATCCTTTCCCGCCAGCAGAAGGACGACGGCATAGGCAACGAACGCGATGACGAGAATCATGGCGTATCGCGCCACAGCGATGCTCCATCCCTTCTTGAGGATTCGAGCAAGGGCTTCCCATGGTCTACTCATCGGTTCCTCTCGAATCCGTCATCAGGTGGCCGACCTTGAGCAGGTCGATCTCGTTCGGAAGGAACTCGCCGACGATCCGGCCCTCTCGGAGAACGAGGAGTCGATCGCTCAGACGGCAGAGCTCATCGAGGTCCTCTGAGATCAGCAAAACGCCTCCGCCTCGATCTCGGAGTTCCGCCAGGACTCGTCGAGCCGCGATCGCGCTGCGCACGTCGAGTCCTCTCGTCGGGTAGGAGGCAACGAACAGACGAGGGTTCCGCCCGAGTTCCCGAGATAGGACGGCTCGCTGCAACTGCCCGCCCGAGAAGGTTCGGACAGGCATCCACGGCTCAAGAGGCTCGAAGGACAACTGGGCAAACGAGGCAGTGATGTCGGTCTGCACATGATCCCAATCGATCGATAGGCCAGCATGCCTTGAGTACTTCTCGATGTCTCCCAACGCCGCGTTCTGCGTGAGCGTCATCCACGGAACGACGCCCATGCCCAGCGGATCCTCTGGAACGAAGCTGACGCCGGTCGCGCGGATCCTGCCAGCGCTCCATCCTGTGGCGTCAGCGCCAAGGATTCGCCTCGTGCCTCGTGAGCACGGCGCTAGACCCAGGATCACATCTGCCAGTTCGCGCTGCCCGTTCCCCGAAACCCCGGCGACGCCCACGATCTCCCCAGCGCCAATCAGAAGATTCACATCAGAGAGTCCAACACCCATCCCTTGAGCGTGTGTACTAACACCTTGAAGCTCTAGGATTGTCTCGCCTGGCACATCCACTCTGCTTGTGGAGACCTGCTCGGGGACGGAGCCTCCGAACATCAGCTCTACCAATGCCTCCTCGGTCGCGTTCGTGCCGTCCATGGTTCCGGCGACTCGTCCCCGCTTCATGACGGTGATTCGATCTGCACAGGCAAGGACTTCCCGCATCTTGTGGGTGATGAACACGATGGCGTATCCATCGTTCTTGAGCATGTCGAAGATCTCGAAGAGGCCTGCGATCTCGTGGGGAGCGAGCGCGCGTGTCGCTTCGTCAAAGATGAGGATTCGTGCTTGCCCGACCAGCAGTTTCAGGACCTCGACCTTCTGCTGATCTCCTATCGGCAAGTCACGGATTGCCGCGCACGGGTCAACGCGGAGTCCGTACCTCTCACCGAGTTCGCCGATTGCCTTGCCGATAGATCGTGCATCGAACGTCCATGGGAGTTCGGGAGCGTAGAGCGCGATGTTCTCAGCGACCGTCATCGCGGGGATGAGCGTGAAGACCTGAAAGACCATGCCGATACCCAGCTTGCGCGCATCCAGCGGCGAGGAGATCCGGACTTCCTCCCCATCGATGCAGACTGATCCATCGTCGCTACTGTAGAAGCCGTAGAGGACCTTCATCAGCGTGCTCTTCCCAGCGCCGTTCTCTCCGAGAAGTGCGTGCACCTCGCCAGGGAATAGATCGAGATCCACGGCATCGTTGGCTACGACGTTGGGAAAGCGCTTCGTGATCCCCCTCAGCCGGGCGATCGGCGTGGCAGCTTCTGCCGGGATTCGCTGAGCAAGTATGTTGGAATCACCTCCAGAACACACGGTCCCTCCGAATGCGGCCAAACCACCAGCTGCGCATTGAGGGAACGCGCCCACGCTTCGATGTGCATGCCCGAAACAAGGAATTGGCCTCCTGTCCCACGACCATTATGGAAGGATCTGAGGCCTTTGTGGATGTCGAACCGGCACAATGGGACGGTACGCGCTTGTCAATAGTTGACAAGTCAGTCAGGTGAGGAATCGAAGCCCGATGTCCGGCTTCAACCCTGTCGCGAATCCGATACTGCAGTCTCCAAGAGCGGGTACAAGTGGAGAGCCACCTCGATTGCGAGTCGCTTCTGCGGCTCCTCAAAGATGTCGCCGATGAGTTCTCGGATCCGCTTCAGACGGTAGCGAAGCGAGTTGTAGTGAATCCCCAATGCACGTGCGGCTCCCGCGTGGTTCTGATTCGAATCGAGGAAGACCCGAAGCGTTTGCAGAAGGCACGCGGGGCTGTGCTCGTCATGCTCCAACAGTGGCCCCAGCATGTCGATGCAGTAGTTGCGGATGCCGATTGACGTCTCGGAGACTTGCGCGAACCGCAGCAGCCCAAGTTCATCGTAGTGAGTTACGCTGCTTGTCTGCTCGCCAGCCAGAGCGCGTCCGATCTCGAAGCTCTGCTTGGCTTCCTCGAATCCATGCCGAAACCTGTAGACGCTCTCCATCCCGCGGCTGATGCCGGCTGACACTGTATAGGGCGAGTTCTCCGTTTCGATTCTCCCGCACACCTCTCTGAGCATCGCAGCAATGGCCTCACGTTCGTCTTCCTGCTGCTGGGCTCTGAGCGGGTAGTAGACGACCAAATGGGGACCGCGCCTCCAGAAGGAAAGCCCGTCTCGATAGCTCCGAATGTACCTCTGCGCAAGGTGCAAGCTCGCATCCACATTGCTTTGCTCTACGCGCTCTCTGGCGGCCAAGAGCCGGTGAGACGGTACGTCGGAGCCAACGAGCAGGATCGCAAATGGAGCCGAGAGCGCGTGCCCCAGGCTGTCAGCAAGCTGAAGCGCATTGGACTGAGATGCGGGCTGATCCGAGAGCAAGCCCTCGAGGATCTCGTTCCGGAACTGCTGCTCGATCTGGCCAATGGACCGAGTCTCCATCATCTTCAGAGCGACAACCGTTGCGCCGTGTTGGATTGCCATCAGGCTCCTACCCTCTGGCGCAATGTCCTGCTCGTCCCAGACGATGATGCTCCCAAGTGATGTGGCGCTGACTTCCACGCGGTAGATCAGACTCGGGATCTCATTTCCTTGGTACTCGGTCATGGAGCGCCTGGTTGGCTGGTCACTCCGTCCAGCAGGCCGGCCCTCCAGATCAAACTCGGGACTCACGTAACTCTCACCGGCACGATCCTGTTCGATGAGATGTTGTGCCGCGGACTCACCAAGCTCCCCCCCGTTTCCGAGGACTCTCCGGAATCTGTCAACGATCGACACAGGACGCTCGCAGACCTCGCTGATCACTTGCGCAATGTCCGAGTAATCGCCTCCAACCAAGACAAGGTCCAGGAATCGTCTAAGGATGGCGTCTGATTGCTGAAGCTCGTCCGCCTGCAGATCGAGGATTCTCGAAGTCAGAGGTTGGATGATCTCGATGAACGAGACCCGCGGTGGAAGCTCAATCAGAGGGAACCCAAGTCGATTCGCGTCCTTCACCATAGACTCCGGAAGCTTGTCGATATACGACTCGGGGGTCACCGCAAGGCCAGCGAGTCCCTTCTTCGCCAATTCCGGAATCAGGTTCTCCACGGCAGCTTTGTCGTCTCTCAGAGGGTAGAGCGTCGAGACCAGAAGCTCTCCTGGGTGTACCCAGTCAACGATGTCAGGGACTTCCATGACGTTGACAGACGCCACCACGTTGTCAAGCCCAGCCTCGCCTGCCACAACTCGCGCGTCGCGCAGTGGTGCGGCAAGCTCTAGGGCCTGTCTCAGGGTTAGCTGCATCGCTCCTCCAGTGGTCAGTCAAGCTCTTGTCATTATGCCACAAGCCGCATCGATCTCCGAAGGACGGACACACGCGCCGAGAAGCTAGATCTGATAATGCATTCCTCAAACCCTGGACAGCACCGATCGAATGGACAGTCTGTGATGCTCTACAACTCGGGGACCTGAATCACCATGCAGCAGCTAACGAACGCATTCCACACTCAGTCCCCCAGGCTCCAGACCGCCCCTCCCATGCAGCTCTTGGAGAACCCGCTGTCCGGATTCCGTCCATCCTCACTTCGCCGTCAATCGAAGCAGGATTGACATCAGTTCTGGAACGGATATTGGGCTAAGGGCCACGGTGACTCACGAGACTTGTCCGGGTTTCTCACATGGGGTAGGGTGCTCATGATCGAGACCTCATGAACGCAGTGGTTGCAGTTCGCCAGCTGACGAAACGGTATGGCTCCCTTTCCGCCGTGGACGGTGTGAGCTTCCACGTGGAAGAGGGCGAGATCTTCGGCATCCTTGGCCCCAACGGGGCAGGGAAGACCACAACGGTCGAAATGATCGAGGGGCTGCGTCGCCCTGACAGTGGTTCTGTCTCGGTTCTCGGGATGGACCCTCAGACAGAAGGACGCGCGATCAAGGAACGCATCGGCGTTCAGCTTCAGACCGCTACGCTCTACGACCGGATTCGCGTGCATGAAGCGATTGATCTCTTCGCAGGTTACTACCAGAGCGCGGTTCCGACGGTGACTCTGCTCGAGGAGTTCGCCCTTGTGGATAAGGCGGACACATTCGTCGGGAAGCTCTCCGGAGGTCAGCGGCAGCGGCTGGCGCTCACGCTGGCGGTAGTCAACGATCCAAGCCTCATCTTCCTAGACGAGCCAACCACAGGCCTGGATCCACAGGCTCGTCGGAACATGTGGGACATCATCCGCAGCCTGCGCAAGAGAGGGAAGACGACGGTTATGACCACACACTCCATGGAGGAGGCCGAGGAGCTCTGCCATCGGGTGGCCATTCTCGACCATGGCAAGATCATCGCGCTGGACACCCCGAACGGATTGATCTCGGCCGCCAACTTGCAGTCACGCGTGGAGATCGGCGCCGTCGGAGAGGCATTGCGCAAGGCGATCGAGGAGGCCGGCCTCCCCGCCACGGCTGTCCATGCCGAAGGCAGGCTGATCTTGCATACGACAGAGGCGTCCGACGTCCTGACCCGGCTGGCTCAAGTCGCCGCTGAGCAGGGCGTAGCACTCGAGAGTCTTACCGTGAAGAAGGCGACGTTGGAGGATGTGTTCCTGTCGTTGACCGGTCGCCACTTGAGGGAGTAGGTCCGATGGGCATAACGCTGCGACAAGCCTGGCTTGAGACCAAGCTGTTCGTTAGGGGACTCGACAATCTCTTCTGGACGCTGGCTTTCCCGATGTTCTTCGTTGCTCTGTTCGGGTTGATCTACCAAGACACGCTCTGGGAGGACATGGGAGTGCGCGCGTTCGAGTACGTGTTCCCGGGTGTTGTGGTGATGGCGATGATGGTCACCGGCATCATGCACACAGGAATCGGTTTCGTCGAAGAACGCGAGAAGGGAATCTACCGCCGGCTCTCGCTGACACCGCTTCAGCCATCGGCCATTCTGGGAGGACAGCTCCTTCATCGGTACGGACTCATCCTCGTGCAGACGGGCTTGCTTTTCGCGATAGGCGGGTTGGGGTTTGGCGCACGCATCTCAGGGAACCTCGGCTGGATTTGGCTTGTGGTGACTATCGGGAGCCTGTGCTTCCTCTCTATCGGATTCCTGCTGGCCGGATTCGTTCAAACCGCTCGGGCGGCAAACGGCATCGCGACGGCCGTCTTCTTCTTGTTCCTGATGCTGGGAGGCATCTTCTTCCCCTCGGACATGATGCCCGGCTTCCTGGCAACGGTTTCCCGTGCGCTGCCATCGACGCTGGTCAACACCGCGCTACGAGAGGTCATGATCCAAGGGCGCGGTCCCGCTGCAATCTGGCGCGAACTGGCGGCTGTCGGCGGCTGGTTCTTGGTCAGTTTTGTCGTCGCCATCAAGCTGTTTCGTTGGGAGTGACGACCTAGCCGCACGGATCTGCGTTCCGCCGATGCGCGATTCCGGTCACCCAATGACCACGGATCGTGACGAGTCTGAAGAGTACCTAGGACGCTTATGTCGTGCCGGTGGGTGAGTGCTCCGTCGCAGTCGGATTCCTACGTGAACTGCCCGTCTGACGTCAGCCACAGGGACGTGACGAGTGACAAACGCATTCCACACTCGAGTCCCCCAGGCTCCAAGCCGGTGTTTGCACCTCGGTCTCGTTGAGCGCATTCCTGCGCCTCTTCAATACGTCAGCCCACGTCGATTGCGCCATGACGTTTGGAGCGGGTCCAGGGGTGAAGGTCACCTTCTGGCAGGCCTGCGCAACTCCTTCGGCGCCTGTTGAGAACGAGCGCGATGCCTGCGATCAGTGAGATGCCGCCGACAATCGGCGGTAGCGGAATCGAGTGCCGCTCTGACACGGTGATCGAGAACAGATCAAGGTCAGTCGTGCTGGGGACCAGGAACGTCACTCCCTCATGGATCAACGCGACGATACAGAACACGATGAGAGCAATCCCCAACAGTCTCGTAGTCGTATTCTCCGCTTGCCTTTCTCCTCTTCTTCCCCGCTCTCTTCAGCTCTTCATCTCCTCCCCTCTCGGGCCTTCGGCGCGAGAGAGGAGGAGGTCAGGGCTCTCGTCCTGAACAGGAGGCAGCGCGTCTTACCAATCGAAACTGATGGCCGCGGAGATGGAGAGATCAAGCGACCAATCCGAAGCACCGGCCGACTTGGAGAGAGACGCTTGCAGTCCCATGTCCGCGTGTCCGAGCGTGAATCCGAGGAGAGCGGCGACGGTCTGGCTCACGCTCGCGAATTGTCCTAGGGGTTGTACCCGAAGGAGAGTATACGTTGCCCGAAGCGAGCTCGTCTCTGACAGGATGTAGTCGTAGGTCCCTCGCACCTTGATCGTGTTCTGGTCCATGAAGTTGATCGGACCGGAGAGACCGGCGTGGAACAAGAGCTGCCCGTCAGGGTTCGGCACGAATGCTGCGTCGGCGGAGGCGGTGACAAGGAAACCTTGTGACTGGTTGTAGGGGTCGACCAACTGGTACCCCACGCCTGCCTGAACCGACCAACCACAGTATCGGCTGTCGCCAGTGGCGAGGATCAAGTCCTCGATCGTGAGAACCTGGCGAGGTGTGAGGGTCGCGCCCGACGCCGCCTGGATCTGATTCATCACGTCGGCGATCTGATCGTTCGTCGAAGCGTACTCCTGGCTCCCGATCGCCGCCGCGATTCCCATCAGCACATCGTCTGGGAGTGGCATCTGAATCGCGCCCGCTTTGAGTAGTTCCATCTCAATCTTGAACGCTTTGGCAAGCGGCGTGACATCGCTGAATCGCCCGTACCCGAGTCCAGCACTGACATGTACCGCCGGTTGGGGTTGCCCCGTCGAAATGGATGCTTCGACGCTGCCGAAGCCGAATGTCGGCATGTCCTCCGCAAGGAAGTAGCGGATGGTTCCCGCCGCGTCCGCCTGGGCGTTTGTTGGGAGGAAACCGGCCAGAAGAAGCTCCGCGTTTCCGCTCAACGTGTAGCCGAAGCCCGGTGAGTCATAGAGCAGACTGTAGTCCAATCCGACTCGCCCTCCGCTCGAGTCCACTCCGGGCGTCGCCCAGTCATCGAAGTAGCGGTAGCTCACGGCGAGCCCCAAGGACTCCAGAGATGTCTCAGGCGACACGTAGCTGCAGATGCTGAGGGGCGCAGCCGAAACCCCTAACCCCAACACAACACCGATGATCCCTACCAACAGCGCCGTCCGTTTCACTTCGAACGCCTCCTTCTTGTTGCGCGCCTCTTACCGCCTTGCGGAGAAGCCGCGCAGCCATTGCTCCTGCACTTCGCGCTTCTTCAATCTCTCTGCATGACGCTGCAGGGGCCACCCCGCAGCCGAAGGCCCCACGCTCTTCACGTGAAGCCCCGATCGGGAGAGTCATCCACCGATCGAGAACGATCTCGACACGCGCTGAATGGCCTCTGAGGGCAAAGGAAATGAGAATAGGCAGACACTGTCTTGGTGCTGCGCCAAGGTTGAATGAGCCAACCGGGAATGCCTCAGGCACTCCTTGAGAAGATGAAACAGATCACTCTACTCGAATGCGGTCCCCAAATACAAGTGCACGTTCAGGCGCCTCCCTACATGAGGCAAGAGGCGGCAGCCGCTGCCCATGGAACACGAGGCACGGCTTCCACCGGAGCGGCCGCTATCGTCAGCTTGACTTGTCGGTCGTGTTCGGGTTTGATGTAGGCACGTTCTCAATACGGGATTCAGCAGTTCCTTACCTGCTGGTCCCCCACCGCTCGGCTTTTCCCATAGAGTGCCACGATTCCAACCTGTCGTCGTGGGGAGCTGCTTCTCTCTTTCTCACCCGTTGTCGCAACTCGCCCTCACCAGGAGGTAGATCGTGAATTCCGAGAAGCGAACGTACGATGCCATAGTAGTTGGCGCGGGCCAAGGCGGTGCGCCACTTGCTGCAGCCTTTGCCAATGCCCAGAGGAGAACCGCGCTGATTGAGCGTGCCGAGATCGGCGGAACCTGCGTGAATAGCGGGTGCACGCCCACAAAGGCGATGATCGCGAGTGCGGCCGTTGCGAACTGCGTCTCACACGCCTCGGAATACGGCATCGAGGCCGGGCCGCAGCACATCCATCTGCGAGCCATTCGAGATCGTAAGGCGTCTTTGGTTCGATCCTTTCGCACCCAGCAACGTACTCACCTAGAGAGCATCCAGGGACTCGACATCTACGATGGCGAGGCTACGTTCCTCGGCGCGAGAACGCTCGAGGTTCGATCTCCCCGAGTACGCACGATGGAGCTTACATCAGAGACAATCATCATCGACACGGGCTCTCGGCCCTTCATTCCGCCGATTCCCGGTATTCGAGAAGCCCACACCTTCGACTCGACGTCGATCATGGAACTGACAACCCTGCCCGAGCACCTCGCCATCATCGGCGGCGGCGCTGTAGGGGTGGAGTTCGCACAGATGTTTCGGCGCTTCGGTTGCACTGTGACCCTGATCGAGCGATCGAGTCAGCTTCTGCCGCAAGAGGATCCGGACGTCGCCGCCGCCCTCAGCGATATTCTGCGCGAAGACGGTATCACGCTTCGCGTGGGATGCGCCGTGAAGTTCATCGAGCAGCAGGGGAAGACGATTCGAATCCTCGGCGCCAAGGGGAATGGCAATCTCTGCGTGCTGTGCTCGCACGTGCTCATCGCGGCAGGCCGGACGCCAAACACGGACACGCTCGGACTCTCGAGGGCGGGCATCAGGACCATGCCTTCCGGACACATCGAGGTCAATGATCGGCTGCAGACTTCGGTTCCAGGCGTCTTCGCCATCGGCGATGTCACAGGAGCCGCTCCCTTCACGCACATCTCCTACGACGACTACCGCGTTCTTCGCACGAATCTGCTTCTTGCCGGACAGGCGTCGACGGCGCATCGCATTGTGGCCTACGTCGTCTATACCGATCCGCAATTGGGCCGCGTCGGTCTTTCAGAGGCACAGGCCATTGCAGTTGGCGTCCCGTACCGGCTCGCCAAGATGCCGATGCGGCATGTGGCTCGGGCGCTGGAAACCGGGCAGCCTCGAGGCTTCTTGAAAGCCCTGGTTGATCCAGACTCAGGGTGCATTCTTGGCGCCGCTGTGCTCGGCGACCAGGGCGGGGAGATCATGTCGATGACTCACGTCGCGATGCTGGCCGGCTTGACGTACGAGGTTCTTCGGGACAGTCCGTTTGCCCACCCCACCTACGCCGAAGGCCTCAACAGGCTATTCTCCTCTTGGGTCCCACCGGCAGGTGGGAGCGGGACACGGCACCCTTGCACGAAGACACACTACCGCGTCGACAGAGAAGCAGCTGGAGCGAAACGCCGGGCATTCGTCGAATCACCCTAGAATCGGTAGTAGGCAAGAACGAGCCGGTTCTCCAAACGCAGCGATGATCGCAGCAGCGCCCTCACTGCCTCGAGTCGCGCCACGATCGCTTCCGGTTCTTGGATTCTCGTGATCCCGTCACTGATCACCGTGGTTCCCGGGGACTGAAGCACCACGCCGATGACAATCTGGTATTCGCGAACAGCGGGGATCGGGAGTTGGATGGTATAGACCCGGTCACTGGGAACGATGAATTCCGGGTACAGCGTCAACGAGCCCGGCGTCACGTGAACGAGAAGTATGCTGGAGGCGATCGTGGGGTCGAAGATGCCTCGGTGGCTCAACGGATTGAACATGACTTCCACATGCGGCTTCCCGCCACCCGTCACGCGGAAACTGAAAGCCTCCGCTCGCGCAATCCTGTCGATGTCCTCCTTGAGCACCTCCAAGGCGTTGACCACTTGATATCGCTCGCGATCGTTCCGGTATTCGCAAACGAGCGACTCTGAGGTAACGATGTGAGCGGCTTTGTGCTTCCCCCCATTCACTCTGATCGGCTTCGTCTCCAGTTCAAGCCATTGGCGGCAAATGAGGTCAAGAGACATGTCGTGGTCGACCAGAATGTGGCTCTGCACATCCGCGGCACGCCCGGCAAGTGTTCTTGCCACCTGCAGCGGGAAACCCACAACATCCCGCTCTACGCCCCTGGCGGCGTCGATGCGAAATAACTGCCCTTCGGCCATCCCGATGTTCAGCGAAGAGACTCTGAGCGCCTCAGTCCTCAAGCCCTCAAGCCCGGCGGTTTGAGTCCGAACCGCCTCTTGGAACGCCGACTCGAGCACCATGGTCGAATGGAGAATGTTGCGCGCAAACGCGGGCGATGCCGGCTCATAGACATAGATAAACTCATCGCCAATGAACTTGGAGAACAACGGGCGGCTGTGCATGTAGCGGCGAACAAGCTTTTGATAGCTCGCCATGAAGGCACTCAGTTGGTTGCCCATCGCACCGGCCGCCTCCAGGAACGCGCCAAGCTCTCCTGCCACGACGATGCCGGTCATGGTTCTCTTCACCCCTCTCCGAGCCGTCCCGTCCCCTTGGCTCGGACATGCTCGTACAGCAGACGATTCTACAGAGATTGAGCCGCCAGGATCAAGACGATGCACGCCCTTCCGCAGCGCATTCCCAGGATCAGCTTGTGAGCCCGGCATCTCCGGAGAGCGCTTGCGCTTGCAAGCCGCCCGGATCCCAAGCGGTAGCCCGAACTGCCCCACACGGATGGCTGTGCCGTATCCAGAGGATTCCGCCCCGCAGCACCAGGAGAGCAGTCAGGTGAAGGGATCCCCTGACCGTCACCCCGAGTTCCGGTTCAAGCGCGACGTCGCGATCGAGATTGCCTGAATCGGCCCTCAGCAAGGCTCTAGGTTCCAGGCCCTTCGATTCCAACAGACGAGCAGCGAGTCGAGAACCCCCGACGACGCCCATCGATCACCACATGCCAGCGTACGCTTGCGTCCCGCATTCAGTCCTGTAGGCTCCAATCGCCCGATGGCCCCAGGCAACTGCTTGCCTGTCCTGCATTCTGCCTTGATCAACAGGAACGGAAACGACAAAGCCCAAACACGCGTTGCACAGTCTTGGCCTGCGTCCACCCAGCAACGGTCGGGCAACATGCTGCTGCCCGCCTTGCCACGCTATCGCTCGGTGCCTTTGCCGCCCTTCATCATGAACGCGTGAGACGAGGTGGAGACGGGTCGCGAGTAGTGCTAACACGAAGGGGGTTTTGACCGTGCGATATGGTGACCGGCTACTGGTTGGTATCGTGCTTCTCATCCTCGCCACGCTCCCCGCCGCAGGCGCTGAGACGTGGGCGCGCGTCATCGGAGGGTCCGAGTATGGCGCACTGTTTGCTGTTGTCGATTGCGATGACGGTCAAGTCCTGGCTGTCGGTGCGACAAACCACGTTCACTCACCGACGCGTGAAGGCGACGTTCTCCTAATGAGGTTTACTGTTGACGGGGAAACCCTGTGGGAGCGAACGTGGGGCGGAACCGAATTCGAGCAAGCCTGGGCAGTTGCGCAGGCGGAGGCAGGCGGCTTCTACGTCTTCGGAGAGACAGCATCGTTAGGGGCAGGGGAACGGGACTTCTTCCTGCTAAGGATCGATGAGGATGGAAGCGAGGTCTGGGTTCGCACGTACGGCGGGCCTCAGCGGGAGTGGCCGTTTGGCATGCTTGCCCTCTCTGACGGCGATCTTCTTCTCTACGGGTCCACGATTCACGAAGCGGGCGGAAGGGAGGCTCTCTATGCGCTCCGGGTCGCAGCGGACGGTGAGGTGGTGTGGGAGTTCTTCGATGACGCGGATGAGGATCGATTCATCAGTGGCGCAACCGAGACACCGCAAGGCGATCTAGCGCTCAGCGTAGCCGGGCTCGATAACGGTGGTCTCGTGAAGCTGAGTGCTGAGGGGGAAGTGCTTTGGGCGCGGACATACGAACTAGCCGATTCGCAGTATCCGACAGAAGTCATTCAAAACGACGGTGGTGGCTTCCTCCTTGCTGGCTACTACGCCGGGCAAGCATCCGGCCAGCGTGCAGACGTCTGGTTGGCCGGGTGCTCACCATCCGGGGAACTCGAATGGCAGAAGACGTTCGGTAGCAGGCTCCTGGACGACTACGCACTGTCACTGCTAAGGCTCGCGAATGGATCAGTTCTGATCGGCGGATTCGGTCTTGGGATGCCGCTGTGGTGCGTAAGCGAAAGCGGTGAGATTCTCTGGGAGAGCCACCCCATGAGGTCGTCCACGTATGGCGCGTTTGGCCTCCTCGAGGCACCAGACGGCAGCCTCTTGGTCTCGGGCATGCGCATGATCTCCCGATCCGCTGACGCAACGATGCTGCATGTTGACCAAGCCGGGCAGCTTGTGGATTGAGTTGGCGGCCTGTCTGGACCAGGCTGTGGGCCTTCACCCCTGAATCCGGTGCAAACCGACCGTCAGAGGTTCGATGGCTGAGCCTGCCCGTGAGACTTGGAGAAGCGGTCTATTGCTGGACTCCAACAGGCTTTGTCTGTCGTCAGATCGACAACGATGGAGCCATCCATCGTTGCGCCGCAACGCACGAACGCGTTCTACACTCAGTCCCCCAGGCGCCAAAACGCCCCTTCCGTCTCGGCTCCGGAGAATCCCGCGGTCGCTTCCGCCTCGTCTTTCCCCTGGATGCTGGTCCATGTTGGATCCGCCGCTGCGCCCGGATCGGACTCAGGGGTGGAGATCAATGGAGCATGGAAGCGCGTAGAATAGGGACGCAAGAGCTGACAGGTGCCTCTCGATAGCCCAAGCGTATCGGCCCCAACGGCAGGGCCAACACAGGAGCGTGATACATGACGAACGAGCAGCTCGTATGGCCGAGCGAACACATTGGCCTGGATGCGGCCACGCAGTGGGTAGCTTCTGCCTGTAAGTGCGAGGTAGCTGCACCGGAGATCCTTCAAATCAAACGCTGGGGGGTCACAGCGCGCTTTGGCCGCGTCGTACTCAAGGCAAGCTTCACTCCTTTGTTCCCCCAGGTAACTGAGATCCACGCACTTCTAGAGCAGATTGAGCCTGAAGGGGGACCAAGGCTTCTGCATAGCGAACTGGTCGACGGCCAGCTCTGGACGCTGTTTGAGAACCTCCAAGGTTCCACCGCGGAAGAAGCCGGAACGGCCGAGGCACTTGTGGCTACGGCACGTGAGCTGGCACGCGTCCAGGCGTCGGCTGCGAAGCTCGACCTTGCAGGATTGCCTACGCTGGATGTGCGCCGTGTGCCGAGCATCTTGCTCGAAGACGATCTGTCCGACCAGCCTGCGGAGTGGGTTCAGTGGTTGAATGATGCACAGCCGGCACTTCAAGACGATGCCGCTGCGCTGGCTGACATCCCTCCGTCGCTCGATCACCCTGATATGAACGGCGGCAACGCGATCATGCTTGACGATGGGCGCGTCGTCCTGATTGACTGGGAGGAAGCGACCGTCGGCTGCCCGCTCTTCAGTCTCGACCGGCTTCTTGATGATGCGCGCGGGCTAAACGCAGTAGAGGCCGCTATGGAATCGTATCTCGAGGCCTTTGGCGGGATCGCATCAGAGCACATCCATCATGCGCAGCGTCTCGTGCCGTTGAAGCTGGCCTATGAATTTCGCGCCTATGCCCGTGCGCTAGGATTCCCGAATCCCCACACCCGGCTGACCACGCTGTTGATGGAGCTAACCAAAACGCGACTCGAGCACACCTCGCTGAATGCTTGGCTCTCGGATCTTCTCGAAGCGTGAGTATTCGCTGCGATCCGGGGGCGGCTCTTGACCTCCCCCGTGCATCCTGTCCAAACGACGTGTCACGACCGCCATTCATGAGCCTCATCGGGCGAAGAGCCATGACTGGCGAAAGAGCATACCCAGAAGGTGTTCGCGTCGAAATGACTCGCAGGCTACAGACTCCCATCACCAGGATGCGACACGGGCGCTCTGCATTCAGTCCCCCAGGCTCCAGACTCTCGCCCCCATCCGCTTCACTCCGCCGATGTGGTCGCGCCTCGGAATCCAGACGATGCGACCCTTCACCGGATGGCGGAAGCGCCTGTCATCCAAGCGGCTCCGTGGCTGCAGCCAGTGGCACTCGCGTAATTTGGCGTCTCGCATGGAAGCACGCGCAGGGATGTTCCGCAGCTCCGATCGATGGCACTGAAGGCAACGCGATGGGCTGGTATCCTATGGGCTTGATGCTCGACCGCGAAGCACGAGGGCACAGGTGGTCATCGTCAGCGCAGGAAGTCTTCACGCTGCGATCGAGGGAGGCTGAACATGCCGGCTGTTGAAGTCATCGACGTCGTCAAGTCATACAAGGAGAAGGTCGCGGTGGACGGGCTCTCCTTCTCCGTTGAGACGGGCGAGATCTTCGGACTCATCGGCCCCAACGGCGCCGGCAAGACCACGACCATCCGAATGATCATGGACATCATCCAGCCCGATGCTGGGCAGATCACAGTTCTCGGAGAAACTCCTAGCGAAGCGACCAAGGGGAGGCTAGGGTACTTGCCTGAGGAGCGAGGGCTGTACAAGAAGCTCTCCGTCATCGAGACGATCTCCTACCTCGCCTCGCTCAAGGGCATGAATCCTGGATCGATCGAATCGGAAACCGAGGCTTTGCTTGAGCAGACGGGGATGCTTGCGCACAAGAAGAAGAAGATCGAAGAGCTGAGCAAGGGAATGACGCAAATCATCCAACTCATCGTGACCATCGTCCACGACCCGGACTTGCTCATCCTCGATGAGCCTTTCGCCGGCCTGGATCCCGTGAATACCGAGCGCGTCAAGCAGCTCCTTCTCGATCTCCGCGACCGTGGCAAGGCTATCATCTTGAGCACGCATCAGATGAATCAGGTCGAAGCCGTGTGTGATCGCGTTCTGATGGTGAATGATGGGCGGGCGGTGCTGTATGGAGACCTCGACGACATTCGTGCTGAACACCGCGGACATGCTGTGCTCGTCGAATCGGCCGCCGAGGTGCCCATGGTCGCGGGAGTGATCGAGCGGCGGGCGCACAAGGATCACACCGAACTTGTCCTCGACACGGCATCGACACCCCAGCAGGCGCTGGAGGCGTTGGTGAAAGCGGGCGTTCCCATTGAGCGATTCGAGGTGTCCACGCCATCGCTGCACGAAATCTTCCTTCGGACCGTGGGGGGTGGTGCGGATGCCAGGTAGAACGCGACTGATCCTTCGACACGAGTTCTTGCATACGATCAGGAAGAAGGGCTTCATCATCCTCACGCTAGCCATTCCAACTGTCGTCCTGCTGGGCATTGGCATCTTCAAGTTGGCTTCCAGCGTGGTTGTGCCCCCAGCTTCGGTGACACGTATCGGGTATGTTGATCACATCGGCGGCTTCGATCCGCTGTATGAGCTGGCTGCGGTCGAACTGACCCGAATGGCTTCGGAAGAAGCTGCGACCGATGCGCTCGCGGCGGGCGAGATCGATGAGTACATCGTCATCCCGTCCGACTACGTTTCCACAGGCACCGTCGCCCGATACACCCTGGTGAAGGAGCTCGCGCCGCCGCCTGCCGTCGCGTCGGCGATCGAAGGGTTCGTCGACAGCAACTTGCTCGCGAGCGAGGTGCCTCCGGAGCTGATTGGCCGCGTGCTCACACCGACGAGCATCGTCACCACGACCCTCACGCCCGAAGGCACGGTCGCGGAGGACCAGGGCGGATTCGGGAACTTCATCATCCCCGCGTTCTTCGCGGCGCTTCTAGCGATCGCTCTTAACGTGTCTGCGAACTACGTGCTGCAGAGCCTGGGCGAAGAGAAGGAAAACCGCCTGATGGAGATCCTTCTCTCGACGGTCTCCCCGGGCCAGCTGCTAACGGGGAAGCTCTTGGGACGCGGGGCGGCCGGTCTTCTTCAGGTCCTCATTTGGGCTGTCTCGATTCCGCTCCTTCTCAGGCTGGCGTCGGCAACGATCGGCGGCATGCTCAGCTCCATCCAGGTGCCGCCGGGGCTTCTGCTGCTCGGCGTGGTCTACTTCATCCTGGGTTACCTGTTGTTCGCCGTCGTCACGCTGGCAATCGCTGCGATCAGCTCGACGGTTCGGGAAGCTCAGGGCATCGCACCGCTGTTCACGCTGGCCGCTGTGGCCCCGTTCTGGTTCATCTCACTGCTCATGTTCTTCCCCGACAGCCCGCTCTGGGTTGTGTTCAGCGTCTTCCCGTTCAGCGCGCCGGTCCTCATGATGCTTCGACTCGGCATCACCGGCGTGCCGACGTGGCAGTTGGTGGCGAGCGTGGCGGTCTTGATCCTCTCCATCCTCGCCGGGCTGTGGGTCGCGGCGAAGCTTCTGCGCATGTACCTACTCATGTACGGGAAGCGCCCCCGCCTGCGCGAGATCGTGCGCGCGCTGCGGGCTGGATAGGCCGATACGCGCGCAACAGTGTGGATCGCGAACTGAGCCTGCCCCCCATCCAAGGTCCGGTCATAACGCCGGAAACTGCGCTGCCCAGACTCGCAAACCTGAGAGCGGCTGGCCGTTGTGAATGGCCAGGGGGCATCGCATGGTCGGGCCGGCATGGCAAGACTGGTGCTGTGGCAGAGGCGGTCCGAAACGAGGGGCATGTCGCGCTGGGTACGTTCTACGAAATCTGTGCCCCTACGGAAGAGACATCCAGGACTCCCTGCGTCGGCAGTTGCGGTTGCTGGCATTGGGCTCTTCGGCGTCGCAGGCTGCCCGGAGGCTGCACAGCAGGAGCTGGCTGAGACCTCGAGACATGGCCGGGATTGAACAGCTGTTTCCGGACAGAAGCCCGTGGGAGGGCAAGCGAGTTGTCCCTGCATTCACGTCCTGTCCAGTGGTGTAATGGCATCGCTCCATCCTCACGCTGATCACGCAGCCAGCTGCCTGACCGGCGTAGGCGCTGGTTGCTCCAGTTCCTGTTCCTCGCTGCCGCCCTCATGAGCAGCAGCTTGTGCCTTCTGCAAGGCGTCGACTGACATGTAGCGACGGGCAACCATCCACTCGTCGTTGCACTGCGCGAGCACCGCGCCAGTCAGGCGGATGATTGCCTCGCGGTTCGGGAAGATGCTGACGATGTTGCTGCGCCGTCGGATCTCCCCATTCACTCGCTCCTGAGCGTTGCTTGACCAGATCTGTCGCCACACCGATTGCGGGAAGGCGGTGGAAACGCCAAGATCGCCTCCGCTGCGTCCTGGAGCATCTCCGCAGCTGTGGGGAAACGCCGCTCCAGCTCTCAGCAGATCCGCTGGATGAGACTCAAGCGAGGATTCAGGGCTACCGTTCTTGCGGCTGCAGGCGAAGCGGTGGGAGCACACTATCGCTTGACTCCAAAGGCTTTCCCATCCTTGGAGGTCCTTCAGGTCGAGACACTCGTGGCCACGAAGCAACGCACGCACGCGCTCTACGTCCAGTCCCCAGGCCCCAAGCGAGCACACAGTAGGTCCAGCCTTCCCTTGCCAATGCCCGGCTTCAGTATCCTCCTGCGCTTCTGCTATTCTCGGTGAGAGGAGGCCACATGAAACGCATCGTGCTGCTGACAGTATTGGCCGCGTGCATTGGATCATGTATCGTGAGTGCTATCCCAGCCAACGGTTTTGGAATCACCATTGGAGCAGGCATCGCCGGCAGCTTGTCGTTCTTCGAGGTTGGCTTGATGCTTCCGAAGATCAATGGCAGGGTCTTCGTGGACATCAAACTGCGCTGGATGAGTTCGATTACCTGGGTCACGTTCGTCAACATGGAGACATCTGAGACGGTGTCGTTTCATCCCGTCGTCGTTGGAGCGGTTGTTAGTGTCGGCACCGTTGGGCCGCTCATGAATGGCGAGTTCAGAGTGTATGGCGGAAGCGACATCTTGTTGGGCTACTCGTTCACGCCGTACGACAGTCTCGCGTATGGCGTTGGCAACCTGATCCCTCCGAACCTCACGTTTGGCATTTGGGGACACTTCGGATTCGACTACTTCACGTCCGACACATCCTCCGTCTACATCCAGTCGGGCGGTGGATACAAGGGCCTGCTCGTCGAGGACAAGAAGAATGCTTACGCTGTCGCGAGCGGTTGGCTCGGATGTGGTTTCGGCATCGAAATGGGTTCGAGATTCGGCTGGTAGCTGCTGCGGGGCGTCGCGCGGCTCTCGCAGCAATCATCCTCACATATCATTCATCCACTACAGCAGCGCACATAGGACTCCCATGATGAGGGACATGACCACGCCCCGCGCCTTGGATGCGTCAAGAACAAGATACTCAGCGGGATTGCGTCTCCCCCGAACCCATAACGCGAAGCTCGCACATGCCCGCGATCACCCGCCCCACGCGACGTCTTACACGTCAGGGTTCGCAGAGGAGGACATCCGCCACCACGCAGCAACGCACGAACGCCTTCTGCTTTCAGTTTCTCAGGCCCCAGAACGACTGGTGTTGAGCAATCCAGGCAAGAAGCAACGACAGCGCAACTGCAAGCGCCGCTGTGCCCAGCACCAAGTAGCACGCGAATCGATGTCTCATGAGCCCTATGCGAGGTTGAACCGTTCTGTATGGATCCGCTTCGGCGGCACACCCATCTCACCCACCGATTTCTCGACGGCGTGGATCATTAATGGCGGCCCGCAGATGTAGATCTCGCACTCACCATTCTTACGGTTTCTGGGTAGAACTGCTCCCAGCATCTGCCGCCCAACCCTTCCGCTGAACCCCTCCCATTGATCATGCGCAACGGCCGGAACGAGATGCAGTTGAAGGCTGATGTTCTCGCGCAGGTCTTCCAACTCCTCACGGAACGTCATCTCATCCAGCGACCGTGCAGCGTACACCAAGGAGCAGGGTCTCGTGTCCCCCCGATCTCGCATCGTCCTGAGCATGCTCATGATCGGTGTGATGCCGATGCCGCCGGCGACAAAGAAGAACTCGCGCGCAGATGGTCTCCGATCCATGGAGAAGGCTCCAAACGGGCCGTCCACATACACCCGTGTCCCGACATCGAAATGCACGATCCGGTCCGTGAAATCTCCGACCGCCTTGATCGTGAATCTCGGCGACTCGGGGTGCGCCGCACTACCTGAGTACGAGAAGGGATGCTCCAGATCGGCGAACGGCGAACGGGCAACGGTGATCCATGCGAACTGCCCAGGGGAGAACCTGGCACCGGAGTGTCCGATTGGACTCAGGCGGATCGTCCATGCGCGTCCTCGTTCTTCACGAATGCTCTCAATCTCGTAGGGACGAAGCTTCATCAGAATCGGGCGGATAACCCGCGCATAGGCCAGCGCGCCAATCCAGAGAGCCGAGTAGAGAGCCCACAGGATGCGCTTCCAGGGAAGGGCCAAGTAGATCCCGACAAGCTGCATGTGTGTCATCGCAAACGCGGCTGCTCCCATCGCGAGAAGGCCGTGAGTGATCCGCCACGTGATGTACTCCATCCTCAGGCGTCTGCGGAAGATCGAGACGAGCACCAAGGGCAGAAGGCACGCGAGTGCTGCGACTGCGAATCGCGCCCGTGTTGGGGCGGCCCAGAACGCCAGCAGCGTCCATGTAGCTCCGTCATCGAGCGCGAGCACAAGCACGTGCAGAAGGACCAAGGCAACAGCCACGACGCTGACCTGGTGGTGGAAGAAGTACACGACATCGCTTCCGAATGGGCGCTTGAGAGACGGAATTCTGGCAGTCAGTACGAATTGAAGGCCGATGATGCTCATGGCGCAGAACGCAAGGGCCACGGAGAAGTCGCGAAGGAGAGACCTTCCCTCCGGCCGCGCGCCAACCAGCATCACGAGGACTGGGGCTGCCACCACGAACACGTACACTAGGATCCAGGGAAGCCAGCCACTCCCTCGAAGGATCTTCGTTCGCATGACTGCATTCTACTCGCCGGTGCCAAAGGGATGAACAGACGTGGCAGCCGATCGTCATGCCGAGACCGGCGTCAGACAGCACCCGATACAGCCTCAACGCGCGCACCCTGAATGGAACCGTGGGCTGACATTCAATAGGCGCCAGAGCAACCAGCAAGAGCGTTTCCCCTCCTCCTGCCGACAGATCCAGAATGGCCCATGTACGACATGGCAGCTAGAGGCCGCGTCTGGGAGTCCCGAATCCCTCGCGTCGTGTTATGCGTATCACACTCGCCTGCTTCGCTCGATGTGCCCGCGGGTTCCTCTTCTGCATGGCTCCGAAGAGGGCGCAGTTCCATGGCCTGAGAGCTCACGCCGTGGGCTGAGGGCCGAGGCGCTCAGCCCCGAAGCCCGGGAGTTAGCTGCTCGTGGTTCGACTGGAACCGGATGCTGTAGCATACAGTAGGCTCGGCAAGGAGGTTGTGATGAGAGTGGCCGCGATTCTGACTGGTCTGGGCGCTTTGGCTATGGTCGCCGCGTTGGCATACGGATTCATCTTCGGGAGCTTCGGGAGCGAGGGCCGGCAGTTGCTTTCCATTCCCTGGGGGCGCGTCTCGTTGGTAGATCTGTACGTGGGGTTCCTGCTCTTCTCGGCGTGGATCATCTTTCGAGAAGGCTGCAGGCTCAGGTCACTGCTCTGGATCCTGGCTGTCATGATCCTAGGAAGCCTGACCATCTGCCTATATGTGCTCCATGCTCTTTGGATGAGCAAGGGGGATTGGCACCTCTTCTTCCTCGGGAACCGGGCGGGGCCACCTTCCTGAAGCGCAAGCATCCGAGATTGACAGAGCTACTCGAGGAGTGCCGCCAACCTATGTCCAGCCAGCGCTCCTGGGAAGATGCGGTCGCGCCTCCACTCGCCTTCGTGCTGATCAACCTACTCCTTGGTGACATCTGGGCAGCTAGTGCGGGCGCAGTCGGGCTCTCGGTCATCCTCGCCACCATCCGTCTTCTTCGAAGGAATCCGCCGCGCTATGCACTGGGGGACTCGATGGGGTCTTCGCACCTTGCTCGCGGTTGCCGTCCCATGCCAGCGCCGGTGTAGGACGGACCCAGCTAGACACGCCGCGTGTTGTGTATTGCGCTGTTGAGCGGATAGGGTCTTGGAGAGCAGTGCCATCGCTGCCATCTTCTGTGGGACAGAACCAGCCGAGGACGAAGCGATGGTCACGAAACGGGACAGCGTTGAGCCTCTAGCGCGGTTCCGCGAGCGGTTCGAGGATGCGGAGATCGATCCTCTGCGAGCGACGGTGAAGGCGGTGGCTGAGGTGCGGATGTCGGTGGATGCCAGCGGCCGGTGTGCGGCGCCGTCCCGGTCACCGACTGGACAGCCGGTGAACCAGCGGAATCGCTACCGCGAGCGTCGGTGGGGCACACGTCTGGGAACGATCGACCTGGCGCCCCTTAAGGTATGGGCCGAGATCCCTCCGAGTGACGGGGGGGAGGACGATGCGCATCGCATTCTACGGCGATAGCCTGATCAAAGGCAGCCCTGGCGTCTCCTTCTTGAGAGTGCTAGAGGCGATGCTCCCGAAGCACGAGCTCCTGAATCTCGGCAAAGGCGGCGACACCATAGTCAGCCTGTACCGCCGGATTGCACGACACAGGACTCATGATCCTTTGGATCTCGCCGTTCTTTGGGTGGGAGTGAATGATGTTCTCGCAACGGTCTCACTCAGTCATTCGACACTGAAGTGGTTGATGCGGCAGCCTCGTGCGCGCGATCTCGCTGAGTTTCGTCGGTACTACCAGCGAACCCTGAAGCGCCTGCGGCAGCTGGCAGACACCGTCCTGACCGTCTCGCCGCTCGTGATCGGTGAAGATCCGTCGAATCGATGGAACAGAAGGCTGGAGGACCTCTCCCGGATCGCCAGCATCGCTTCCGCTGCTTTCGAACAGGTGCACTACCTCGACCTCCGAGCCGAACTCACCGCAACGTGGTTCGGGGACAAACCCTCCGACTACATTCCCAAGAGCGTTACCCGTATTGCTTGGGAATCGCTCCTCCTACGAAGCCCCGCAGGAGTCGATAAGGCGGCCTCTCGCCGGGGACTGCATCTGACTCTCGACGGGGTCCATCTGAACAGCAAAGGAGCCGAGGTGGTGGCGGAGGCGTTGCGGGAAGCCATCGAAACCCTCTGCTGATTCGCGGAGGCTCCAAAGCTGCCGCTGGTGTTTTCGGCCGACGTGCGCCCTTCAGGACGCACGTCTCTCAAAGCACCGCAGAGAGTGTTCAGGCACCCATGCGAGAGGCCGCCGATGCTCTACCGCAGCTACTTCTGAGCCACGTCCTCCATTTCGAACAACTGACGCCAGTTCTCACGGAGCCACTCACACGTCCAATCCTCCTGTGCGCGCAGCATCACGAAGATGTGCTTCGCCGGATCCGGATCCGGAGTGCTCTCAGCGCCGGCCGTAAGAAGCGAACTCGTCGCTGCCAGGACGACCTGCTCATCCGTCCAGTCAATCAGACCCTCAACCCGATCTGTCGAGATGACAACCCCCCGTAGCTGGTATTGAACGCGCTGCACAACGTAGATCTGAGCCTCGATGAGACCGAGAAGATTCACATTCACAGTCATGCCTGGGAAGCCATCACCGTCTTGATCCACAACTCGCGGGTCATCCGGATCTACGGGCAGTTCATCTATCTCTGGGTACTCCAAAAGCGCGCCACGAACCTCAAGATACGGAGCTTGGTCAAATCTCGTCTCTCCGCCTTCATCGTGCAGAATCGCCGTCCGCGGCTGGGGGCGAAGGGAATGCATGAACGCGTCGGGAATCTGCGTGGTCGCCAGAGAGGAGCTCTCATCGATAACCGTGAAACAGTAGCGGTCCATCATCACAAGCGACATTCCATCTTGCTCGACGTCGACCAGTTGTACCACATAGCTCGTCTGCGTCGACTCTCCAACAAGCGGCAGCTGTGCGATCCTTGGATACACTTGGAGCATTGCCCATGTCCCTTCGAGCGTCGGGGGCGTTCCCGGAACTGCGAGGCCAGCAAGCGCAGCCCAACCAACCGCCAGCGCGCACGCCCATCGAAGCCTTTTCTGATTCACCCTCGGAACCTCCTTCCATCAGATCGGCTCATCGGCTTGCCCAGAGGATTTCGCTGCCTCAGGATCCCGCGAGCTTCTTCGTCTATCCCAAGTATCTTCATGTGTCCTCGCTCGCCAGCGCCGGAGCCCCTTCAGCACTCTATCCGCTGCGAGCTTGCCCGTCAGGATCGCAATGGGAAGCCCGGATGGGCTGTATGTCCATTGCCCGGCTTGAGAGATGTCCGGGAACGGCGTGATTACGGATTGCGCTACGTGCTGCATCTTGCGTATTGCAGGCATCACCCGATTGGTGAACGCCCACCCCGTGATGGCTCCATCGGCACTGCCAACCGTGTCTGCAATCGTGACCGGTGTGGAGGAGAACCGTGTCATCACGGCACGGCGAAGGCTCGGATATACGCTTGCCTCCAGCGTCTCGATCAAAGCATCCTCCGTGACAGCCTTGAGTTCATCGTACCACCCTTGTGCGCGGGCGTTCTCCCAGAGCGCGTGATCGAATAGCACGCTCACGATGAGGCCAGTCCTACCCACCGGCGCGAGCGAAGCATCCTTGAGCGCGGGGATGGAGATCTCGTACGTTGTGTAGCGGATGTAGTGCTGGATCCAGTCCCTTGCCTTCTCCCGGATCTTGGCGTCCGTATCGGATTCCGCTCTGGCGAGGATGGCATCCAGTTCCATATGGATAGCGGGGCCGACGCCGCTCCGTGAAGGCGTGTAGAAGAAATGACCGTTCGACTTCGCGGAGAACCACGCCGGTTCGATATCCACCCCCAGGTACAGCGTGAATACGCTGTCCCCGCCCCTGGCAGCCCGCACCTGCGAGGCACGCTTCAGAGCACGGGTACGCATCCGCCCTCGCGGCAGGCAGTTCACGTCGACGAGCTGGTAGAGCGTCTTCAGATCGGCAGCCCACACAAGCTTCCGGTAGACGTAGGCGATTCCATCCTCGTCCAAAACCGTATGAGCGATCGGATCGACGGCAGCAATCCGCGCTCCCGTTCGCACGTCGACTCCCCTTGCGGCGCAGTAGGACTCCATCGCTTGAGGAAGCACACCCGTTCCGCCCACTGGATACATGTAGTCCAAGTAGAGGCTGAAATAGCTCAGCGCAAAGAAGGTCGGCGTCTTGCGAAAGAAGTGCTGGCTGATGATGTCGATCAGCGCGGGCGAGTTGCTCAGCCTCCTCAGATACTCGTCCACAGGCATGCTCATCCGGTTGATCTTCCCGATGGTCAAGAGAAACCTGCCCAGCCAAGGGAGCAACCTTCGGAAGAGATACTCTCGATCTTGTCCGAGATTCTTGAAGGCCGGATTCTCTATGCCGTATAGCACATCCATGTGCTTCATGACGCGCCGGATGACCTCGAGGATTCTCTCGATGTCCGTTCGGCTCTCTGGATAGAAGTGCTCGAGGAGCTGCCGGTAGTCTCTGAGGCTGGCCGAGGACTCCACCGGGATCACGCGATCCTCAATTCCCAGGGATACGGGGCTCGCCACGAAATCGACGTCGATGCCGAGATCCTCCAGCATCGGGATGATGATGCCTGAGTCCTCCAGAGCACGGATTCCCGCATCCCATGTGAAGCCATCTCGCTGAAACGAGCGGATCAACCCACCGAGAACCGGCTCCTTGTCGCAGAGCATGACGCGAAGTCCAGCCCGCGCGGCGTACGCGCTGGCGGTCAGCCCGGCCATGCCGCCGCCTACGACAATCACGTCGTACGGGATGTGAGTCTCCCGCAGAGAGATTCCTCCGTGCAGTGGGGTCGCCGCATTCCCTGACTTCACGTCAGACCCGCCAGTTGGAGGCTCTTCTCCCAAACGACGTGCCCCACCTCCCGGTCCAGGGCGTGAGGTGCCGGCTTCTCCGGATGCGTCAGATTGAAGTACCTGCCGCTGATAGACTGGAGGTCCGGCGCAGTGGCAAGGTAGTGAATCGCCTGCCCGGCGATCGATGGATCCCCCAGAGTTTTCTCGAGGATTCGGTCCTTGTACCATCGGTAGAGAGGCCCGTTGTTGCTTCCGATGTTGCTACGAACCGCTCCTGGGTGCATCGCGTTGATCGTCACGCCACTTCCAGCCAGGATCTCGGAGAATCTCCACACCGTGAGCAGCTGAGCCGTCTTCGAGGCTCCGTAGCCGCGAAGACCCGTGTAGTGCCGTCGCCTCCAATCCAAGTCATCCACGTCCAACCCGCCAAAGCGGTGCCCCTGTGAGTTCACCTGGATGATGCGAGAGGGTGCCGTCCGTTTCATTGTCTCCAACAGCGTCCAGGTGAGAATGAACGAAGCGAGATGATTGACGCAGAAGACCTTCTCAAGCCCGTCGATCGTCCGCGTCAGCGTCGTGGAGTGCATGCCCACGTTGTTCACCAGCACATCGATCCGGTCGTGCGATGCCACAAGTTGGCGCGACACCTGACGAACCTGAGCTAGATCGGCGAAGTCGGCGATCGCGAAAGCGCACTCGGCATCGAACTCAGCGCGAAGCTGTTCGCAAGCGCGTTGCGACTTCTCCACGTTGCGATTGACCATCACGACACGTGCTCCGTAGGCGGCAAACCGCCTTGCAGCCTCCCATCCAATTCCCGACGTGCACCCTGTGACCACACAAAGCCTGCCATCCATTCGGATGTCGCTATGGAGCTGCACCGCGCCGTTATTCTCTCGCATCTGCTGCATGTCACTCCATCGGTACTGGCTGAGGTACTTGAACACCGACGCCCCCTAGCCGAACTTCCGGCGCATGAATCGGCGATATGGACCAGCGAACCACGGAATGTTGTCGAAGATATCCCCCCAGAGGTCGTAGTAGTCCCTCTGCCTGCGGATCCGACCGTTATCGTCCAGCTCCAGTTTGGTGGTCCCATACAGGGTGGAACTCGGGTACCTCTTGAACATCATGGTCATTTCCCACTCGATGAAGATGCAATTGCTGGCCCTGACTACGCTTGGCAGGTTCATATGCAGCTGCTTGCACCGCCTTGCGAGGCGTCCGCACATCGCCTTGAACTCGTCAATCCCTCGGATTTCCTGGATGCTGTCCTTGAACACAACATCGTCAGCGTAGTAGGGGAAGATGTGCGACCAGTCCGGCTTCCCCTCGCGATTGTAGGTCCTGGACCACAACTCGCGGACCTCTTCTTCAGTCAGGTCGGTCAACGAGTGCTGCTTCCCTGCTACCAGTTGATCCACCGCCATACTGGCCCTCCCCTCCTTGCAGCACGCTCGATGCAAACGCAGAACCCTGGACAAGTATAGCCGCACTCACAGCGTGCACTTCGCGTTGCTTCATCCACAGATCTCGAAGTGAATCGCCCCGTGATTGCCGGAGACCGGATTCCTTGAGAGGATGGGTTCACGGCAAGAGCAACGGGGTAGTCGCCGGAGGTGCGAGAGCGCGCCGGTCCTCATGATGCTTCGACTCAGCATCACCGGCGTGCCGACGTGGCAGTTGGTGGCGAGCGTGGCGGTCTTGATCCTCTCCATCCTCGCCGGGCTGTGCGTCGCGGCGAAGCTTCTGCGCATGTACCTACTCATGTACGGAAGGCGCCCCCGCCTGCGCGAGATCGTGCGCGCGTTGCGTAGCGGATAGATCTTCCTGACCTTCACCGCTGCATCGGGTCCCACGGGCGTGTCAGCTCGGCCGGGTCTTGGTGCGAAGCTCCAGATCGCTTGAGGATGCTGAGACACCTATTCAAGAGGATGATCGGCAGCAGTAGGGCAGCTGGACGTGGGCGCTCACCGCCAAGATGCAGCAACGAACGCGTTCTGCATTCAGTCCCCTAGGCTCCCAACCGCCATACCCATGATGACTTGGGAGTGCATCGTCAGTCAGTTGTCCGCGGTCCTCCAGCCGCGAGACGTACCCGGCTCTCCTTAGGGTTGTGGTTGATGCCCGCCACGGGAGACAATGTGCCATGCCGACCTACGCGATCGCACTCGCGGCAGCTGCGGCTGCGCTCTGCGCGATAGTGGCCTCATACTCCTCTTTCGGTCTTCTCTTCCGAATCCGACTTGGCCAGCACGCAACCTTCACGCCAATAGGTAGCGGGCAAGCAGGAGCTGCCATCGTGGAGTATGCGCCGCTCTCTCATCCGTTGCTCCGAGAACTTCGTGAAACGTTCTGCTTGGACGCAATCGCTGGAGAGGGAGCCGATTTTGAGCGCCTTACTCGACTGATGAACTGGGTTCACGGACTCTCAGCACATGCCCGCACCCCCTCACGCCCCCAGCGCATGAATGGGCTCCATCTCGCACACTTGGCCCAGGAAGAGGGCAAGCGGCTCAACTGCCTGATGTACTCGACCATCATGAATGACGCGACGCTCTCACTAGGCATCCCCTCAAGAATCCTCTATCTACTACCGCACAAGAATCCTCCGCCTGAGAACCACGTTGTCACTGCTGCCTACTGCCAGGAGCTAGGTAAGTGGGTCATGTTCGACGCCGACATGAACGCCTTCGTCACGGATCCAGACAGTGCACCTCTCGGACTCGCGGAGATCCGGAGGCGCCTTGTGCTTCGCCAACCCCTCAGCGTGTCGGACTCCGTGGACCTGAGGTATGCGTCATTGCTCGGAAGGAGACTGCTCAAGCGTCTGTACGTGTGGTACTTGTCCAAGAACATCTTCCGGATGGTCTGTCCCGTGCGAAGCGAGCCCGACTACGAGACAGCCAAGTCAGGCAGGCGCTACATGCAGCTCATCCCCGATGGGTACAACGACGAGTGGCTGGTTGCTCCCCGCAGAACACCTGCAGGAAACGAGACTTGGTGCACTCGAGATGAGGAAGCCTTCTGGCAAGAGCCACGTCATGGCGGAGAAGCAGGAGCTGAAGTGCGGTCGCCCGTTGGCGGCACGACGGTACGTGTGACACTCGATTGTCAGGGGACCCCATGAAGGGCGCGGTGTTCTACTCAAGCACGTATGGCAGCACTGCGTTGATCGCCGACACGCGGCGCGGCTCCTTGGCGGTGCTTCCTGTAGGCCATTGGTCTAGTCCCCCAGGAGGGTGTCAAACGGCCGCTTCTCAGGGTTCGCCACGATCCGTCTCGATGCTCGCATCTTCGTCTGGTTGTATGCCGTCAACCGGAGCTTGTGCTCGGAGTGGAACATGCCAAAGCCCCTCATCGAGGGTGCCTCTCGAAAGAACCGGAAGCGCGCTTGCGTACTCGCCTGGTTAAGGGGTGCTGCCAGATGTCGTAGTCCTTGAGACAGGCCTCGTCTTCAGCACCAGCGCCGTGGCATCGCTCGCCCGCGGAGCCGACCATCCCGTGTGTCTTCGTCAATCCGGAGCCCCTGTTCTCGATGGTGTGGCACCTGCCCTCACGAGGCCCGCACCATGGAAGCCCGAGCTTCAGAACGAACCCATCCGGAGCTTCGAGCTTCCCAAGAACCACTCCTGCGAAACGCCACATCTTGTCGGTGACTTCGAGCCCAGTAGCCGGCCGCAGCAGTCTCGGAGCGTTCTGGTCGCCGACCAGTCGAATGGGCTTCGGCGGGATCCCGAGACCGGTATCCACCTCCGGACAGACCATCGCAGGATCGACAAACGGCTTCAAGAGCTCGACCGCGGGCTTCTGGATGATGTTCCCGTTGCAGCGGCAGTGCTCAAGTCCAAGGCGCCGACTGAAAGCACCTCGCGGCTTCGGGTGCTCCAAACTGAACCTCTCGGCTGCGGCGCGTCACTCCACGCCGGAGAAGGGATCAGGACCGAGGGCCTGTTCCTGTACGCCGCGTCGTCGTCACGCCCCCCTCTTCGCATCGGCTCACTTCTCGAGCATAGCGATCCCGCTGACACGCGTGATGAGCGACGCCACGAAGATCGGAGAGACCAGGATCGCCAACTGCGACCCTCCTAGAACCGGTGCCGGTATTGGCGCAATCCCCACCCAGAGAAGGATCTCGCCGAAGCAGTAGGGATGGCGCAACCAACCCCAAAGCCCTGCCCTGGACTCATCGTTGTTGGAAGGATCGGCACGGAATCCCCGCTTCTGCGTACCGCTGCGACCTCAAGCCCGAAGCCGCAAGCCCACAGTGCCAGACCTCGGAACCCGGGGACACCCAAAGGCATGCGCGCCCTGGACGTGGTGGCAGTCGAAGCCGTGGCTAAGGTCAAGGAGACCCGAAGCCCTTGTAGCGTCCAGGTGAGAAGTAGCCGTGGGATGGACCGCTTGATCTGATCGAACCGCGCATCGAACACAGAGCGCGCCGAGACTGCCGACGCCGTCACAGAGACGCGTGGCAGACTCCCCGCGATCTCGAGAAGACGCTCCCTTCGGCGGAGGTAAGACGGCACGAAGACCGCCCACTGGATCAGAAACGCGAAGCCGTAGAAGCCTTCCGGGGGCGGAAGCCCAAGGGCCGTTCCACCTCAAGACGCCCGATCCAGCCGATGACGCCACAGCAATGAGCGCTATAGGAATCGCAGCGATCGACACCGGCTCTTCGCGCTTCATGCCCCGCGAGGTTGGCCCGCAGGCACAGCGGAGCGTGCGGGCTAGCTCTCCTTCAAGGCCTCCCACGGTGCTGCTGTCTCAAGAAGAGGTGTCACCTCTTCTGCTTGATGCCACGCGCCCGCCCTCTTGCTTGATGGCGACGTGCGAGCGAAGGACGCCCGCGTACTCCTTCCCGTACATCGGCTTCTCCTCCCGAGCGCCGTACACCTCTGCTGCCTTGTGCTCCAGATCGCCCGCGAGGATGAACCCGAGGCCGTGCTCCGCGCGGAAGCTTGTCAGCGTCTCGGGCACTTCTTGCGAGGCGCCGATCACGGTCAGGCTCGCGTCCTCGATCTGGAGGTCGATGTCCTGAGTCGCGTACGCTTGCCTGGCATAGCCCCGCACGTTCGACTGCGGACAAGAGAGGACGGGGCACGCTCCCCTCGGAAGGCACTCAGCCGTACGGACTCTCCCGGCTCCGAGCCACGCTCAAACGATGGGGCCGTATCGCCTGGCTTGAGCATCCGATTGCCGCCTCTGTATCCGTTCGTTGAGATCCCTACTTCTCCCGCACCTCGATTCGTCCCTCCGCCACATCCTGCGCCAGCCGCCCGTTGAGCCAATCCAGCGCCTCCTGCGAGTCGGTCAAGCGCCCAACGAAGAAGGCCGTCAGGTAGGCGGAAGAAGAAGATCTCACCCACTCGCTCGGTACGCTTCCTCGTGCGCACGGGTCATCCTCCGATCCTTCATCGACGTACTGCCCGTGACCGACGTCGAGTTGCGTCACCTCGATCGCCGGCGAGTTCGCTGCCTCGTAGAAGCGCTGGTAGTTCTCATCCTCTGGCGCGCAAGGGCTGAAGGTGACGAGCACCTTCCCGAGCTCCGCTCCGATGAAGAGCAGCGGAACGTGGATCTCTGGCATCAGCTCCGGAGCGACACTCGGGTAGCGGATCGGATCCTCCCAGAGCGGGTTGCCCTCGTCAACCGGATCCAACACGGCAATGGCGTCGATGCGCACGTCGGTCACGGCTTCGAGCAGGCTGAGCTTGCCGCCCAGCGAATGGCCCGAGGCACCGATTCGCTCCGGATCGATCCGTCCGAACAGAGGATGGGCCGGATCATCAGATGCGTCCAGCAGGTAGTCAATGACATAGCGAACGTCCTCTGCCAGTTTCGCATGATGCACGCTGAGGAACGACGTCCGGAACGATGGGAGGGCGACAACGAACCCGTGGGACACGAACTGCTCCGCGTAGGAACGGTATCCCGATGCTGACAGCAGGAACCCATGGTTGAAGACCACGAGCGGCCTCGGGCCCGCTTCCTGACCCGAAGGGCAAAGGGGATAGAAGACCTCAACCTCCATGGATCGATTCCTCGCCTCATCGCGAAGCGCAGTCTGGTACGTCGCGTACTTGTAGGGTCCGGCCTGGTCAGGTGCATCCAGCGCCGCGGCGCCAAAGCCAACAGCCATCAGCAACGCAACGGACAACGAGATCCTCTGGAAAACACGCATCACTGCCCTCCTTCGTTTCCTTCTCGCTCGTCAGCGACGTGCCCTACTATACTCCCTACAGGGCCTTCAACCCTTGCGCGTGCGGCAGTTCGCTCTGGGCGAACAGGCACCCGAACGCACAGGAGGTGTCATTGGCGTGACGCTTTGGATCGCGATCCTCGCAGCCGGCTCGGGGTACCTCGCAGGCTCCATTCCCTTCGCGATTCTCGTCATGAGACTGTTCGGTAGAGGCCAGACGCTGAGGGAGACAGCCCTGCACGTTCGGGGAACGAACGACGTGCTTCGATCCGCCGCCATCAGCGCAACCGCTGTGAGGCTTCAGTTAGGATCACGCTACGGGTGTCTCACGAGCATTCTCGATATGGCGAAGGCCGCCATCGTGACACTGGCATTCAGGATCGCGTACCCCGATGCACCCTACTTCCTGATCGCCTCCGGTTTCGCTGTGGTCGGGCACATCTGGCCCATCTTCCACGGCTTCCGCGGCGGACGCGGCCAGTCACCGGCGATTGGCGGTCTCTTCGTCGTCGACTGGCCCACGCCTCTGGTCGCCTATCCCCTCGCACAAGTGTTTGGTCTCGCGACGCGTTCCCGAGCCTATGCCGGACGTTTCGCCCCCATGTTGATTGCAGGCGGCTGGCTGTACCTTCGATTCCATGACCTATCCTTCGTGTACTACGGACTCGGGCTTTTCGTCGTCCGCACGCTGGCAATGCGTGATGAGATCAGGCAGTACGTGCGCATTCGTCGATCAGGCGGTCTACGATCACTGACCGACGAGGTAGCACTGATGGGCTATGGGGAGATGCTCCGGAGCTTCGCTCGGCGCCTTCGCAGGCTCTTGGGCAGACTCAGCAGACGTCGAGTAGGGTGATTCGCCCAGCCAAACCATCTACGAGCACGCGTCTGCCGTCAGATAGCTCGCAGACGCCGGGCACCGAAACGACAGCGGGGATGCCGAGTTCTCGTGCGACAATTGCACTATGCGAGAGGATACCGCCCGCTTCTGCGAGGATGGCCCCCGCACGTGTGAACAGCGGAGTCCACGCGACATCCGAGTATGGGACGACAAGTACGTCCCCATCGCAAAAACGCGAAGCCTCTTCAAGGGAGCGAACAACAGAGATTGAGCCCTCGTAGATGCCACGGGAGACCCCGATGCCGCTCAACTCGTTCCCCGATTCCTCTCGAGAAGCGGCACCCGGGACTCGATCGCCCAGGATCTGCTCCGGAAGAGAGATCGACGCCGACTTGGCCATCGCTTCCTTCCGCCTCAGGACCCCCTGCCTTGCGTCCTGTCCACTTAACTCACCGGAGGTAAGCTCCCGGAGCTCCTCAAGATGGAGAAGAAACACGTCCTCCATGTCATCAAGGGTGCCTTCGACCTGAAGCACTTGGCCAAGTTCCAGCGCCCACAAGTGTAGAAGGTAGAAGCCTCGGGAGAAAACAGCTCCAACACGCTCGCGATCAACGCGCCGCTTGGTGACTCGGCGCGCCCAATGCTCTGCCCGGCGGGTTACTGAAGCTGGAACGGGCCCGCGCCTGCCTGAGCTCTGCGCAGTCGCTTGCGCAATGACCATGTTGAGCACTCCTTCGGGGGCACCCTTCCATGGCCTGGTAGAAAAGTCGTTCCCGCTCTCAGACAGGTGTCCGAAGCGCTCGATGAAGCCTCCGAACTCAATTGAGAAGGGCCGTGCTTCAGGCTTCCGCAGAAAAGCCTGCAGTGATAGGCGCTCCGCGCTTCGTTGGGTAGCCGCGGGGAGCTCGGCAAACACTCTGGCCAGGCACCGCAGTGCAAACGCAGGGTCCAGCTCCTCCAAGCGAGGATCAGGAAGCTCCAACTCGGACGGATCAGAGATGCCGCGCCGTGCCAGTGCTCTGCGTCCGAGCTGACCCAGAGCGAGATGCAGCAGGAGCGCAAGGATCCGGAAGCGTGCAGCATCTCTCATCAGCGGGAGCATCTCGTCGACCCACGCCAGAAGCTCCTACGCGGTGGTCGCTGAGTTGAGTTCGGCTTCCCGCTCATCTAGCTGCACGGATCTCCGAGCGATCCACGAGGTCGTCCTTCGGTGGAACGCGAGCAGGGAGAACGCGAACCGCAGCACTCGCGGCATGTGGAGCAGCATCTTCCAGCGGAAGCCGATCGCAGATGTCCCGTCAGATGCCACGATTCCCAGGAGCTGCTCGAGAGTATCCTCTTCCAGGCCAAGCCTTCGAAACAGCTCGCCCATCCCGCTCATGTTGAAGTACGCACGATAGTGAAACTGCTTGGCCAGCGACAACGGGTCTATGGTCAGTCGGCCAACAAGCCGCTCGAAGAGGTCGACCCATGCGCCGTTGATCATGGGAACATTGATCGACCAGACAAGCGGCTTGACAAGGCCGGGCAGGTACTCGCGCGCGATCCTGTTGGAGTAGACCCGGAGCCCGCGAAGGGATGTGATCGGTCGAACCTGAAGCCACCAAAGCCTCTCCCCGTCGAGCGCCCACTCCAGATCCGCAGGGTGGCGGAGCTCCTTGGCTACGCGCCGAGTCGTCTGGGTGATCTCCCGCAGGACCTCCGTCGGAAGAAGTGGCCATTCTGACTGAACTTCGTCTTGCCTGATCACCCACCGTCTAGGAGTAACGCCGTGTTGCAGGAGGGCTTCCGATGTACCTTCGACAGCTTCGACGATCGTCTCGTCAGCCCCCGTAACGGGATTCCGACTGAAGGCTGCTCCGGAAACCAGGGGGTGCACCATCTCCTGGACGAGGACCTCGACTCGTCGGGAGATCTTGTCAGACGGGGGCACGCCGGGTGCAGCGCCGGCTGACTCCCACACCGACAAGATAGCCTCGACGACTTGATCGACGCCCCGCACATGCAGGTAGGACTCGAATTGCCCTGCCATGCTCTGGCGTGCGCCGTCCTCCAGCGCAGCCGAAGAGCGAACCGCAACAGCACCTCCCAACGAGGGCAGAATCTCGGCCAGATCATGCCTGAGCCTTGTGAGCGCCCGATCACCCTGTCCCCGCTCCAAGCAGTGCTCTCGTGCTTTGGCAGAACAGACATACGTCTTCGGAACCCGGAGCCGCATATCCAACAGAGATTCCAGGCCGGCTGTCTTGCCGCCGACCTTCCCACGCTTGCCGCCGGGCGCCAGGTGCCTGAAGTAGCGAAGCTTCATGCCGTGATTCTAGCATGGCGCAACCCGGAGACGTCTGGACAGATCCGGAGGAAGCGAGCCGTCAAGATAGTGCCCGCCAGGAACAGCATGCGCGAAGCAGACTAGGCAAGAACACCCGCAATGGAAAGCACGCCCAAGGCCAACTCAAACATCCGCCACCACGCTGCAACGCACATACGCGTTTGCATTCAGTCTCCCAGGCGCCACTCGTCATGGCTTGAAGCCTTTTCCTGCCTCGCTTTCGCCTTGGCCTACGAAACAGATCCAACGTTCATGCGTGGAGGATGTTCAGCACGATGCACACCCAAGGAGAGGTCCAGACGGGCAGGATCCATCCGTGCGGATCTCGACAGCGCGATGGGACCCCAGTCCGGCGGGGAGCAACACGCCGTCGGTGTGCTATCCTGATGACGAACAGCACGTAGACAGTGGAGGCAAGCCATGCGGCTCGTGCCGATCACAGCCGAGGACGAAGATCTCACCGTCCGATTCGAGTGCGACTCAGAGATCATGCTTCACATCGGCGGCCCACGCCCCGAAGCAGATGTCCGCGCCGCCCATAGGCGCCGCCTCGACCTCATGGAGAAGGGCGAAGCGCACATGTACAAGATCCTCGCCGATGACTCGGACGACGTGCTTGGCACGATAGGCATCTGGAAGACCGCGGGGAAGAGTCCCAACACCTACGAGATGGGGTGGCTTGTCCTGCCAGAGCACCGAGGAAAGGCATCGCAACCGAAGCCGCGCGCCTCGTCCTCTCGCAGGCTCGCGCAGATCCCAAGGTTCGGTACGTCCACGCGTTTCCCGCCCCCTCCAACGCTGCCTCCAACGCGATCGCTCGCAAGATGGGCATGAAGAACCAGGGCGAGTTCGACAACGAGAGCTTTGCCGGCGTATTGCGCTGTAACGACTGGCGCATCGACCTGGGCCGGATACCCGATCCGCTTTCAGCCGGGAAGCCGCCCCAGACGTAGTGCAGAGACCGCAGGCTGTGGACCTGCGCCGTCGACCGCGCGGAAGCGGACTAACGAAAGACCCCAAGGGAACTTCTGCGGCCCGTTATCCGTGTCAACCGAACGCCCGACTATCCTCCAAGCTCAAACCGCCGATACGCATTTTCGCACGGGCGGCCGAGTGCGAGATGGAGCTCGCCGGTGCCAAGCTCTCCCACCCAGGAGTAGATCGTCGGGTAGCGCACGTTGGGCTCGCCGTGATTGCAGATGCCGGTGTCGTGGTCGCTCGCGAACCGGATGGCCTCTTCTAGGTCTAGGGCTCCGCGGCTCGCCTCGTACCACGCCTCGATGCGCCGCTGGAAATCGTAGATCCACTTGCCCCCATCCGGGACGCGATCGTACGGGAACATCGCCTCTGACTGGAACATGTTGACCGTCGCCAGCATGCCGTCATCGTTGGTCGTTACATGCACACCCTCCGGTGTCACCTCGACGCGCGCGACGCGATCGCTCCTGTCCGCCAGAAGCCATGCGTTTGCCTCCATGTGCGGAACACGTTTCATCAACTCCACTGCCGACATCACGTCAGGACATGTATCCAAGATCCACCGGGTCACAACGCTCGATCGGATGCCGGGCTTCAGCTTCCCGGTATAGAAGGGAATTGACGACCCACCGATCGCCAGGCCTGCCTCGTTCACCCCGTCATACCGACCCGGATCAGCGAAGCCAAAAGCGATGTGCCGGATACCACCCGCAAGCGACGTGCGGAAGCATGTGACATACTGTATGTCCTCGTCTGCCCAATCGTGGTTCCTGACGAAGATCGTCCGCCCACTCGACGTCTGAGAGCCGGACACGGCCACCACGTTACAAGCCGGGAACTCGAGCCAGTCGCTCACGATCATGTTCGAAAGAACGACGTAGTAGTCCGCATCGTTGGCTTCCGCCAGCGCGTGCATCTCCGCCAGGTAGCCGGGCGCGTGCGCTGCAATGGCCCCTTCGCAGGCCTTCACGAACTCGAGCTTCGCCCTGCCTGGCTCCCGCCACCACCAGTTGAGCCCGCACTCTGCGACGATCTCGCCGTAGGCGCGGCCCAGTTCCGCGTGGGTTCCCGCCAGTTGGATCTCATGCATGTCATTCCTCTTGACCATCCATCGCCGACGCAACGGCCCACGGGCGTTCTATGACACCGTGAGAGTACATCTCGAAACCTCTTCAGGCCAGCCGTTCAGCATAGCAATGGGATGCAACTCCTCTGCAAAGCCCCCGGTCCGCTGCGGATCGAGGCCAGTCGAACGGGGCCACCTTCACTCTTGGGGCACGTCCGACCGTAGTGCCTAACCCCAACGGAATACGAGGGCTCCGAACCGCCGTCCCCTCTCCGGCTCGGAGAACCACGCCGTTGGCATGCTCCGCGCCCCCCCAGGCGCCGGTCCATGTCAGCCTCGGCATCATGCTTCGGCCGCCCCCTGGGGGTGGCGCCCAGGAGCCCGATCTTCGATATTCTAGCTGGACACAGGATTGAGATCGGGGACGGCGGGATGAGACCGCTTCGGGGACCGGAACTGGAGGATCAAGATGAAGGAGCACGTCGGCTTCGCCGGGCTGGGCATCATGGGATCAGGGATGGCACGGAACCTCCTGAAGGCAGGAGCCGACTTGACCGTCTGGAACAGGACTCCGTCAAAGACGACAGCCTTGATCGCGGACGGAGCTTCTGCCGCACCGGATCTCGCAAGCCTTGCGCGGGAAGCGACCATTCTCTTCTTGTGTGTCAGCGACACGCCTGATGTCGAGTCTGTGCTCTTCAGGGAAGGAGGCTTGGCAGATGGCGCCCGAGAGAACGCATTGGTGGTCGACTGCAGCACGATCAGCCCAAGTGCCACGAAGCGATTCGCCGAGCGTCTCTCGAGCCGACGCGTTCACCTGCTCGATGCACCGATCAGCGGCGGCAGCGAAGGAGCGGCAAACGGCACCCTGAGCATCATGGTCGGTGGCGAAGCGGATCAGTTCGAGCGAGCCCTCCCATACCTTCGGGTTGTGGGCAGCAAGATCACACACGTCGGCGACCACGGTGCCGGCCAGATGACGAAGCTGGTCAACCAGATTCTGGTCGCGGGAAGCATGCTCAGCCTCGGAGAGGCGCTTCTCTTCGCCCAAGCTGGGGGGCTCGATCTGGAGAAGACACTCGAGGCGGTCTCGGGTGGCGCAGCCGGAAGCTGGACGCTCACCAACCGGGGGCCTCAGGTCATCAAGAGAGACTGGTCTCCGGGCTTCATGATCGACCTGCAGGAGAAGGATCTGCGGCTCGTTCTGCAAGAGGCGGACGAACTCGAGGTCCCCGCGCTGGGCAGCAGCATAGCGTTCCATCTGTACCGATCCCTCCAGAGGCGCGGCCTTGGATCAGAAGGCAATCATGCCCTCGTCCGTGCTCTTGAGTTCATGAGCGACTTGGAAGTCGGCAGCTAGGAGAGGCTCCCCTACCGACCCGCCAGTTTGCTGCAGGCAACCGGGAAGCGGCCGAGGAACTCGTGCTGCCTTCAGTGCCCCAGCTCTGAGCCGCAGCGATTCCCTGTCTCGTCTTGCCAGCAGCGCAACACACCAAGCGCTGCCTTCCCGAAGGCCATTGCCCGTTTGCCGCGCTGCACGTGGCTTGCCCCGAGGACCTCTCGGAAGCGAGGCGGCTGCGCCCGCCGCGCGTAACACAGCCCTGCTGGCTGTCTAGACCCCGCTTGTGCCGCTCGAAGTGGCGTGCGCGGCCGTACAATCCGGATGTTCGACAGGAGGACGTGCATGGTCAGACCGAGGATCGTTGAGACGGCAGAGGGGATCCAGGGCGAGTTCGATGTGGCGGCGTACGACCGATTCATGCGCCGCATGCGGGACCGCGGCTGGCTTGAGACATCGGAGATTCTCGAAGTGGGCATAGCAGACGGCATCGCACTGGAAGTCGGCCCCGGGCCAGGGTATCTCGGTCTGGATTGGCTGTCGAAGACAAAGAACACAAAGCTCGTGGGGCTTGAGATCAGCGAGAACATGATCGCGACCGCGACACGGAACGCGAAGAGCGCTGGGCTCCACGAGCGCGTTGACTACGTGCACGGCGATGCACACAAGATGCCATTCGAGGATGCCAGTTTCGACGCCGTCTTCTCGAACGGCTCACTACACGAGTGGGCCCGTCCTCTCACGATCCTCGATGAGGTCCATCGCGTTCTCAAGGCCGGGGGGCGATACTGCATCACGGATCTCCGCCGGGACATGAGCCCACTCATCAAGTTCGCTTTGTGGGTCTTCACCAAGCCGAAGGAGATGCGCGCCGGACTGATCTCATCCATCGACGCCGCCTACACAAGGAGTGAACTCAGCGACCTCCTCAGGGAGTCACGACTCCAAAGCGCAAGCGTCCGTCACAGCCTGATGGGCCTGACTGTCACGGGGAAGAGACGCTCTGGCTAGGCCTCGAGATGGAATCAAGGAGAGTTGACCTGCCAGAGTATTGGGACCAGTTCTGGAGGCAATCCTGACCGCCCTCGTGATCCGCTGTCGACGTTGGGGGTCCCGTGGCGAGAGCTACCGACTCATGGAGAAGAAGCGCACCTCCGCCTCTGCGTGCGCGCGTCGCCTCGGCGGACGGTACACGTTCAGGTCGTGGCAGCCAGTGGTGGTCACGACGCGGTAGATGTCAGCATCACCGCGGGAGAGGAACTCACAGGATTCGACGGAGGCCGCCGCGTACCGAAGCGCAGCCCAAGGCAGAAGCGCATCTTGATCGAGGATGGAGGACTGTGATGGGAACGTGGCTCGGCGCTCCGATACGCTGTTTCTCTCGTCCTCGATCATGCTGCGTGATCCGTGCAGAGGGACGAATTCATCGTAGCCGCGACGGTCCCGCACGCGCCCCTCATCTGCTGCAGCGTCGGCGCTCGGGGTCGAGCGTGGAACTCACAAGCGGAGACCTCGAGGCCAGTGCCCAAGGTCTCCGCCGTTTCCGCTCGTGCTAGAGCTTCAGCAATGCGAGGACAGCCTCGAGCGCTTCCTGGACCGTCCACGCGTTTGCCTCGAAGCCAGTGAAAGGCTTGTCCATCTGAGAGAGGATGAAGTCGGCCGTCGTCACGGCAGCCGACAGGTACTTCGGGTTTCCCGTGACCTCGTACCCCTTGGCGAGAGACACGACGATGATGTGGTTTCCGTAGACCGTGGGTTTGGTGAAGTAGGTCTGGACGCCGGAGTCTGTCAGCGCAACGTTCATCTCTGTGTCGATCAGCCAATCCAAGGTCCGCGTTGCGAAGTCGAGATAGCGGGCGTCGCTCGTCTCCTCGTATGCGCGGAGCAGTCCGTACGCGGTTCGAGCGTTGATGTCACTGTAGTCCTGGTACTCCACGAACGTCATGCACGAGCCCTCGGTGATGTCGAACAGGGTGTGGAATGAACCCCCCTCCTCGTCCCACATCACTTCCAGAAGCCAATCCGCTATGGCCACGGCCGCGTTATCGAGATCGAGATCGAAGAGCGTCACCATCAGCCGCGCATTCTGGCCGGCCGATTGCCGGCTCGATCCCCACAGCTCGTACTTGACGTCCAGCAGCCCGTCGCTGTCGTCGTCATTGAGCGTCTGCGCTCCCATGTACGCGCGATACGTGGAGTCGCCCGATGTCGGCATCTTCGCCTCGAGATCAGTGAATAGCCACTGCTGGACCGTCGAGATCGTGTCTGCGTACAGAGATCCGAAGGTGAGCAACCCTGCCAGCGGCCGCACGACGGATCCGCACAGCGAGATCGTTCCCCCTCGGACGCCCTTGTGTTCTCCCTTGACGGGCCAGTAGCTACCGGCGAAGGCGAACTGGACCTTCTCGAATGCGCCCTCTTCCCACGCATACGTTGCAACGTTGCCGCCGACATCCCACAGCCAATCGGATACAACCTCCTCCGAGCCGATGATGTTCGTTGAGACCCAGAAATCGGCTGCATCCCTGGCCGTCGCCTTGTACACCTCCGAGCCGGTGATCTCGCCCAACTCGTTCAGAACGCGCGCGATATCCATCGCGATCCCGACGTCTGTACGCGTCGGATCCCAGGCAAACGGCCAGCTCGGGACCGCCGTGAGCCGACTCCCGACCAGCCAATCCGCAAGCACAACGGCCGCGTCTGAGTACGTCTCTGGGATCTCGATCTGCGCAACGGCGACGATGGGGACGAGCACCAAGCTCACGAAGAGCACTCCTACAGCGAGCCTTCTCATGGCGGTTCCTCCTCTGTTTCCTTGTGCCGATAGCATCCTCGCACGCTAGCATGACGGAAGCCGGAAAGGCAAATTCCCTGGCCAACCCGACGAGCGCCAGGCCGCTGGCCTGTCTCACGGGGACTGGGGCGATTCCCCACGCGCAGCGTCCCACGCCGGAAGCCACGCATCCGGACAGCGCTCCCGGAGATCCTGAATGACATCCGATGGGAAATCCTGGTTCCGTGCCTGTTCGGGCAACGACAGCAGCAGATCCCGAACCTGTTCGCACGCCCCTTGTTCTACCAGGACCCGAAGCAGTCCGGCGAACGCGCGAGTGTCACCGGGCCTCGCAGCCAGGACTGCCTCGAATTCCTCCCTCGCGCGGTTCGGAAGGTGGAGCGCCGCAAACGACTCGCCGAGCGCAAGGTGGACGTCGCATGCGTCGAGTGTGAGCTTCGCCGCCCCCTCTGACAGCCACCAAAGCGCGTTCTCGTAGTTTCCAATGGCCCCTCTGTAGTCCCCGAACTGGAACAGCATGTCGCCCAATCCCGCATACGCCGCGGGTGTCCCTGGCCACTCCGTGATCGCCCGAACGAAGGTTTGCCGCGCAAGATCCAGCCGCCCGATCGCGAGATGCGTGTGCCCCAGACGAACCAGGATACCGACGGAGGGCTCCATCGCGTAGGACGCTTCGAAGCTGGAGACTGCTCCCTGATACGCAGCCTCGACCTGCTCGCTCCACGAGGGGCTGTCGTTGGACGATTGCCCTGATTCGGTGTCAGCAAGCAGTGCGCACAGCGTCCCGTAGAACTCATCGCCGCGAGACACGTCAGCCCTGACAGCATCGGCATGCCGCTCGTGCGCTACACGCTCGACAACTCCCGACAGCAAGAGCAGCGAGACGGCAACCGCGAGAAACACCCATTTCGCCTGCACGAGATCGCAGACCTCCCGCACGCACGGTAGCGTCTTCGCGGTTGGTGGGCAAGCCGCGCTGCCCAGCAGCAGCGCACGCCACACTACGCTGGCCGGCGTGATCCAGTCGCTCCCTGCGGATCTGCTGCACGTCCGTACGGAGATCCCTCAGCCGGCCGGCACGCATCGCACGGCTCCTGGCTCGCGATGCTTCGGACAGTCCGCTCAACGATCGCGGCAATCCTGGGGCGGCTCTGGCGCATCACCTCGTTGACCTCTTGAGCGCTCACCGGATCCTCGCCAAACGCGTCAAGATCCGTGACCACGGCAAGCGTCCCGTAGCAGATCCCAAGCTCCCGCGCGAGGATCGCCTCGGGCATCGCCGTCATGCTCAGCAGATCGGCCTTGAACACGTCCCGGAGCAGCATGGACTCCGCCTTCGTGGAGAAGCGCGGCCCTTCGAAGACGACGACGGTCCCTCCATCGTGACGAGGAAACCCCGACTCCTGCGCGGCGGCAAGAAGCCGGGAGCGCAGGCGCGGGCAGAATGGCTCGACGAAGGGTGTGTGCACCACAACAGGGCCGTCGAAGAAGGTCTGATCGCGCGCCCTGGTCCAGTCTATGATCTGATCAGGAACGCAGATGTCCCCGATGCTCAAGTCGGGATGCACCCCGCCCATGGCGGAGACCGTTAGCAGCCTGCGGACTCCCAGTGTACGCAGCGCCCACAAGTTCGCGCGATACGGGACACGATGTGGCGGAATGGCGTGCCCCGAGCCGTGTCTCGGAAGGAAGCAGGCGGCGATTCCGGCGATCGCCCCCGTCCGTAGACCATCCGAGTGCGGCCCATACGGCGTGTGCAGGGTGAGAGGCTCGGAGCTCTCGAGCAGCCCGAACTCATACAGCCCGGAGCCGCCAATCAGCGCGATCCTCGTTTCGCGATCCATGGCGAACCAGTGTAGCAGCCCGATCCCCAACGGCAACATGCCAGCCGGTCGTGGCGCCCGTCAGGATCTCCCTCGATCGCATTGGGAGCACGATGGAGCGACGGTTTGATACACTGCGTGCATGAACACTCGATCGATCTTGGCGGTGCTAGCGGCCTTGGGCACAGGAATCGCGATTGCCTTCCAGGCCACCTTGAATGGCCGGGCGGGTGCTGTGGTCGGACCGGTCCGCGCTGGCCTCCTGATCAACGCAATCGGCGGGTCGATGTCGATCCTCGCCCTCCTTGCGTGGGTCCTGGCAGCCCGGGTCGGCGTCATCGCCTCGACCGCAGTCGGCCTCCTCGGCAAAGCTCCTGTATCAACGGGCCAGCTCTACGGCTGGATGGCAACGGCGGGGCTTCTCGGCATCGTCGTGGTGACAGGGGTCGCGTACGCCGTCGGAGCCGTGGGAGTCACGGCGGGTCTCGCCGCGGTGATCCTCGCGCAGCTGGTCGTCGGCCTCCTCCTCGACCGCGCTGGGGCTGCAACCGGGCTTGCGGTCGCCATTGACACGCGTCGGGTCCTTGGAATCCTCGCTATGGCACTTGGGGTGTGGCTTCTTCTCCCTCGGGGCGGGTAGCGCGTTGGCCGATCCCGATCGGCGCGGCGTCGCCCCTTGTGCAGCGGACTCCACGTGCAATAGAATGCAGCGCAAGGAGCTAGGGCTGTCGGGTCTCCCGACAGCGCGGAGGTTCAAGAGCACGAAAGGGAGGCAGCAATGAAGCGCTATTTGGCCATGGCCATCGCGATGGTCGCCCTGATGGCGATCGTCGGATTCGCGGCCGACTATCCGAAAGTCGGACTCGTCCTGGCAACGGGCGGACTGGGCGACAAGTCGTTCAACGACCAGAGCTTCGCCGGCGCAACATCGGCGGCGCAGATCATCGCCAACCAGTACGGTGTGACCGTCGACGAAGTGCTCGACTACGTCGAGCCGACGGACATCGCCGAGTACGAGGGATACCAGCTTCAGTTCGCCGATTCCGGCGAGTACGACATCATCGTATGCATCGGTTTCGACCAAGCATCCGCGTTGGAGATCGTGGCTCCGCAGTATCCCGATGTGAAGTTCGTCATCGTCGACATGGTCGTCATGGGGGACAACATCGCGTCCGTGGTGACCAACGACTGGGAGTCAGCGTTCCTCGTCGGCGTTGCGGCAGGCCTGTTGACCAAGACGGGAACCGTTGGCTTCGAGGGCGGCATGGAGATCGATTTGATCATCGGCTTCATGAACGGCTACACGCAGGGCGCCAAGTGGGCGAACCCGGACGTCGAGGTCCTCGTGCGATACGTGGGCGA
>Ga0272441_10001025_pt1 | contig 60400 bp, 44 predicted proteins | sample SSMProp6N_FD_193582 | JGI IMG/M metagenome (GOLD analysis project Ga0272441, IMG submission 193582) | Marine sediment archaeal communities from Little Sippewissett salt marsh, Falmouth, MA, United States - SSM-Prop-6N | ecosystem: Environmental > Aquatic > Marine > Wetlands > Sediment ...
GCGGCTCGGAGTTGACCGGCCCGAAGGCGCCGTGCCTTAGGACCCCGGGCTCCGGGCGGGGGATTCGGACGGGCCGCTCGCGGTGGCGCCACATCCATGGAGCCGCGGACGGATGTTCCCGGTCGGATACCCCTTGGGCCGGCCCACTTATGGCGCGGGCGTCAGGCTGCGATAGGGGCAGGCGAATGCATGCGGGTTGCGAAAGGGGAGCCTATGGGATAGAATCCGCCTTTTCCGGCGGAGGTCGGAAAGGGGGCGACGGCGTGGCCGACAGGCTGAAGGTGGCGGTGCTGCTCTCGGGCTCGGGCACCACGCTCGAGAACTTCTTCGCGAAGATCGACGAGGGCTATCTCGACGCCGAGATCGTCTGCGTCGTCTCGTCTCTCTCGAAGGCCTACGGCCTGGTGCGCGCCGAGAAGCGCGGCGTCCCCACGGCCGTCTTCGTCCGAAAGAAGTACGGGTCGGTGAAGGAGTACTCGGAGGCAGTATTCGCTGCGGTCGACGGCTACGAGCCGGACCTCGTGGTGCTCGCGGGCTTCATGGTGCTCATCGAGATCCCCGAGCGCTACGCCGGGCGCGTCATGAACGTCCACCCGGCGCTGATACCCGCCTTCTGCGGCGACGGCATGTACGGCCACTTCGTCCACGAGGCGGTCATCGAGCGCGGCGTCAAGATCACCGGCTGCACCGTGCACTTCGTGGACAACGTCTACGACCACGGGCCGATCATCCTGCAGAAGGCGGTGGAGGTGAAAGCGGACGACACGGCGGATACCCTCGCCGAGCGCGTCCAGGCCGCCGAGCGCGAGATCTACCCGCTGGCCGTGAAGCTCTTCGGCGAGGGGCGCTTGCGGATCGAGGGCGGCCGCGTTAGTGGAGAGTGGTGAGTTGGTGTTGCCATCGAAGACCGCCGGCAGGGCCCGTGGCCTCGTGGAGGTGCTGACGTATGTCGTCATAGCCTGCGCGGTGCTGTGGTTCGGCGGCGCGTGGGAGCGCTGGCAGTGGAGTTCGCTGGTCGTCCTGGCCGCCATCGTCGGCGCCGGCGCGATCGCGTGCATGAGGCGCTCCGACGCTCGCCACCTCGCTGTGCCGCTCGTGCTGCTGGGGATGCTCGCGGCGATCCACGCGGCGCAGCTCATGCCGCTGCCCCAGTCATTGCCCTGGCCCGTCGCGCCGGGGCGCATGGCTGTCGAGGAGAGCTTTGGCGTCGCCGCGGTGACCGGCGGCTTCTGGCGCACACCGAGCATGGACTCCAGCGCGACGGTCGACTCGCTGCTGCTCCTCGCCGCTTACGTGGCGGCGTTCGTGACGGGGGTATCCATCTTCGGCACTCGGACGCGCTTCGTCCGGTTGGCGGCGGTGCTGGCGGCGGTGGCGATCGCGGCGTCGGCGATGGGGCTCGGCGAGCTCTCGGCCACAGGCGTACATCACGCCGGTCGCCTGAGCGGCTCCTACGCGAACCCCAACCGCTTCTGCGACCTGCTCGCCCTCGCGCTCGGCGCGACCGTGGCGGCGGCCGTCGTGCTCGGCGGCAGCTGGGTGAGCAAGCTCGACCGGGACGTCTTCGGCCGGCTCGCCCGGCGCGCGGAGCCGCGATGGGTGCTGGTGGCGGCGGCGGTTGCGCTGCAGCTCGCGGCGCTGGCCACCTTGTCGAGGCTGGGCGTCGTGTCGATCGTGCTGGCGGGGGCGGCCGCTGCGGCGCTCGCTGGCTCGCGCGAGGCGCTGGCCAAACGGATGGGAACGGTCGCAGCCGTGACGGCGGTGATCGTCCTCGTGAACGTGTCGCTGGTGGCCGAGCCGGCAGTTGCGAAGTTCTCCGCGCTCTTCGAGCCGGGGCCGCTTGCGGCGGGACGCCTCCGGTGCTGGTGGCATGCCCTCGGCATCCCGCGCGACTTCCCGGTGCTGGGCGCGGGGGCGGGCAGCTTCACGAGCGTCTTCGCCGCGTACCAGGAGCCGGGGCTGATCGGCCACTTCAGATATCCGCACTCCGAGGCCGTGGGCGTCCTCTGCGAGTTCGGCATCGCCGGAGCGGCCGCTGTATTCGCCGCCGCGGCGTTACTCGCGATGCGCGTGATGCGCGCTCTATCGTCGGGGATGCACAGGGCCGCTCGCGCGGCGCCGGGGCTTTTCCTAGGCCTCGGGGCCGTGGGACTCCACAGCCTCGGCGACTACGGGCTGAGGGTGCCCGCGACGGGCTTCGTCTTCTTCCTGCTGGCGGGGGCGGCCTGGAGACTGCTGGCAAAGGGGCCGCCGCCCGAGGAGGCGGAGGCCGAGACGGCCCCGCGCGCGCTGATCCTGCGGATCGCGACGGCGGCGCTCTTCGCGGTCGCGGCCTGGTGGGCCGCGTGGAGCGCCGCCGGCGGGCGCGTCGACAGCACGCCTGCGCCGGAGATGACCGTCTTCGCCGACTCGGCCGTGACGGCCGAGTTGGAGCGTTCGGCCCGCGCGGTGGCCTTGTGCCCCCGCGTGCCGGATGCGCGCTACCGGCGGGCGCGCGCCCTGTGGATGGAGACCGCGAGGACGCCCGTCGGGGAGCGCTCCCGCGATCTGCTCGCGGAGGCCAGGGCCGAGCTCCTTACGTCGCTCAGGACGCGGCCGGTGGACGCCCCCGCGCTACACATGCTCGCGATGGTGGAGGAGGCGCTGGGGTACCAGGCGAGCGCCGATCGCGCCGCGATGGCGGCGGCCCGGGCGGCCCTGGCGTACCCGGCGGTGCAGTTGAACGTCGCGAAGATGCTGGCCGCTCGCGCGGCGGAGGAGGCCTATGCGGCGCGCGAGGCGCGTGCGCCGGTAGAGGACGCCGAGTGGCACAAGGCGAGGGGGCTCTTCCTCAAGGCCGAGGCGACGGCGGCGCTCGAGCGCGCGGCGGCGTCGAGCGAGGCCCGCGGACTCGGTGTCCTCAGGTACGCGGCGCAGGTGGGCTTCGAGGCGGAGGAACTCGAGAAGATCGCGTCGGCGGCCGGGGTGCCGGGGATGCTCTCCCTCGCCAAGGTCTTTCTCGAGACGGGCAGGGCGGAGTTCGCTCTCGATCTGCTCGGGAGGACGAAGTCACGCGGCGGCCTCGCCCGCGGCGAGCAGGCCGAGCTCGAGTTCCTGACCGGGACGGCGCTGCTCGTCACGGGCGAAGTGAGCCTGGCCGGCCGCGCCTTCCGCCGGCAGCTCCAGCTCTCGCCGCCTGCGGCAGCAGACAAGGTCGTCCGCCTGCACGCGAGGGCATTCGCGCGCGCGGGCCGCGCGGCCGAGGGGGTCGCGTATCTCAAATCCCTCGAGGAGGACTTCGGGGGCTACGGCTGGTTCCATGCGGAGATGGGCGATCTCGCGCGGAAGCTCCACAAACCTGAGGGCGAGCCCGGGCCGGAGTGAGAGCGCAGCCCGTGGCTAGGCCTGGGCCTCGCCGGCAATGATCGCGGCGGCGCTCCTGCGAAGGAACTTTCGGTCGCGCCAGACGCTCCACGCGAACACCCCTGCGAGCGCGACGGTCAGCCAGAACTCCCACAAGTAGAAGACGCCCCACCACCATTCGGGGTATGCCCTTCGGAACACGGAGACGCTGTATAGCCATGAATTCGCCAGCCTCGTGCCGTCGGGCGAGAAAATCCCACTGGAGGGCATCGCAGCGATCCGACGCAAGCTCCCCGCGTCCAGCATTTCGCTTCGGTACTTGCCCCTGCCTTCGCTCCCGCTGATGAGCAACCTCCTGCCGTCGGGCGAGAGGCATGCCCGCCGCACCCAGGTGAAGGAGCGGACACGCTCGGCTCGGCCGGTCTCGAGCTCCAGCCTGCTGAGGTTGCCATTGCAGACTACGAAGGCATGCTTGCCGTCGGGAGCGAAGACGAGCCGCGGCGCCTCGCGCTTCCCGCGGAACTCGGTAATTATCTCCTGCGACCGGACATCCCGTATTCCGAGTACGTCGTTCTCCGTGTAGCTGACAACGTACCTGCCATCGGGGCTGACGAAGCTCGCCCTAAGCTGCTCGCCGTACCTGAAAGGGCAGGTCCCTTTGGCCGAGCCCTGAAGATCAATGAGGTAAGTCCCAATGCCCCGTTTAGAAGCACTGAAGTGCTCTGAGTCGGCCAGCCACAGGCCGGGGTTCAGACCTTCCTTCTGCAGCAAGAGCTCCCATGTGTCAGTGCGCCACACCTTGACGCTGAACTCCGAGGACGCGAGCAACGATTTGCCATCCGGTGATATGCTCACGAAGGTGGTGTTGTCACCGCTCAGCTCCTCGAGTAGCCTCCCCGTGTGACCGTCCCATATACGGACAGCGTCGCCTTCCACCACCATGTCACCACCGCCCTCCATAGGTCTGGTGGCGGTGCTGGACTGGCAGACTGCGGTCGCGATCCAGTCGCCGTCGGGCGAGAATCCCCCGCTCGTTATTGTGCCGCATGGGTCCTTTAGCTCGAAGAGCGTCTTGCCGCTCTCCAAGTCCCAGACACGCGCCGGATAGCCGGCCGCGAGCAGTCTGCGCCCGTCCGGGGAGAAGGAGAGGAGCCCCGGCGAGGCCGTTGGCTGATCGAAGATGTGCTCCTCGCGCCATTCCCCTAGATGCAGCTCCCGACCCAGCCCCATCGCACTGGTCACGAGCAGCAGAAAGACGACCAGCGTCCTTAGCGAGAACCTCGGGATCATCCGGCAGGGACGCATTGCCACCTCGCGTCACGCTCGGGGATCGAAGCGGTCGTACAGGCGTGCCGTCAGATGATACCCCGCCCGGCGTAGCGAGGCAAGGGCCCGCCCCGCGTCACAACCCCAGCGCGGCCCTCACCGGCCCGGCGAGGCCGGCGGCCATCCTGCTGAAGCCCAGGTCGTTCGGGTGGACGCCGTCGACGAGGCCGTCGCCGTCGGCGGGGCCGAGCATGTCGAACCCCTCCACGAGACTGATGTGACCGTCACCCGCCGCCACGCGAGCGGCGACCGCCTCGCGGATCAACTCGCGCATGCCCGTCAATCTGCCGAGGGCGTCGGCCTCCCAGGCCTCGGGGGTCGCGAAGATGGGGGTGACGCAGATCATCGGCGTCTCAGAATGGGCGTCGCGCACTGTTTGAAGAAACGGCGCGTAGGCGTCACGGAGCTGCTCCACCGAGGCGCAGTTGACGGCGAAGTCGATGACGAAGCAACTCGCGTCGATCTCGGCGAAGAGCTTCGCCACCTCCGGCTCGCCGATGCCGTTGCCAGAGAAGCCGAGGTTGACGAAGTCGACGTTAAGCCCGCGCCCGAGCATCGCCTGGTAGGAGTTGCCGGACTGCGACGCGCACCCGCCTTGCGTGATCGACGACCCGTAGAAGGCGACGGGCTTCCGCGTGGCGAACTCGCGCGCGGGGCCCACTTCGGCGTCGTCGTCGAAGCCGAAGGCCACCTTCGCTACCGGGTGGTAGAGCGGCAGGTAGACGGTCACCGACGCCGTCTCCCGCCGCCGGCCCGCGAAGAGCTGGGCCTCCAGCTCCTTCTCGGCAGGATGCGCCACCCGCGCGAAGGCGTCGTCGATGTAGCAGGCGAGGCCGGTCTGGCCGATGCGGCACATGTTCTCCATCGGGACGAACAGGTGATTGTAGGATGCCCTGATTGTCAGCGAAGACGAGTCGGTGGCGAAGCGCACCCGCCCGCCCGAGGGCTGCTCGCCCAGGTTCCAGATCTCGGGCCGGACGTCGCCCCTGGCGCGCTCGGGCAGCCGGAGCAGAGCGGGCGAGTGCTCGTTGAACCAATACAGGCCGCGGAGCTCGAGGCGCTCATCCGGGAACTCGATCCACTTCATGGTGTCGCCTCCGGAGCTACGTCGGCTGGGCCGGCTCCCTGTCGATGACGAAAGTCACGGGGCCGTCGTTGGTGAGCTCGACCTGCATGTAGGCGCCGAAGACTCCGCGCGCTACTGAGGGGCCTTCGCCCGCCAGCTTCCCGCAGAAGTATTCGTAGAGCCGCTCGGCCTCGGCGGGGTCGCCTGCCTTGTCGAAGCCGGGGCGGCGGCCCTTCGAGCAGTCGCCCTGGAGCGTGAACTGGCTCACGACGAGCGCCTCGCCGCCGGTGTCCAAGAGCGACAGGTTCATCTTGGCATCGTCATCGGCGAAGATGCGCAGGTTGGCGAGCTTCGCCGCGAGCCAGTCGGCCTCGGCCTCGGCGTCGCCCCTGGCGACACCGAGGAGCACAAGCAGCCCCGGCCCTATCTCGGCGCGGTGGCCTTCCTCCGTGGTGACCGATGCGCGGCTCACCCTCTGCAGCACGGCCCTCAATCCGGCTCCCCCTCTCCCCCTCCCCCTGCCGCGGGGTCTGCGGCCTCGACCGGCGGCAGACGGTAGAGGGCAAATATCTTTTCCTTTCGACCGGGCCTGAAGAAGGGCCTCGACCAGCTCCGGGACCACCGCCAGTTCTCCTCCGCCTCGGAGAAGTCGCCCCGGCCGAAGTTCGGCCCCACCGGAACGTCGCTCGACCATACGTGCTGGAGTTCGACCGCCACCATGTTGCGGAGCCTCAGCCACTCGCTGCCGCTGAAGTCGGCGTACCCGCCGTGATCGCGCCCGCCGTACCGGAAGGCGTAGGTAGACTCGAGGCGCTGGAGCTCGGGCCAGTTGAAGTAGATGTGCGTGTAGCCCCGGCGGGAGAGCTCGCGCGCGGCCGAGCGCGCGGTCGGCGACGAACGGATCACCTCGCCGAGCTCGGCGCCGTCGAAGACGGTGCGGTAGCGGGCCCTGCCGGGCGGAAGATAGAAGACCTTCGCCTCGCCAACCAGCAGAACGCGGCTGCCCTCCGGCAGGCCGCTGATGGCGGCGTACGCCTTCCACTCGCCGCCGAAGGTGCCGCCCAGGAAGGCCTCGGCCGCCGTCCGCCCCGAAGCGACGTCGACGTGCATGAGGCCGAGGCTCGCGCCCATCACACCCGCGGAGGTCACGAGCACCCACGACGCGAACCCGCCCGCCACCACCTTCTCGAGGCGCGAGGAGGCGAGCTCCGCGTAGCCCACTCCCGCGAGCACCGACGTCAGCGCCAGCGCCGGAAAGGCGAAGCGGGGTATCCTGTGGGTAAGGCAGAACCACCCGATCAGCCAAGCCGCAGCGAAGAACCACACCAGCCCGCCCCGCCGCCTGCGGGCAGAGTAGAGCAGCGCGAACGGCGCGAAGAGGGCCATCACCGCCGAGGACATGTGGTGCTCGGTCACGTCGCGGTGGCCGCGAGAGAGATTGACCGGCGGGCCGAAGACCTCGGCGAACTCCTTGGCCGCCTCTTTCAGGGAGAATCCGCCCGGGTCGTGCGCCTGGACGAACCTGGCCCCGCGCTCGGCCGTCCAGCCGGCCAGGCCCAGCCTCGCCGCGCCCAGCGGGTAGAAGGGCTCGCCAGTCGAGACGAGCGAGCGGACGATCCAGGGCAGCGCCGCCACCGCGCACGGCGCCCCGAAGGCGAGGAGGTCGGCGAGCACTCCCTTCGCCCCGCGCCGCTGCATCAACGAGAAGCCCAGGATCGCGAGGAAGACGGGCGCCGCCACGAAGGCGTAGGCGGTGTACTTCGTCCCCGCCGCGAGCCCCGCGAGCAGCCCCGCGAGGACCAGGCGGCGAAGGCGCGCGTCGCCCCTCGCGGAGAGGGCCGCGATGGCGCAGAAGAAGGCTGCCGTCGCCTGGAGCGTGAGCAGCGGCTCGGCGTAGGCCCTCGCCAGCAGGAGCACCGTCCCCGCCGACCAGAGCACCGCGACCGCCGCCACCGCTCCGGCACGCCTGCCGGCAAGGCGCGCGGCGATCGCGTAGACCGGAAGCGCCGCCGCCAACCCCGTGAGCACCACGATCACCTTGGCGAGGTACGCTCCCTCGAGCACCGGCCTGCCGATGATGGCCATGGCCATCAGGCTCAGCATCTCGGACGCGAGGGGCATGCCGCTGTAGGCGTTGTGGTCGAGCACCCCCACCGTTCCCGAGTGCAGGTACTCCCTCGGCAGCGCCAGGTGGTATTCGAGGACGTCGTAGTCGGCGGGCGGCAGGAAGGCGGAGATGAGCGTCCCCGCGGCGATCAGCCCGACGAGCACGACCGAGAGCGAGACGGCAAAGTCGAAGTGCTCCGACGTCTCGTCGAGGAAGGCCGTCACGTCCGAGACGGTGCGGCGCATCTCGACGCGGAACTCGAAGGCCCCGGCGGCCAGCAGTGACAAGAAGACCCAGCGCGTCGCCAGCCCGGCCGCGGCCAGCCCGAGCACCGCGACGGCGCTCAAGCCGAGCCCCGCCGCCGCCGAGCAGCCGGCCATGCCCGCCCTTCCGATCGAGCCGGCCCCGTCGCCCAGGACAAGGCCCACCACGCGGCGTCCCGCGCCGATGACGGTCAGGAACATGCACGCGCCGAGAACAGCGATGAGGACGCGCCCGGCCGCGGTCGGGTGCACGAGGGCGATGCCGATGAAGACGCCCCCCGCCATCACCCCCGCGACCGCCCAGCGAAGCCCCGGGCCGAGGGAGCTCGGCGCCCGCCAGGCCAGCCACAGGAGGAGCACGGTCGCCGTCGCCGCCGCGAGGACCTTCGCGGGGCTCTCCATGAGCAAGCCGACGTAGTAGGGCGTGCCGGCGACCTCGGGCGTCCCGGGCCTCGCGGCCTTCGCGGGGGCTGCCGTGGCGAGCAGGAGCTTTATCAGGACAACCGTCCAGACGATGTAGGCGCCGATGACGACCTTGTCTGAGAGCGAGAGCCCAGCGGGGCGCCCCCGGTGGAAAGGGGAGAGGCCGGCATCGGGCGACATCGGTTATCCTCAGCCTATAATGCCGCCCTCGTCGGCACCCAGGCGGATGCCCTTGAGGGCCATTCTGAGCTGCTCGGGGTTGGGCGAATTGTCCATGCCCACGCGCTCGGCGATCATGCCCGAGCGGATGAGCGCTTCCAGCGACTGGTTCATGGTCTGCATGCCCTCCTCGTGCGCGGCGAGGATGGCGTCGGATATCTTGTTGTCGCCGCCCTCGCGGATCAGCTTGCGGACGGTCGGGTTGCAGAACATGATCTCCATGACCGGCACCAGGGGCGTCTCCGGCTTGGTCCCCTTCAGCAGCTTCTGGACCATGGCGGCCCTGAGATTGAAGAAGAGAAGCTGCCTGATCTGCGGGTGCCGGTCGACGGTGAACATGTCGAGTATCCGCCCGGGTATCTGGGCGCACGAAGCGGCGTGGACGGTGCCGAACACGAGGTGCCCCGTCTCCGCGGCGATCAGCGACGTCTCGACACCGACCGAGTCGCGCAGCTCACCTATGAGGATGACATCAGGGTCCTGCCGGACGACGTACTTGAGAGCGTCGTGGTAGTCCGAGACGTCTATGCCGACCTCGCGCTGGTTCACGAAACCGACCTTGTCCTGGTAAAGGTACTCGATCGGGTCCTCGATGGTGATTATGTGGCAGCGCCGTGTTGCATTGACCTGATCGATAAGGGCCGCGAGCGTCGTCGACTTGCCCGAGCCGGTGATGCCCGCGATAAGGATCAGCCCCTGCTCGTATTGCGCGATCCTGTTGACCGCCTCTGGCAGGTTCAGTTCGGCCACCGAGGGGATATCGAACTCGACGCGACGGACCGCCACCGAGACCGACCCGCGCTGCCGGTAGACGTTGATCCTGTAGCGGCCCACCCCGGGAACGGAATAGGCGAAGTCGACCTGGCCGGTCTCCTCGAAGGTCTGCTTCAAGCCCGGAGTCATTATGTCGTAGACGAGGGTGGCGATCTGGTCGTTCGTGAGTGCCTCGCGCTCCATGCGCCTTACAGACTTCTGGACCCGAAAGATCGGAGGAGCACCGGACTTGAGATGGAGGTCAGTGGCGTGGTACTTCTGCATCATCGCGAAGAGCTTCTCGATCTCCTTGACGACCTGCGCCATATGGAGCCCTCCGCCGGGAACGGCCATCCGAAAGCCGCCGAGATTCTAGTCTGTGGTGTGCCCGGGGGCAAGGGACTTTAGGGCTCAGGCGGGGAGGGAATCCCGAACCAACTGCGCCGGGCGGTGTATAAGATGGGTAGGATTGATATGGTATTGATATAGTCCAAGGGAATCACAGGGGGCCAGAGCATGAGACTGACAGTCCACGCGGCCGCAGCACTTCTGCTTGCCGTTGTCGTCGGGACCGCCTTCAGCGAGGAGCCCGTCTCGAAAGAGCCCGAGGGCGAGACTGGCATAGCGTCGAAGTACGTCGGCGATGTCGGGATAGAGAACGACGCCGACGTCATCTTCGTCGAGCAGTTCGAGGGCACCGTCGACGAGATCTGCCGCCGCTGGGAAACGGTGAGCGGCAAGATGCTCATGTCGAACTCAGGAGACGTTCCGCCGGGCAGCGCAGGCAGGAGGTCCCTCCTCATCACGCGCGTTCCGGGAAACAGGGAGTACGCCGGCGGCGGACAGCTCTACCGCAGGATCAAGAACGAGAACGGCGGCTACGGCTTCGACAAGGTCTACCTCCGCATGTACATGAAGTTCAACGAGGGGCACGCCGGCATCCACCACTACGGCACCTGCCTCGGCGGCTACCACCCTTCGACAAAGTGGCCCATGGTCAAGGCCGGGCAGCCGACGAAGGGCAACCAGTCCTTCTGGTCGGGCGTCGAGCCCTACGGCAGCTGGAACTGGATGTTCTACACCTACTGGCACAAGATGCGCGGCAGCCCTCCGCGCGGCCAGACGTGGGGGAACAGCTTCCAGCATGGGTGCCCGAAGCTCCCCATCCCCAAGGAGAAGTGGATCTGCATCGAGTCTATGCTCAAGGTCAACGACGTCGGCGACACGAACGGCGAGCAGGCCTTCTGGGTGAACGGCAAGCTCAACCGCAAGGACGGCGTCGTCGTCAGCCACCAGGGCAAGGGCTTCCCCACGGGCACGTGGATATTCGACAAGTTCCATCCCTTCAGGACGGGCCAGGGCGTCCGCTGCGAGCGCGGCGGCGCCAGGACCAACATCGAGGGGGGCAAGCCGTTCGAGGGGTATGAATGGCGGACCGTGAAGGAGCTCAACGTCAACTACATATGGCTCTACCGCTACATGTCGAAGCCCGAGACGGGGAAAAGCCAAGTCTGGTGGGACCACGTCGTGGCCGCCAGGAAGTATATCGGTCCCATCGCTACGAAGAAGGCTGCGCGTAGACCTGAGCCCGGCAAGGAGGCCGACCCGGCGCAGACGGCTGCGGCCGAGAAGGAGAACGTCGACCTCGCCAAGGCGGCCAAGCTCTACCGCAGCGGGCGCAACGCCGAGCGCTCGGGGATGAAGGCCCTGGCGAAGCGGCTCTTCGAGCGCGTTGTCGAGGAGTACCCCGGCACCGAGCTCGCCGAGCAGGCGAAGAAGAGGCTCGGGCGGCTGAAGTGACAGGCCGCTGCGGCCCGCCGCCGCCCCCCAGGTCGTTGGACAGCACGGGCCCGCTTGGTGTAAACTCCCCACGATGAGAAGAGGCCGCGCGCCTCCGGGCGCAAAGGGGGGATTCGCGTTGAGAATCGCTGGACTGGTGACGGTCGTCATGGTGGGCTGTGTCTGCGCCGCGGCCGGCGAGACGGTCAAGATAGGCGGCGTCGAGGTGCCGGCCGACTCACCCCTCGCGCGCAAGGAGCACCCGCGCCTGCTCTTCACGAAGGCGGAGCTGCCCGCCGTCAAGGAGCGCGCGAAGCTGCCGGGAGTGCAGGCAGACCTCAAGCTCATCGAGCAGATGTACCGCAAGGACCCCGGCCGCCTCGGCGCGACGACGGCGGCCGTCGCATGGGTCCTTACCGGCAAGCAGCTCTATCGCGACCGCGCCATCAACCTGGTTCTCTCCAAGGGCTGCGGTCACTACGTACAGGACTCGGGCCTCTACGCGTACGACATCCTCTACGACGAGCTCCAGCCGGCCGAGCGCCAGCTTTTTCAGAAGAAGGCCGTTGAGTACATCAAGCAACCGTACCGCGTCGGGACGCGCCTGTGCTACGCCGTCGGGATATGGGGCGACACGGACGACGCGGCGATCGAGAAGACGATCGGCGAGCAGGCGCCGCTCTTCGGCAAGTGGGGTTCTCCAGGCGGCCTCAACTGGTGGGCCGGCTCGCGCGGTGGCGACACGCGCAGCTTCCACTACATCCACCAGAACACGATGACGCCGTGGGCGAACGCGACCATGTGCTGGTCGAACGCGACCAGCTCCGACGCGTGGGAGAAAGCCGGGTGGGCCAGGCACATGCCCATGTACTATCTCTACCACCTGGTGCCGGGCTTCGGCCGGACGGTCCACATCGGCGTGAACTGCAACCCCCCGCCGTCACCCAACGACAACTCCGACGGTTACTTCGCTTTCATCGCCGCGCGCTGGCGGAACGGCCCCGCCCAGTGGTACATGGATAACGTCGTCCACAACGCCGGCCGCGAGAAGCACGCCTACCGCGTGCTGCCGAGGTACTGGGGGAGGCTGCTCTGGCGCGACGAGAAGTTGGCGGTGGTCGCTCCGGAGAAGCTCCCCGAATCGCGCTACTTCGACCGTATGGGCTTCGTGTCGATGCGCTCGGGCTGGGACGCGAATGCCACCATGGGCCACTTCCAGTGCGGGCCGTTCGAGATCTGGGACGGTCGCTGGGGGCGCAACAACGCCGACAACAACTCGTTCCTCATCATGAGCCGCGGCGGCTGCATGGCCGCCGACACCGGCACGCGCTGGGGGAACAACTCCACGCCGTCGAAGCACATGCAGCTCTACTTCAACCAGACCGTGGCGCACAACTCGATCACCGTCGGCGACGAGGACATCGAGACCCCCGACGGCACCGCCGTGCGCGGCGGCCAGGTGGTGCCGACCCAGCCGCAGTGGCTCGAGCTCTGGGGCGAGGACGCGAAGAAGTCCTACTTCTCGGAGCGCCGCTACGAGGGAGCGGGGCGCATCACCGCCTACGCCTCGTGTCCGGAGTGGACTTACGCGTGCGGCGACGCCTCGCGCAGCTACAGCCCCGACTGCGTCAAGACCTTCACGCGCCAGGTTCTCTACATCCGGCCGGACACCTTCGTCATCTTCGATCGCGTGGAGTCCGTGAAGCCGGAGCTCCCCAAACGCTGGCTGCTCCACACAATGGAGAAGCCCAAACCCGTGGGCGGCGAGATGAAGGAGGTCAAACCCGGATACCATGCGATCTCGGGCGACACCTTCACGGCGGCTCACCTGGGCGGCCGGCTCTTCTGCAAGTCGCTCATCGGCGGGACGATGGAGGCCATCGGGGGACGCACGCACCGCTTCGAGGTTAACGGCAAGAACCGCGACATGCCGCAGTCGTGGTACGACAAGACGGGCGATCGCGAGAACTTCCGCCTCAAGAACACCTTCGGCGAGTGGCGCGTGGAGGTGACGGCGAAGCCGGGCAAGGCAGCCGACGTATTCCTTCATGTCCTCCACTGCACCGACAAGGCCGAGACGAAGATGATCGATTGCAGGCTCGCGAAGATAAGGCAGCGGGGGATGGTCGGTGTCGACCTGACGGTTGGCGGCCAAGCCTATCGCGTCGTCTTCGCCGCGACCGGGCCGACCGGTGGCACCATCCGCGTGGGCCGCGCCAAGCCCGAGAAGCTCCCCTCCTCGGTGGAGGACAACTACGGGCGCTGGTCGAAGGACCCCCGCTTCGCCGACTGGATGAGCAATGACCTCTTCCGCCCCGCCATCGGCGAGGCGGAGGTCGACGCATGGCGCAAGAGCCACCCAAAGAGGCGTTGACCGCCGGGCTTGACTCGGCCTTCTGGGGCGCGTATAGTCTTCCCATAGGGCCACAGGCCACGTTGAGGGGGAGCGCTCCATGGCGATCGAGGGCAAGGTAGCCAGGATCCTGGACGAGTACAGCGTCATCATTAACAGGGGCTCCGCCGACGGAGTCGCTGATGGCATGCGCTTCGTCGTCTTCACCGAGGTCGACGAGGTGGCCGATCCCGACACTGGCGACTCCCTCGGCAAGTGGGAGCTCATCAAGGGGCGCCTGAGCGCCGCGCACGTCCAGGAGCGAATGACCGTCTGCTCTGCCGAGGCGAAAGCCGAGGAAGTCGCTCAGGGCGACCCCAGCACGCACACGCTATCGGCCGAGATGATAAAGGTCTCCATGCCCGCCAAGGCGGGGGGCCCTGCGGGAGAGAAGCTCAACGTCAAGAAGTCGGACCTCTCAGGCGTCCCGGCCACCAAGCCCATCGCCGTGGGAGACCGGGTCCGCTCGGTCGGGGAGTAGCCTGCCCCCGATGAGCGACCTGGATGCCGATGGCGAGTCTTCCCGTTACCAGCGAGCCATCACGATGATGATCGTCGCGACGTGCTCGCTCGTCGCCGCAGGGGTGCTCTCGGCGGGCCTCCGCTACTGGCGTTTCGCAAGCTGCCGGAGTAAGGTGGCGTCGGCCCGCTCGGCCTTGGTCGAGCTCGGCAACGAGGTCCTCCGCCGCGACCTCTCGGCCCATGTGTCATATCTCGAGTCGCGCGTGGAGCGAGGTTGGCTCTACGCCAAGCGCGACGTCTTCCTCGGCGGGCTCGCCCGGGAGGCGACGGGCCTGCTCGCCGCCGCCCGGGGGGAGGTGGACCGGCCGCATCTCGTGAGCGGCCACCACGTCATCGTGACGGTCTCGGCCGTCGACGGCGCCGAAATGCCGACATCCGTCACCGTGCCCGATGGCTGGGACGGCAGGTCGCCCCTCCCCGTCTCGCTTTACTTCCACCACGGGGGCGTGAAGGTGATGTCCCGGTGCTTCCCTGCGCCGGAGCTGCCGGAGGTCCTCTCGGTGATGCCGCTGGCAAGGGGCAGCCACGATTACCTCGGGGTCCAGATGACGGCCGTCGAGGAGTGCCTTGAGGACGTTCGCCGCCGCTACCCCACGCTCGAGCGCGTCTATCTGCTGGGGGCCTCGCAGGGCGGCATGGGTGTCTGGCTCTTCGCGGAGCGCCACGTCGGGCCCCGAGTTGCGGGGCTCTCGCCGTGGTGCGGCAATGCCGATCCCGCCGGCTGGGAGGACTTCTGGGAGCCGCCCGCGGCGCCGGCCCTCTCCCCCGCGGGGCGGGCCGCCAAGATGGTACGGGCGGCCAGGACTCCCGTCGCGCGGGTGGAACAGCTCGTCACCTCGCCGCAGACCCCCATCTGGGTCGGACACGGCACCGATGACACCATGATCCCCTTCGGGCACTCGAGGTCCATGGTCGACAAGCTCCGCGCGGCCGGCGCAGGCGAGCGCCTCCGCTTCGACGCGTTCCGAGGCCTGGGGCACAGGGATCTGCCGAAGATGTTCGAGGAGCGCATCGCCTGGCTCGCCGGCCATCGGGGGAAGACGGTGCCGCGTGCGGCAATGCTCGTCATCCCGCCGCTCACCTTTGTTGCCGAGGCGGCCGGTGCCCCACCCCATCGCGTCAAGGACCCAGCAGCGCCCGCGCGGATCGAGATATCGGAGAGCGGCGTCTCCTGGAAGGAGAACGTCGAGGCCTGGACCGGCCCCGGCGCGAGCAAGCTCTCCTACCGCGGGCCGGCCGGAGCGGCCTTCGAGGGGGCCTTCGGGCTCGCCGTGCCGAAGATCGGGCGCAATCATCACGCCCACTGCCTCGACGGGTTCGATCGTCTGTGGCGGGAGCGCTACGGCGGCGAGCCGCGCCGGGTCGAGCCGGGCCACAGCGCCCGGTTCTTCGCGGACACAGAGGACGCGAAGATGCAGCGGACGCTCGTGGCCATCGGGTCGCCCGCCGAGAACCCGGAGACGGCCACGGCCCTCCGTGGTCTCGACGTGTCGGTCGGGCCCGGCACGGTCCGAATCTTCGGGCGCGAGTTCGCCGGCGAAGACATCGGCCTCATCATACTGCGGCCGAGCGCGGCCGTCCGTGGCGCGGGGAGGCTGGTCGTCTGGGGTTCGACACCGCAGAGTTACCGGCAGCTCTGGTCGCGCTTCGGCCAGGCCGTCGACTGGGAGGGCGATCGCGGGCGGTGGTGGTTCGACTATGCGGTCTTCGACCGGAAGACGTCGGGGCCCGAGACCTTCCTGGCCGTGGGCTTCTTCGGCCACGAGTGGGAGTTCGACGAGAAGCTCCTCTTCGAGGGGAGCGGCGAGCTTCGCGGGAAGGCGACGGGCACGCACTGGCCGTCGGGCGGGCCGGTAGCGGTCGGGCTGGCCCCGGACGAGCGGGGGGCCGTCTGGCTCTCGACCCTGACCCCCGAGGCCGTCGAGACGTCGCGGGGCCCGGTGGCCTTCGACCGCTCGGCGGGGGTCGACGCCGGGCCGCTGAGAGTGGCCGGCGCCGAGCACGAGCGCGGCATCGGGATGGTTCCGCCGGCTTTCGCCGAGTGGCGGCTGGGCGGGCGGTACGAGCGGCTCCGAGTGACCGTGGGCCTGCGGCGGACCGGCGAGAAGTACCCCATCCGCCACGAGGCCGAACGCGTGGTCTTCGAGGTCTTGGGCAACGGCAAGCTGCTTGCCGCCTCCAACGAGATGTCCTCCACCAGCGGCACGGCCGAGCTCGATGTCGACTTGAGCGGCGTCGACGTGCTGGAGCTGCGCGCCTCCTGCGCCACCCGGCACGTCTGGCACTACGGCCCGGTCGGATGGGCGGATGCACGGCTCTACCGCGCGGCGGGAGGCGGCGAGCAGAGATGACCCTCGGCCTCCTGTGCGCCGCCCTCTCAGGCGTGATGAACAGCTTTCTGCCCTACGTTTTCCGCCTTCAAGGGCCCGAGGTGGATCGCCAGGCGGGGCTTCACATCGTGGGGCTCGGCATCGGCGGCGCCGTTGCGGCAGCGCTCGTCGTTGCGCTGGGGCTGCCCGTCGGCGGCTGGAAGTTCATCGCCATCAGCTGCGTCGCCGGGGTCTGCCTCACCGCCAACGGCTTCGCCTATTTCGGGATCGTCGTCCACCGCGGGCCGCTGGCCATATCGTGGGCGATCGTCTGGATGAGCGTGGTGCTCCTGTCGATCGTCGGCTGGGTCTTCCTGAAGGAGCCGGTGCGCCTGGGGCAGCCCTTCGGCCTGGTGTGCTTCGTGGCGTGCCTCGTGACGATGGGCATCGCGTCGCACCGCACCTCCAGGTCGAAGGGCGGAGCGCTCGCTCCGCAGAAGGGCTTCTGGGCGTGGATGATCTTCGGCCTCGCCACGGTGACGGTGGGGAACCTTCTCATGAAGGTCAAGGAGCTCGCTCCCCCGGTGGGGCACAGCCTCTCCTTCGTGATCTTCCGCTGCCTGGTTGGGGCGACGATGCTCTGGGTGGTCGGGCGGCTCTTCGGCGTGAAGCCCACCTTCGACCGCAGGACGCGGCGCGTGGGACTGCTCTTCGGATTGCTGTTCCTGGTGAACCTCTACCTCATGCTGGAAGGCGTAAAGCGCCTTGACGTCTCGGTGGCTTTTCCTGTGATCGCGGGCTCGGCCGTATTGACGGGAGAGACAATCACCGTCCTCACCGGCGAGCGGCCGTCGAAACTGGCATACCTGGGGGCGGCCTTCGCAGTCGCGGCGGTGCTGCTGGTGAACGTGGGGTAGGGCCTACGAGACGATGCTCTCGCGCCCCAGCCACAGGACGAACTCGTACTCGACGATGAAGGCAACGCCAACCGTCGCGGCGTAAGCGGCCGTCGCCCGCGGCCCGGCGTCCGGTATGCACTTCTGCCAGTAGGCGGCCACCGCTGCCGCACCCAGGATCAGCACTACGACGGCATAGAGCGTCGTGAGCCAGTCGTCACGCTGCGGCCCGATAAACATGCTCTCGAGCCCCACCGCGGTCAGCAGGTGGTGTTCGAGTCCCAGGAAGAGCGCCCACGGCAGCACGATCCGCCAGGGAGCCCCGAAAGTCCGCGCCCCCAGTGACTGCAGCCGGGCTTTGAGTTGCTCGCTCCGGCGAGCCGCCAGCCCTACGATGGAAGATGCCAAGACGTAGGCCAATAGCACCACCATCAGCGCCTGCTCCTTGTGAAGAACCCACCTGGGGAACTCGGCTCGCGACGCGGCCGCATCGTCGGCCACGCGGATAAGGTCGGTGTAGCCGGCGCGATCGAGCTCGGGCACGTCGATGACGACGTCGAACTCACGCCCGGCCCTGATCATCTCCTCCATCCTGCGCGCGGCCGCCTGAAGCACCGCGTAATAGGACACGCCGCCCGGCATCTTCCCGCCCACGATGGGGAAGGCCCGGCTTCGCCAGAGATCGGGGATCCGGCGCTTCTGGTAGTCGTCCACGGGGAAGGTGAACCCGTACGGCAGGACGATCGCCACCTCGGCGGCGCGGACGAGCTCCGCCCGGGGCCGGCGCGGGTTGGCGCGGATGTGCTGGCGGATGCCGCGGGCGAGCTCGAGCTGCTCCTCGAAAGGCAGGTGATGGCTGTGATCGCTCGTCCAGAACCAGAGTTGCCTGGCCCCCCGCTCGTAGGCCATTCGCAGCGCCAAGGGCGAGTGGGCGGGGTCGGCCTGGCCGTAGATAGCCATGCCCCAGTCCTTGCCACAGACGCGGGCCGCGCCTCTCAGGAACGCGTAGTAGAACAGCAACGTCGACTCTGGCCGCACGGGAATCCTCGTCCTGTACGTCTCGTTGATGATCCCGGGCACATAGGGGAAGTCGTAACGCCCCTCGTGGATGAAGGAGCTGCCGCTCCTCCGGAGCTGGTAGCACCCGGTCGAGAAGTGTTCCTCCCAGATGGGGAGCTGCTCGGCGATGGTGTCGAGGCCTGGCGGCGCCACTATGCTTGCCTCCGCCATTCGCTGAGCAAGGGTCCTCCGCCTGCTGTGGCCTCCTTCGGCGAAGATCAGCCCGACCCGATCTTCGAGCTTCCTTGCAATCTGTTCTAGGGTGTAGCCGCCCGGGGCAACGTGCTCGTAGCCCTGGCACATGAGGTACGCAGGCTCGTCCACGAAATCCTCAACGCCGAGGAACCCCGGGTGGTAAAGTATCTCGGGAAACGGAACGCGCTCGCCGTCCTTCTCGATCCTGTCGATGACAAAGAAGGCGGGCAGCGCCTTCACCCAATCGAACTGCCGCGGCGTCACGCGGTCGAAGTAGTTGATGCCGGCATCGGCCATGGCGACGTAGTCGCTCTTCGTGAACGGCGTGTAGTCATAGTCAACATCGGGGTCGTATATCCGCCCCGGGCGAGCGTTTCTGAAACTGCGCGAGGTGCCGATGAGCACGTCGTCGTCAAGCTCGACGCGCGTTGCTTCGCGCGGCACGTCCACTCGCGAGGGGGAACGGTAGCTGGACCGCCGCGCGTATTTTCTGCCGAAGAGGTGCATCTCCTGCGCGAAGCCGCCGGTATCGTCAAGGCACTTCGGAAGAAGGCCCCCTCGGCCAAAGTGGGCTGGCGTGCGCGCTGAACCGGTGAAGGAGTCCTTGAAATCCAGTACCTCGCCTGACGAGAACCTGACGAGATAGCGCCCGGGAGACGGCCTCCCCGGCCGCGGGCCAGCCGCAAGGTACGAGCGAAGGGCCGCCCCGACGATCCAGACCGAGAACTGGTCTCCGGACCGCGATGAGAACTCAAGCAGCGCAACGTTCGAACCGCCCGAGACTCCCAGTTGAACGTGCAGCGAGTCGACGCTTCCGGCTCCTGCCTTCTCTCCCGGCGCAAGCACGTAGCGAGCGCCGGTGGACTCCGCCGCCGCGATCGAGACGTTGATCGCGGTCAGCACGGCGAGGGGGGCTAGGCGCAGGCTCCTCATGCCGACGATGTTGCGCCATGTCGGGCGGGATGTCAAGTCCGGGGGCGGTCAGTGCCAGGTGGCCGTCAGGCGTACTCCACCCCGTCGAAGCTCCGCCTGAATATCGAGTAGACTTCGTCCCAGGCCGACCGGACGCGCGGGAGGCCCCCCGAAGCGATGAAGCTCCTCAGCCGCGAGCCCTGCGAGGTGTAGACGAGGTACGTCTCGGCGATGAACTCATCCACGAGGAACTGCTGGTAAACCTTCCTGGACTCCGCGTCGAGGAGGAATTCCACGCCCAGGAAGGCGAAGGCGTCGGCGATGTCGTTGTGGTCCGTGGCCAGCAGATGGTAGTCGGTCATATCCAGGGCAGTTGAATGCACGTGGCCGAGCTCGTGCAGGAACAGGCCCAGGAAGGTGCGCTCGGCGCCGGATATGGCGAAGTCGTACATGTAGACCGTCCCCTCGGCGTAGGCCGAGGCCTTCGCCGCGTCCGGGCCCCAGCCGCCTATCTGGAGCGTGGTGAAGGCGTCACGCTCGAGATGCGAGGCCGGCAGTGCACGCAGCACCTCCAGAACGAGCCGGTAGAGCCTCCCCCTCCCCGGCAGCCCGCCGCCAGAGGAAGGCACCTCGGTGTGGCCCACATCGATCAGCTCCACCCCGCTCTCGTCCAGGAAGGCGGCCATCTGTTCATAGGCCTCGGCGTCGTCGGTCTTGTCGATGCTCTGGCGATCGGCCCAGGCGAGGTAGGCCTGATACTGCTCCTCCGTCGCGGGAGCCCATATGGCGCTCGACCCGCCCTTGATCGAGCCCCCCAGTTTGTACGTGCCCGCGAACGGACCAACCTTGTGGCCGAAGCGGAACTCCAGCTCGAGTTCCTCGCTCAGGCCTTCGATCTCGCCGACGAGGCTCGGCCACGGCGAGGAGAGAGCCATCACCTCGGGAGGCATTGAGGCGTAGGAAGACTCAGGACCGCTCGAATCGTCAGCGGATGCGTCCATCCAGTCAGCTACTCCAGCAGGATCTGCAGGGCTTCGCTCTCGGTCTCTGTGAAGCTGATGAGCTGCCCCATCCCGGCGAGATCGAAGAGGCCCCTGACACGCTCCGAAGCCCCGGCGACGACCATCGAGCCGCCTATGTCGTGAAGGTCCTTGAAGAGCTTCACCATCTGTCCGAGGCCGCTCGAAGAGACGTACTCCACGCGGGCCACGTTGAGGATGAGCTTGCCCGACTGGGGCAGGCGGCCGAAGATGCCGGTGAAGAGCTCCTCGGTGTCCTCGCCGGTCATGCGCCCCGTGAGCCTGGCCCGCAGTACCCCGTCTTCGATGGGCAGTTCCATCTGCATGATTTCTCTCCCGCCCAGCCCGCGGGCCAGCGACACTACTTGCATTCTATCCGATCAGGCCGGCCTCGCAAGGGTTATCGACAAGCGCCGGTGCCGGCTGAGTGGAATCTTCGCATCGCTTGGTCGCAAGCTTACGCTGGAGGGAAAATACTGCAAGAAAGGCTCGAACCAACGTGCTGCAACGGGGTATAGACCCCTATGGGCATACCATGGTATGGTGCATGGCATACGCAGTGTCGGGCGACCCAGGCCGGACGGCCTCCGGTCGTCAGGAACCGCTGAATAGGCTCTGTCTGTGGCCGTCAAAGCCAGTAGATAACGAGGAGGAGTGCCGATGAGAGCCAAGCTTGCCATCGCGGCGCTGGTGTTTGTGCTCGGAGCCGCGGGAGCTGCCGGCGCGGATGAAGTCGCTGCGGCCATGGCCGCCCGTGACTACGCGAGGGCTGCCAAGCTCGCAAAGGAGGCCGGCAACGCGGAGAAGCTCCAGGACGCCAAGGCCCTCGGTGAGGCTAAGGAGCGCATCATCGCGCGCGCAAAACGCGGGGGGCGCAAGCCCCGGCTCACGGTGGAGTATATGAGGCAGCGGACGCGGTCCGCTCTCGCCTCGGCCGACGCTGAGGGATATGAGCTCACCCTCCTCGGAGCGAAGCAGAAGTTCACGTGGGCCAAGACGAGCGACCGCCGCTTCTTCCGCCTGGCCAAGGCCTGCCTCAACCCCAGAGTCGGCGAGGACAACATGCTGCTCGCCCGCGTCTGCGTGGCCTTTGGCTTCAGGGATGAGGCGGAGAACGCGCTTACTCAAGCGGCGCAACGCGGCTTCAACGTGAACGGTGAAGGGAAGGACCTGCGGGGAAGGCTCGCGAAGCTACCCGGTGGGGCCGAAACTGCCGTCGCCCCTCGTCAGAGGCCGGGCGAGCCGGCGGCGCAGAAGCCTCCGGCCAAGGAAGAGCCCGAGAGCTTCGATGCGAAGTGGGCCTACGTCTCCGAGACGTCGGCGGTCATCTACTGGCGGCTGCCGAGGATTTCCGACTCGGCGCTGAGCTACGTCGAGTACGGTGATGGCAGGAAGACGAAGATCACCTCCGAGCCGCGCTGGGCCCAGTTCCACCGGATCACGGGACTCGAGACGGGCAAGTCCTATAGCTACCGCATGGTCAACGTCGATCCCCTGACGAAGAAGGAGACGAAGAGCGCGGTCCTCACCCTCCAGACCAAGGCATTCGACGGCAAGCGCATCACGAGCGCGCCCTACGCGATCAGCTCGCCGGGCAGGTACATCCTGACCCAGGATGTGAGGTCGGGCGCAGACGCCATCACCGTCACGGCGGGCGGCGTTTTCCTCGACCTCGACGGTCACACCATCGTGTACGGTGAGACCTCGAGCAAGCAGGTGAACGGCGTCTTCGTGAAGGCGTCGGGGAAGGTGACGGTCTGCAACGGCCACATCGAGGACGGCAAGGCCGCCGGGGCCTACGGCGCTGCGGTGCAGGGGCGCTACAACGCCCAGCCGCTGACCGTTTTCGGCATCTCGACCGACGTCGACAACTACTGCCAGTACCCGCTGAAGCTCTTCGGCGCATGCAAGGACATCGATATCCACCACAACCACTTCTACAGCCGCGTCACCGAAATCGAGAACCGCCATTACCCCGGCAACCACCTGCTCAGACTCGACGGCATGCAGGGCAGTTGCGAGGTCTACGATAACTTGGTCACCGAGGGCTGCCACTGGGGCGTCGGCATGAACAGCAAGGCAGGCGCCGAGAAGATCGAGGTCCACCACAACGATATCCGCCACCACCAGCAGTACGTCAACGGCTACGCCTTCGGGGCGAGCGCTGCCGGAGCGGACATCCACCACAACCGGGTCACCTCGACCGGCCGTTGCGTGCATCTGACAGGGAACGGGGTCAAGTTCCACGACAACTACTGCGACACCAAGGGCCACATGACGCTCTCAGACCTGCCTGCCGGCTCGCGGCCCTGGAAGCACCGCCGCGTCGAGCTCCACGGCATCAAGTTCGAAGGCAGGAACTCGAAGAACTGCAAGGTCTACAACAACTTCATGCGGATTACCCAGTACATGCCCGTCGACTCGCAGGGCAAGGGCGATCCCGCCGATAAGGTGGTCAACGGCATCTACGTGCGTTCGAAGGCGAGCACTGCCAGCGCGACGACCATCACCGACCCGACGGCCAAGTGGGAGGCGCAGCGCTGGCGCGGCTACTGGGTGAAGTACGACCCGGACCGGCCGGCGGCGAAGATCACATCGAGCAACCGCAACTCGATCAGCGGCAGCTTTCCCGGCGCCGCCGAGGGCTGCGAGTACACCATCTACTTCAAGTGGGATTATGTCGCCGCCACGCCGCTCAACGTCGCCTGCTACTCGGGCGACGCCATGAACGAGGTATACAACAACGAGATCGTGGCGATCACCCACTACAAGAGTTCGCGCCGCGGCTCCTACGGCGCGACGCGCGAGTGGGCGTCGTCCATCTACTTCGTCGGGATGAACAAGGGATCGAGCCCCGCAGGCAAGTACGCCATCTACATTCACGACAACACTTTCAGATCGAATGACTGCTTCATCTCCGGGCGGGCCGGCGGGCCGACGATACGCATCGAGAAGAACAAGTTCTTCCTGATAAGCGAGCCGCACACGACCTCGAACAAGACGGCCATTCTGTCAAGGGGGATCAGCAGCGCCGTCATCAACGCCATCAAGGCCGGCGGGAACGAGTTCCACGGGATGAACCCATAGGCCGGACTTGAGCTGGAAAGGCAGGGGGCGCCTCTTCGGAGGCGCCCCTTTCCCTTGCCGCTGGTTGGCGTCTGAAGGTCAGACCAGGTTGCGGACAGCTCGGATCTTCATCGCGAGCGCGAACCGTCTGATGCGATCGCTCTCGGCCTCCAGCTGCCTGTACAGGTCCGCCAGCCTCCCGATCCACAACATGTCCCTCTTCATGCCCCTGGGGATATCGCCTTCGCGGTACATGCTGCCGTGACGCAGGAAGTTGGCTCGGGCTTCGGTTAGCGAGTAGTCGTGGTTGGGCCCTCCACGGACCTCGTTGGCATCCTCGTCGTCCTGGCCGTCGTCCTCCCAATTGCAGATGCCGCAAATCTCGTAGCCTATTCGCATCGAGAGTTCCGGGAAGCCGCAGCAAGGGCACTTGACGCCGGCAACCATCCGCTCGGCATGCTCTCTGGACTCGGTATCGATGTCTACGCCGTTAGGGGTCTTAAAGCGCATCGTTCCCGACTCGGGATCGTAAACGACCTCCGCGTAGGCGTGCTCGCAGGCCTCGTCGGTGAAGAGCCCGCATTTCAGGACGAAGTAATACTTGCAGAGGCTCCTGGGCCCGAGGTGCCGCTCCTCGTCGTAATCGGTGTAGAGCAGGCCCGCGATCTGCTCGGGCTCGCCGAACGTGAGCCGCGGCGCAATCTCCTTCTCGATCACCGGCAGCACAGATGTCTTGAACCTGTCGTCTACAAGCTGCTTGTGGAACTCTGTATCGAACGGCCCCCACTCGGTAGCCTCGAAGATCTCTTCGGCCAGCGGAGGCATCCGACCTCCTCCCGGGTCCCCTACCCGGAGAGCGACTCCACCGTCCCCGCGAGTTCGCCGAACTCGTCCCGCAGGCACCTGTAGAGCTGGGCGTAGTGCGGGTAGTACCTGTCGTAGACGGCAGCGCGTCCCGGGTGCGAGGGGATCTTCTCGGTCACGCGTATCGTCGCGCCGCAGGCCTCCTCGACGGAGCTCCAGACGCCCGCGCCAACTCCGGCGAGGAGCGCCACGCCATAGGCCGGGCCCTCCTCCGCGTTGATGAGGCTCGCGCTCTGGCCGAAGACGTCGGCCTGAACATGTCGCCAGAGCTCCGACCGGGCCCCGCCGCCCGAGAGGCGTATCTCCTCGACCGGGACCCCCATGCCGCGTATGATCTCCAGCGAGTCGCGGAGCGCGTAGGTGGCCCCCTCCATCACGGCCCGGGCGATCTCGGCCTTGGTGGTGCGCGGCGTGATGCCGACGAAGCAGCCCTTGGCGAAGGGGTCGGCGTGAGGGGTGCGCTCGCCGGTGAGATACGGCAGGAAGATGAGCCCCTCGCAGCCGGCCGGGGCCTTCGCGGCGAGCTCGGTGAGCCCCTCGTAAGGGTCGAGGCCCTCGGCTACGGCCGCCGATGTCTCCGGCTCGCCGAGGTGATTGCGGAACCACTGGAACGCCCCGCCCGCCGCGAGGACGACACCCATCACGTGCCACTTGCCCGGCACCGCGTGGCAGAAGGTGTGGACCCGGCCCTTCGGGTCGATCTGTACTTCATCTGAATGCGCGAAGACGACGCCGGACGTGCCGACGGTGCACGAGATGACCCCACGGCTCACGATGCCGTTGCCGACCGCGCCGGCCGCCTGGTCGCCTCCGCCCCCCACGACGGGGGTGCCTTCGGCGAGGCCGGTCTCCTTCGCCGCCGCGGTTGTCAGCTTCCCCGAGACCTCGGGCGACTCGAAGCACTCGGGCAGCAGATCGCGGTCGATGCCGAGCTTGTCGAGTATCTCGCCCGACCACTCTCGCTTCGACACGTCCAGAAGCAGCGTGCCCGACGCGTCCGAGACCTCGGTGGCGTACTCGCCCGTCAGCCGGAAGCGGATGTAGTCCTTCGGCAGAAGCACCTTCCTGGACTTCTCGTAGACCTCGGGCTCGTTCTTTTGCACCCAGACGATCTTGGGGGCGGTGAAGCCGGTGAGCGCGGGGTTGGCGGCGAGTTCGATGAGCCTTTCGGCGCCGACCCTGGCGGTGATGTCCTCGCACTCCTCGGCGGTGCGCTGGTCGTTCCAGAGGATCGCCGGCCGCAACACCTCGTCGGCCCCGTCGAGGAAGACAGCCCCGTGCATCTGCCCCGAGAGCCCGACGGCGCCGACGTCGTCGCCCGATGCGCCAGAGCCGGCGAGGACCTCGCCGATCGATCTCACTACGGCCTTCCACCAGTCGGCGGGCCCCTGCTCGGACCATAGCGGCTTCGGCGAGCTTATCGGGTGCTCGGCGGTCGCCGAGGCGACAACGCCGCCTTCGGTGTCCATGAGAAGCGTCTTGGTGCCCGACGTGCCGACGTCGATGCCGAGGAGATACTTCATGGCGGTCCGTTCTCCTTACACGGTCATGAGGGCCGCCGCCATCCGGCAGCCGGCCATGTGCTCCTTGATATCGAGATGTTCTGTCACGGTGTGCGCTCCATGGGCCCCGGCGCCCAGTGTGAGCGTCGGCACACCGTAACCGTTGAAGTAGTTGGCGTCGAGGCCCCCGCCGCCGACGGACATCTCCACCTCTAGGCCCGCCGCCTCGGCGGCCTTCACCCCGAGCTTGACGACCGGGTCGGAAGCCTTGAGGCGAAAGGCCGTGTAGATCCGCTCCGACTTGAAGCTGGCCTTGGCGCGGTGGCCGTCGGCGGACCTGGTCCGGCGGCAGGCGCGTTCGAAAGCCCTCTTGAAGTTGGAGGTGATCTTGTTGAGGAACGGGTCCCAGTGGCTGCGCGACTCGCCCTCCAGCACCGCTCGCGGCGAGACGATGTTGGTGGGGCTCTCGGCGACGAACGACCCGATGTTGCTCGTGCCGTGGCGGCGCCCCTTGACGACCTTGCCGAACCAGCCGTTATCCTTGAGATCGGCAATGGCCGCCGAGGCCGCGGCGACGGCCGAGACGCCCAGCTCCGGCGCGCCCCCGGCGTGCGAGGCCTTCCCGGTCACCTCGATGCGGAAGTGGTCGCTCGACGGAGCGCCGAGGTTGAACTCCCGCGGGCCCGAGCCGTCGAAGTTGAAGGCGCACTGGACGCGGCCGAGTATCTTGCGGTCGATGTAGCGGGCACCCAGGAGGCCCATCTCCTCACCCACGGTGAAGACCAAGGTGAGCGGCGGGTGGTCGAGGCCGCGCTCGAGGACCGTCCTCAGCCCCGAGACAAGCGCGCCAACTCCGGCCCGGTCGTCGGCGCCGAGGGCGGTGTCGGTCGCCGAGACTATCCGGCGCCCGCGGCGCACGGGCTTCACGCCCTCCACCAGCGTGACCGTGTCCATGTGGGCCGAGAACATCCTGCGTGAGCGGCGATCGCCACCGAGGGTGACGATCAGGTTGCCGCACGTCATTCGGGGCATCTTCATGCGCCGGTTGGCATGGTCGATCTTCATGCTGCCCTTTGGCACGCCAGCGGCGTGGAGCATCCGCATGATCTCGTCGGCCACGGGGCGCTCCGCCCCCGAGACGCCGGGCACGGAGAGGAGCTTCATGACCGTCGAGAGGCACTTCGACTCGTCGACCCTGATAGCGCTCGGCATCGTGGTCCCTCCCACTTGGCCGCAACGGATTATACGCCCGGGGCAGTCCAGCGGTCAAACGCACGGCCCGTGCCGGGCTGCGTGTCAGTCGCCCACTTCCGCCTCGGCCTCTTCCTCGGCCTTGATCTTCGCGAGCGCCGCCTCCACCGATTCCCTGTCGGGTCCCGAGACCAGATCGAGCAGCCCCCGGAGGTAATCCGCGTCGGAGGCCAGCCGGCAGTCGTTGGCTATCTTGACCGCCTTCTCGGCCCGGGGGGCTTCCAGGATCTTCTCCATGCGCATCTTGGCCTCGGCCTCGGCCTTCCCCGACTTGAACTCCTTCGACACGGCCGCGCGGTAGCGGAGCAGCCTTCTGGTGAGGATCTGCGACGCCTCCTCCCGCTTGGCGTACTCGTCATGGTCAAGCTGCTTCACGAGCTCGGCGACGCGTTTCTCGTCGACGTCGGAAAATGGCCTGAGCTCGAGCAGGACTGCCTCGATGACTTCCGGCCGGTAGAGCGACGTGGGCGGGGCCATCCCGTGGTCTGCGAGAAGGGGGATGAGCGTCTTCTCGGTGAAGTCGGCCTCGTCGCGGCAGAAGTCGAAGTAGGTGGGAGCGCCCTTGACGACGGCCTTCTCTCCCCTGACGAGGACAACAGTGAAGCGCTTCTCGGCCTGAGTGACGAGGAGCAGGAAATCTCCGGAGCCGCTGGTGACGAGAACCCGCACGACCCCCTTGCCGTCGTCGGCCACATCGAGAGAGATCCGTCGTTCGGCCGTTTCGTCCAGGGCCATCCTGAATGGACCCGAGGGGCCCGCCGTGTAAAGGCGCGCCTCCAGGCCGTTGCCCCTGAAGCTCTGGCGGTAGGTGCTCCCGGACTGGCTGCTGCTGACCCCGTGGGATCCGCTCGCCGACTGCAGCGATGCGAAGAGCTGCAGCACGCCGGGACGTCCCGACACGTGCCTGAGTTGGGAGTCGAGAAACTGGGGCGGCAGGTTGCGGCCCGCGTACTTGGCCTCGATCTCCTTGCGCATCTCCTCTTTGTTCTTCTCGCTCTTCTTCCAGATATCCCTGTTGAGCCGGATTCTCCTGCCGGACATCTCGAAGGTCAGAATGGGACGGATATGCTCCGCAAGTTCGTGGATGCGCCCCTCTCCGCCGAAGGCCCGGGCCGAGCTCAGCAGCGTTCCCGCCATCAGGAAGGCGGCCATGAGGCGGGCCCCGGACCTCCCCGCGCCGCGTAGCGACTCCACTCTCATCGCGATCTTCCTCCGCATGTGGCCCTGCCCGCGCCCGCCCCCCGCTCCGCCGATGGCCATGATTGTCCCCTTCGCGGCCACTGCGTGCAAGTGGCCTTTGGCGAGCAGAGGCGATCCTTGACGCGTCCCCGCAACCGGCTAGAATGGGCTGCGCCAAAGGAGCCCCAAGTGCATGAAGGTGAGCTGGAGTCGATGAAGCTGGCGGAGCTTCTCCGCTCGCTGGGCGGAACGAGCTCGAGCGGGGTACTGCGCCTCTACTCGACCGGGGGGCGCCAGAAGGTCGTCGAGCTCACCGGCGGCCGGGTCTCGGCGGTCGCGCGGGGCGAGGAGGAGCCCCTGGATTTGGGCTGCCTGCTGGTGGAAAGCGACCGCGCGGACAGGCAGCAGCTGGCGAAGGCAAAGAGCCTGGCCAGGACTTCGGACTGCTCGCTAGGCGAGGCGCTCGACGAGCTTGGCCATGTCAATCGTGCGGACCTCGACTTCGCGGTCTGGTTCTTCGTCTCTGAGGAGGTTGCCGACCTCCTCTTCTGGGGAACCGGGCGCTACAGGTTCGCCGAGGGGGCCCGTCTCGACGCGGCGCCCGCCGGCGACGTGCTGAGGCCCTCCCAGACGATTGACCCGGCCCTGATTATGGAGCGCTTCGAAAGGAGCTCGGCCCGGTGGTCCGAGCTCACCATCTTCCTCCCGGAGATCACTTCGGTCCTGCGGCTGACGCCCCAGGGCAAGGACGTCCTCGCCACGGTCGAGGAGGGCACGCGCGCGGCGGTCGAGCACGTGGAGGAGTGGGTGGCCACCTATGCGCCCGAGGTCGACATCGTTCACTTGGGTAGGCGCCTCCTGGAACTCGTCGATGACGGATGGAACGTGCGCGCCATAACCATCAAGACCTCGACGTGCCGCCTGGGCGTGCTCGGCGCGCTGGCGGAGCTCGTGCGCGCGGGGCTCGCGGAAGAGGTCCAGCTTTACGAGCTCAAAGACCTCGCCGTGTCGCTCGAGAGAGAGCGCAAGTACGCCCAGTCGATCTGCGCCTACCAGGCCCTGTTGGCGGGTGAGGATGATCCATACGAGCGCGCCGCCTTCCGCCGGGCGATCGGCGACTGCGAGAAGGCCCTAGAGGTGATCGCTGCCACCGAAGAGCAGGAACGTGCTCGTAGCGAGAGATGGACCATTTCCAGGAAGAGGGGCTTTGTCCCTGAGAGCTGGGGCCGGAACGCTGCGGCCCTCCTCCTTGTGCTGGTGATCCTCGTTGGTGTGGCCATCTTCTCCATACCGGCACTCAGGCGCATCGCCATAGGGGAGGACATGCTTGCCTTCGACAGGGCGGACGCCAAAGCCAAGCAGTCCATCGCCATGGGCGACCATGTCGCCGCCATCTGCGTCTATCAGGCATACATATCCAGTAACCCAGAGGGAGCGGGCAGGGAGCTCGCCCGCGCCCGCGCCGCCGAGATAGCGGCTACCTACAACAGGATAGCCGCCGCCCAAGTGCGCCGGGCTTCGAAGCTCGAGGCCGAGCGCCAGTTCGCCAAAGCCGCCGCCGTCTACCGTGGCGTCCTCGAGAACTTCGACAGCTACAAGTGCGTGCCCCAGGTCAGGGATCGGTTGAGGGCCACCCTCGAGAAGCAGGCCCAGTACGTCAAGGAGATGACCGAGAAGGATCTGACTGCCAGGCTCGAGCGCGCGGCGGAGTCCGAACGTCGTGGGGAGCTGACCGACGCCAAGCTTGTTCTGGCAGAAGTGGCTTCCGCCGAGGGAGACTTCGGCGCGCGCGCGAAGGAAGGGCTCCGGCGCTTAGCAGAGATCGACGAGACGACCCGGGCCGCCTATCGTCTGGGGCTGGACCTCGAGGAGGCGGCCGACTTCGAGGGGGCCGTCGAGAGCTTCGACGAGGCGGCGAAGGCCTGGCCCCGTTCGAAGACTGGACGCGACGCGGCACTCCGATCGCTTGCCATCCAACGCAAGATGAGGGTGTGCCGCCTCCTCTACGATGAGGCGAAGGGCCTCGCCTCTGCCGGGCGCATGGAGGAGGCGGTGAAGAAGTACCTCCTTGTCAGGCGCAGCTTTCCTCGCTTCAAGGAAGCCGCCCTCGCCGAGGCCAGGACATACGAGCTAAGCGGCCTGACAGAGCGGCTCGAGTCGCTCCTCGCCGAGGCCCGGGCCCACGAGGAAGCGGGGCGCGGCGCCGAGGCCTTCGGGCTCTATCGCAAGATCATGGACGGCTACCCGAGGAGCAGCGTGGTCAAAACGCTCCAGCTGACGGTCACGGTAAGGAGCGTCCCGTCCGGCGCCAAGGTCTGGCGAGGCGGAGAGCTTCTGGGGAACACCCCGCTTCGGCTTACGGTGGGCGCTCTCGAGTCGGGAGAGATTGCGCTTTCGGCCGATGGTTTCGAGCCTCTGGCGCACAATTGGGAGAGTGTGCGCGAGCCCGAGTTTCTTCTCTGTTTACAGAGGACGCCTCTCTGGACGACTGATCTTGGCTCAAGGCCCACCGGCCGGTTGATCGTGACCTCCGATCGCATCTACGTTCCCGCCGGCACCTTCCTTGTTGCCGTGGAGCGTTCGACCGGCCAAGTGCTCTGGCGCACCGATGTATGGCCTTGCGAGTCGAGGACCGTCGGGGCCGAGACAAAGACGACGCCGCTCCGAGGTGTCCCCGCACATCACGACGGGAAGGTATACGTGGCCACGGGGGAGGGCCGCGTCGTTGCGATCGACGAGAAAGACGGCCGGATAGCCTCTAAGATCGATCTCGGGGCGCCCCTGGGCCCGGGCCTGATCGTGAGGACCTCCAGGCTTCTGGGGGGCCGTCCAGTGGCCCTCGTGGCCGACGCCTCGGGCCGGCTGCGCCAGGTCGACTTGGCCCGTGGGGCCGTCGTCGGCGAGGCGGCCCAGCTCGGGCTCCCGCCGGTTGGGGAGCCCACGCTGCTCGGCCGCCTCGCCTGCTACACGATCGACGGAACCGGGTTGGTGGCGGCGGACATGGTGACGGGCAAGCTTGTCTGGCGCCTCCAGGCCGGGGGTATGATCGCCGGGGCCGGCCCCGCTGGGAAGGCCGTGCTCGCGGCGGCCTCAGGAAGCAGCCTGCGTCTCGTGAGCGCAGATGGCGGCGTCGCCTGCGCCCGCCGGCTGCAGGATGCAGATGCTGGCTGGCCTTGCATCGGGGGCGCGGCCGTGGCGGCACCGGACGGCCGCGGCAGGATCAGGGGTTTTTCGCTGAATGACCTGACCGATCTGTGGACGGCTGATCTCGACGGCGTCACGGCCTCGCCGCCGGCCTACCGGAAGGGGCGCTTCTACTGCGGAACGCGGTCGGGGAGCGTCTGGTGCATCGACGAAGGGACGGGGGAGCCCCTCTGGCGATACCGTGCCGGCGGCGGCGCCAACTGGGCCGTGGCAGTCGCCGATGACCTGCTCATCGTGTGCTCTGCGAGGGGGCGGCTCGCGGCGCTCAGGACAGCGAGGCTCCGTTAGGGAGGGCGCATGCGAAGGCCCTCGCAGAAGCGCGTCCTGATCTGGCTGATACTCTCAACGGTCCTCCTCTGGGTAATGGCGGTGGGGTATTTCTCCGGGCATGTGCTTCCCCGGGGGCTCTGGTGGCTTCGGACGCATCTGTACGCCCTGCCCGCCTATCTGCTGACAGCCTTCCTTGTGTGGACCGAACTGAGGAGCTGGCAGCTGCGCTTCAGCCTGAGGACGCTGATCCTCTTCCAGCTACTGCTCACCAGTGCCGTCGGCCTCGTGCTGATGGTGATGGGGGGCCCGTGGAGGGAGGAGTACGTCTGCCACTCCTCCAGCATCCTGTGGTCGGCCGAACTGGACCCGTTGGGCCGCGGAGGTCCGTTCGCCGCAGGCGACGACGGCATGATTCGAGTGTGCGGGGAGGGAGGAAACGACGTTGACTTGGCCTACGAGCACGGGGGGCCCGTCCTCGCTCTCGAGTTCTCTCCCGACGGCAAGCGACTCGCCACGGCCAGCGCCGACAAGAAGGCGCGCGTCTGGGACCGGATGGAATCCGACGCCGACCCGCTGGTGCTCGAAGGCCACCACGAGCCGCTGACCGACATCGCTTGGTCGCCCGATGGCAGGACGCTCGCCACCGCCAGCAAGGACTGGACGGTGTGCCTCTGGGACGCCGTCACCGGCAAGTGTGTCCGGACGCTCTTCGGCCATAAGGACTCGGTCGAGTCGGTCGCGTTCTCCCCCGACGGCAGGCGGCTGGCCACCGCCAGCCGCGACACCACTGCGCGGATATGGAACATAGACTCGGGCGATTGGGAGGAGGTCTTCACTACCGACGGCGACTTCCTGCACGCGGTCGCCTTCTCGCCCGACGGCGCGCTGGTGGCTGCGGGCGGCTCGAGGGGCGTCGCCCGCGTCTGGGACGTTGCGGGCGGCGGGCCCGTCCACGTCCTCCGTGGGCACGAGGACAAGGTCTACGACGTCGCCTGGTCGCCCGACGGCGAGCGCATGGCAACGGCCAGCATAGACGGCAAGCTGCGGATCTGGAACAGCCGCACGATGGGGCGGCTCGTCGAAATTGAGGCGCACCGCCGCTACGTCCTGAGCGCCCGCTTCTCGGCCGACGGCAGGCGCATCATAACCTCGGGCGACGATGGCACCGCGCGCGTCTGGGTCCGCGTTAGGCCCGAGGCTTGGTGGGGGGTGGCTCTGAGGCCCGAGCCCTGGCTGGTGGCATTCTTCTACGGACTGCTGATGTGGAGCCTCATGGGTGACAAGGCGCGCATCCGCAGGGCCATGTCCGCGACCGAACAGCTCAGGCGCAAGCACCGCAGCTCAGTAATCGAGACCCCCGCGAAGCGCAGGGACAGAGCCGGCGAGAACCCGCACGAAGACAGGGGCGACAGCAGCGCGGGCCCCGCCGAAGAATAGCCCGGGCCGGTTACTCGGCGGGGGTTGCGGGCCCGTGGAGCGAGCTGCCGGCAGCGCGCCACGCCCTGTAAATCCACACCGCCGCCGCGGCCAGCATCACCCTCGGCACAGTGATCCAGAGAACCCACGCACCCACGGCGACGAAGAGCGCACTGTCCTCCAGCAACGAGTGGCAGACGGCTATCGAGCGGTTGAGGAGTTCCACGTCCTCCTTGGATAGCCGGCCCGACTCAGCCTCCTCGAGTATGACCGCCGCGCCGTAGGCCAGGCCGAGCGTGTTGGCCACTATCCACAGGAAGGCGGTGCTCCTCGGGAGACCCAGGAGCCTGAGGACGGGGCCGAGCAGCCACGAGATGATCCTGATGAGGCCGAACTCGTCCAGCAGTCTCTGCAGGATCATCAGCAGCACGACCAGCACAAGTATCGTAGCCGTGAGCTTGGCCGTCCTGATGGTCCACGCGGCCTGGGTCCTCTCCTCGATCTCGGCCATCGCCGTCTCGGCCGGCAGCACCAGATGGAGCACTACGCCCGCCGCCACGGACGCGGTGAGCCTCAACGCCACCATCCTCCAGCCCGAGGAGCCCGCCTTGTGTTGCACCGTCGCCTCGACGGGGAAGTTGTGGGAGATGAGGACCATGAGAGCCAGGATCGTCACCTCGCGCTGCGTCAGGACCATCGAGCTCATCGCCGCAATGGCCGAGTAGACGTTGAGAGCCATGCCGATGATGAAAGCGATGGCTGTCTCGCCGGGCAGGCCGATCAGCCGGAAGGCCGGCTCGAGCAACGATGCCACCCATCCAAGTGCCCCGGTCCGGCTGAGCAGCTCCACGGCCAGTGAGATGGGGACCATTATCGCGAGCAGCCATGCAGCGGCGCGCAGGCCCTTCCTAGTCCCTTCGGTGATACACCCGCCCAGGCGGCGCCAGAAGCCGCGGGGCTCATCGGGTGGCACGGGGGCCGGGGCCTCGGTCCCGGGCTTCTCGTCGCGCCCGGTCTCAGCCGCGTCATCCACCGCAAGCCCCTCAAACCGAAGGCGGCCGCCTCGCGCGGCCGCAGACCTGCCCCCGAGTCTAGCGCCCCCTGAGAACGAGGTCAAGAGAGCGACCCGGACGGCACGGCCCGCCGCTCCCCATTTTCCCTTGACAGGAGGCCCCCTCAGGCGTTTACTTCCTTCGGCGTTCCGGCCCCGTCACGCAGTCCTTCGCTGTGCACGCCGGGGCGGCCAGCTGCTCACTGAGAGCCCGGGGAGGCCGAGTGACCAAGAGCGAGTTGATAGATGCGGTCGCCCTGAGCACCGGTTACGGGCGCGCTCAGGTCAAGAGGACGATCGAGATGACGCTCGATGTCATGCTGAATGCTCTGGAGAAGGGGGAACGGGTGGAGCTTCGCAACTTCGGCGTTTTCGGCACCAAGATGCGCAATGCCCGCAAGGCTCACAATCCCAGGACCCTGGCGGAGATAGACGTACCCGCCAGGCGAGTAGCCTACTTCAGGCCCGGCAAGGAGATGAGGAACCGCGTTAGCTGAGGTCGCATCGCCATTGCGGGGCCCCGGCGGCCGTGCCGGAGCCGCCAGGTCCCCAGCCAAAGAGGCGCGCGAACTCGGCTTTTTCCCAGAAATAGTCCGGAAACCAATCCATGGTTCCTGAGTCTAAGAGAACGGGCCAGGGCTCCGGGGCGGATGGGGCCCCCTCGGGAAGGACCGAGGAGGAGATAGTCTCAGCCGCCAAGAAGGGCGATGCCGGGGCCTTTGAGGAGCTCGTAAGGATGACTCAGGACCGCCTCTACAACCTGGCCTTCCGGATGACCGGCCACCGCGAGGAGGCCGAGGACGTCCTGCAGGAGGCGTACCTCCGGGCACACAGGTCGCTGGAGAGTTTCGAGGGGACCTCGCAGATCTACACCTGGCTCTACCGGATCACTGTAAACGCGTGCCTGACCCGGGGGCGCAAGGTAGGTCGCAGGAGCGACGTGGAGGGCGTGAGCCTCGACGCCCCGGCAGGAACCGACGGGGACTCGACGCTGGCGGGAACCTTCGCCTCGGGCGACGGGGACCCGGGCGAAGCGATCTCGAGGAACGAGCGCGCCGCTCGAGTTCACGAGGCGATCGGTGAGTTGCCCGGTGAATACCGTACCGTGGTCGTGCTGCGCGACATCGAGGGGTTGAGCTACGAAGAGCTTGGCGAGGTGACCGGATCCTCGCGGGCGGCCATTAAGAGCAGGCTCCACAGGGCGCGACAGAGGCTCGCGGAGCTGCTCGGTGATTTGAGGTAAGCCATGGGCTGCGAAGAAACCAGGGATCTCATAGATGAGTTGATCGACGGCGAGCTGCCGCCCGAAGCCGAGGCGGAGGTGCGCGCTCACGTCGAACAGTGCGCCGAGTGTCGCGCCGTCATGGAGCGCCACTCGCGCGCCGCCGATCTCGTCCGAGGCCTCCCCAGGGTCGGCGCGCCGAGAGACTTCTCGGTTTCGGTCCGGGAGGCCATCGCCGCCGACGTGGGGCGCGGCAAGGTCGTGCGCCCGGCCGGTGGCTGGCGGCTGCCAATGTGGCTGACCACGGCCCTGCCCGCCGCGGCATGCCTGATGCTCGCGGCCATCCTCGGCGTCCGTGTCATGCAGAAGCGTCAGGCCGAGGGGACCGATGTCACCGCCATCGCCATTGAGGCGGAGGGCGAGAGCGCCTCGCGGGCCGCCGGGAGAGCAGTGAAGGACGAGGGATCGCAGCCGGCCTTCTCCCCGGAGGCTACTGAGAAAGCGAAGGCGCTCGAGGCAAGCAGGGACATGGAGCCCAGGGCGGCCGAGCCAGCAGCTCCCGCCGTGGAGGCCCTGGCCGAGCGCAAGGCTGCCCGTGGCCGCGGTCTCGGGGCCGCTCGGACCCGTGCCGCGGCGAAGCGTGTGGCCGTGAAGGACGCGGAAGACGAGGCGACCCCGCTGCTCCAGAGCAAGGCCAAAGAGCTTGCCGACAAGGTCGACGCGGTGAAGACGGAGGCCCCGGCCGGAAGTCTGCCGTTCCGGAGCCGCACGGGCGAGGCCGTTCGGGCCACCGTGCCGCCGAGGCCCGTGCCTGCGGCGCGGCCCGCTGCCACCAACGCGGCCGGGGGCGAGCGCTCCGTCCTCCGAGAAAAGCCTGAGGGTGAAGGGGGGGCCAACTACGGCCAGGCTGGGGCGCTCAAGAAGGCGGGCGGCAAGCCCGACGCCTTCGCGAGAGACGGGGCCCCGGCACCGGAGTCCCGGGCCGACCTCAAGGCGCTTGCCGACCGCGCGCCGGGCGCCTTGGCTGGAGTTGTCCCTGCCAAGCCCGGGGCGGTTGCGCCGACGAAGGCTCGGCCGGCCGCCGAAGCTGCCGAGTGGAGCGGCAAGCAGCGCGAGCAGGCGGACGCCGATCGGGCGCTGGACGCCGCGGGACGGGGGGACCCGGGGATCGCGCGTCCCGTGGCGAGCGCCAGGGCTCCCGAGGAGAAGCGACAGATCGTCGCCGGTGGCGGCCGTGCGGCCGCCCCGGGGCCCGGCTTCGGAGGCGAGCCGGAGGCCCAGCAGGCCGACCGGGATATGAATGCCGACCGACTCAGCTGGAAAGCGATCGATGCGGACACCGCCAAGGCGGAGATTCAGCGGATAGCCGCTCAGTTCGGCGGCGCGGTTAAGTGGAGGTCGCGTCCGGGACGGCCCGCCGTTCTCGCGGTCGAAGTCCCCGCCGACCGTGCCGAAGCCTTTGCCGCGCGTATCCGCGGCGTCCAGACCGGTCGGGCCACGACGGCCGCAAGGCGCTCCCGAAGCGGTCGCGGCGGGGCCCCGCTTGACGCCGAGGAAGAGACCAGCGTAACCCGTGATGCCGAGGCCGGGCTTGCCCGGGCGGAACCACGTGAGGCCGCTCATGCCCCGTTCGCTCCCGCGCGCCGCGAGGAGGGCAAGGCGGCCAAGGGCGGCCTCTTCATCACTCTTGAGATTGATATAGTCACCGAGCGCTGAGCGCCTCCGCGACCTCATCGACCGACCCATGGCATACACTGCGCCGGCCATACTCGACCAGCATTTAATTAGAAAACGGCGGCCTGCGGTCATGAATCGGTGTAACTAACTTAGCAGTTAACTGCTAAGTTATGCCAGGGGAGGCCGATGGCTAGGCCGGCCAAGTACTTGAGGGTCAAGGAGTCGATCCTGCAGAGGATAGCCTCTGGCAGGATCGGCCCGGGCGACAGCGCCGGCAGCGAGGCCGAGCTTTCGAGGCAGCACGGCGTCAGCAAGTTCACTGTGATAAAGGCCTTCACCGAGCTCGTCAGCGAGGGCGTCCTCTACAGGCAGCAGGGCAAGGGCACGTTCGTGACCGGCAAGGCCCGGAAGGGCAGGACCGCTCCCGCCGGACGCTCGGTGAGGCTCCTGCGGCCTTACAGGGAGATCGGTGTCGAACATCTTGCTCCCGGCGTCGAGCGCTTCCGCGCCCGATTCGGGCCGCAGGCTGTTGAGTTCACCGATGACCGGGACCTGTCCGAGGTGGAGATGTCCAGCGTGGCCCTGGGAGCGGAGGGAGCGGCGCGTCTGCTGCCGCTCGACAACTTCCTCGCCGCGAGCGACCTCGCGGGCAGCTACGACGACACGGTCCTCGGTCTCTTCCGCAGGGGCGGGGGCCTCTACGCCCTGCCGAGAGACTACTCCCCAGTTCTGCTCTTCTACAATGCCGACCTCTTCGAGCGACGCGGCGTGGGCCTCCCCGACGATTCGTGGACGTGGGATGACTTGGCGCGCGCGACTGCGGATCTGACCGACGGCGAGGCCGGCGTCTACGGGTACGCCGCGGGACGGGGGATGATTTTCCTCGCCCACTTCCTCCGACAGAACGGCGGTGCCATCGTCGACGAGGCCGGGCATCGTTCGCTGCTCGACTCGGCGGAGTCCATGGAAGCCGTGAGGTTCTACCGTGGCCTTGAGCGGTCATCCCCCGTGACGGCCGGGGGGGGCACCTACGAGGATATGCTGGACGCCTTCGTCGAGGGCCGCATCGCGATGATTGGCTGGGGGGGCGCAGTGGCGCCGATGCTGGAGTCGCGCGCCGGCTTCAGGTGGGGCGCGGCCCCCCTCCCCAGGGGCCGGGCGAGGGCAACCGTCTTCTTCGCGGCCGGGCTTACTATCCGCAAGACAGTCCGGGACGCCGACCTTGCATGGGAGCTCGTTCGGGAGCTGGCGGGCCCGGAGACCCAGGCCGCACTCGCGTCGCTCTCGTATTACCTCCCCGCCTGTCACGGGGTAGAGGCTGCCGGCAGCCTAGCCGAGACCATGAGGCGCGAGCTGCCGCACGCGGTGCACCGCAACGCCCTTTCTTCTGGCAATGCATATCACGTGGCGAGCGAGCAGCTCGTGAAGCTGTGGGACGAGATAGAGGACGACGGCGAGCTCGCGCGCGAGATGTCGGACCGGGTGAACATGTACCTTGAGCTCAGCCGCTCCGAGACGATCGGCAGGCTAGAGTCCGCGATGATCTAGAGAAGAGGAGGGGGTCCCGATGGGCCGGAAGCTACTGACACTCACCGTGCTCGCGGCCTCGTGGGCGGCTGTCGGGCGCGCGGAGATCTACCAGGGCCTCGACGCCGCCTTCGAGCGTATCGCCCGCGTTTCGCAGAAGGACAACGGCAAGCTGGGCCGGAGCGGGCGCTGGCCGTCCGAGCTCCTCGTCTTCAAGGATGCGAAGACAGGGGCCGAGATCTGGCGCCTCACCGCCGACGCGGGCCGCTCCTACATCCACAACCACATCAACCGAAGCCCCTGGAACTCCGACGGCTCTCTCATGTTCTTCAACACCGTCCGGAACCCCGGCGGCAAAGGGACCGGCAGCTCCTTGCGGTGTCTCATGGCGGCGGACGGATCGAGCTTCCGGATCTGCCGGAACGCCGGCTACGTCCGTCACGGCAACTGGAACCGCAAGCTCCCGCAGTACCACTATCACGTCACGAACGACGCTCTGTGGGAGGTCGACGTGTCGAACGGCGACTCGCAGACCAAGGTATGCGAGCTGCCGAACCCGGGCAAGCGCAAGACGATCTTCAGCTTCCTCTCAGAGACCAACCTTGTGATGATCCTCGACCGCACCAGGCGCGGCGACATGAGCGGCAACGTCTACTTCGTGGACGTCTCGCGCCCGGTCGAGAAGCGGCGGAAGACGATTCACTACCCGTTCGCCATGAAGGTCGACTATCCGGGCCACAAGCAGTCGATGGAGTTCGGCTTCCACGACATCATGTTCATGCGGACGTCGGACGACCGATACGAGGGCAACTTCGGGCCTTTCGCGTCGGTCGGCGAGCCGATCTTCTTCGAGTTCCCGCTCGATGGCGACCGCACCAAGGTCAAGATCTGCTACGATGGCAAGAACCCTCACAACCCCTACTACAGCCACCCGGCATGGGGGCCGGCCGGGGCTGATGGATCGGCCCGCGTGGCCTACTTCGGCTGCACGTCCAACAAGGGCGAGCCGAGCCCGGGCCTCAATGTCCGCAACCACGACAAGCGCAAGTCGATCGCTACGGTCATCAAGGGCTGGGTCGGCGGCCATATCGCGTGGGACGGCCACGATCCGGACTGGCTCTACGCTGCCATCAGTTCGAAGCGCTTCAAGCCCGAGTACGACGGCACGATCGTCTTCTGCAAGACCGACGGGTCGGACTCCCGCATCCTGTGCTACCCATACACGCGCACGCGCGGCGGCGGCAACGGCGGCTACGGGTCGCTCGCGCGCCCCGCCCAGAGCCCGGACGCGACGAAGTGCATCTACTCGAGCACGATGCTCGGCACCGACAACAACAACTGGCAGATGTACATCGTCGTCGGCCGCAGGCCCTATGCGCCGGGCGCTCTCAGGCAGAAGAAGGGCGCCGGAGGAGTGACGCTCGAGTGGACCCCCCATCCGATCAGCCGTGAAGTGGCGGGCTACCGCGTCTACCGCAAGGACGGCGGCGGCTGGGCGGAGGTAACACGCGGGCTCGTGCGCGGTACGGCGTTCGCCGTCCCCTCACCGGGCAGGGGCACACAGGTGTACGCCGTCACCGCGGAGGAGCATTCGGGGCTCGAGTCCGACGTCATCGCCGAGACGATCTCGGCCCGCCCCGGAGGCAGCTCCCGGGGTCGCATCGCCAATCTCAAGGGCTGGGACACCGAACCGCCGGTGCCGCCGTCTGGGCTCGCCGTATCGCCCTCGGGCGGCGGCCTCGTGAAGCTTGCGTGGCGGCCCTCGGCCAGCACGGATGTGCGCTTCTATCATGTCTACTACGCCGAGGGGAAGAGACCCGAGGCCGAGCAGCGCTGCCGCGTGGCGACCGTGCGCGGCGCCACGGAGTACATCGACTGGGGCGCGAAGGGCGGGGCCGACTGCAGGTACGTCGTCACCGCGGTCGACCGCCAGGGCAACGAGTCGGAGGCCGATCACGTCGGCCGTCCCGTCACGATGAGGCCGAAGACGCCGAACCGTGCCGGCACGGCGCCGGCCCGAAACGGAGCGGGCCGCCGCGGCAACGGCCTTCCGGCAGCCGACCCGGATGCAGCGGCGAAGCTCGCTGCGAAGCTGAGGGCGCTCATTATCGAGAAGGCGGCAGCCGAGAAGCCGACGATCTACATCGACTTCAGCGGCCGTCCGGCCCGGGCGAAGCTCCTGGGAGCGGACGCGGACGGCGTGAAGGTGCGCGTTAGCGGCATGGAGGTGCCGCTCGCGTGGAAGAGGCTCCGGCCCGGGAGGCTCTACGGCATGGCTGCCAAGCTGACCTCGGACCACAAGCTCCTTGCGGAGTACTGCGAGGCGGCCGGTCTCGAGGAGGAAGCCCGGAAGGAGAGGGCCAAGGTCAAGTGACGGGGGATCAGGAATGAAGCGAACAGGTGTTCTACTGGCGGCGTCGGTCTTGGCCTTGGGGGCGGCCGCGGCCGAGGGGGCGCTACAGGGGCTCGACGAGATGGCGCGCCGCGCCGCGCGTCGAGGCCGGAACGCGTGGCCGGGGGCGCTTCTCGAGCGCGACGGCGACTACGCCTGGCAGCCGGAGACTCTGTGCTACAAGGACGTCAAGACGGGCCACGAGGTCTGGCGCATGACGAGCACGCCGGACCTGCGGAGCTACTATCACAACGACATCGCCATGACCCCGTGGTCGGCCGACGACCGGCGGATGGGCCTGCAGTCGTGGCGCCGCTCGAAGGCGTGGCCGTACCGCGACCGCGTGCTCTGGATGGTCGTCAACACCGACGGCTCGCGGATGCGCCCGACGGTCAATTCCAATGGCTACATGCACTGGTCGCCGCTCCTGCCCGACGCCTACTACTCGCCCGGCGGCTCGCGCGTGAAGGGGGCGTCACCGGGCGGGAACATCCTCTACAAGGTCACGGTGACCGACGACGGGCCGGCGACCAGGATGAAGAGGCTCGTCACCTACGCGAGCGGCCGCGGATGCGGAAGCCGGAAGTTCATCTCGTCCGACGGCAGGATGTACGTGGCCATGCCGTCGGTCTTCCCCGGCTCGAAGGGCCAGGAATACGAGATGTTCTACATGCCGACGAGGATATACCCCGACGAGGAGGCCAAGCCGCTCCTCCAGAAGGCTTACTCGGTGGACCGCGACTTCGGCGACTACCTCCCCAAGCCCTACACCAAGGGACGCTACCACGACGCGTATCTTCTCGGCGACGGTTCGTGGTACTTCGCCATCGACAAGCAGCTCGGCTACTGGCGCATCAAGACGCTTGGTTCAGCGCCCGACGGCGGGGCGAAGTTCTCGCCCTACGATCCTAAGACCGGCGACCACGGCGAGATCATCCCCGTCGACGTCGACAAGATCCGCCAGGGGGCCAAGCTCAAGGCGCCCTGGGACACCCAGTCGAAACACCGGGCGGCGACGGAAGAGGCGTTCTTCCTCGGGCACCCCGGGTTCGACCGCTGGGGCGAGCTCGTCTGCTACGCCGACTACGGGACGATCGACGACAAGGGCCGCTTCTACATGGGCTGCAACGTCTACGACTTCGTCAATCACAAGCCCATCCGGGACGACTGGCGCCCGCTCTCGGACGGCTGCGTCCACTGCGACTGGGAGGCTTGGTCGGACTGGTGCGTGGTCTCGGTCTACAAGAGCCAATACGTGCCCGGAGAGAACCGCATCGAGTGCTTTCCGTATGACGAGCGCGGCAAGAACTACGTCGTCTGCATGACGCACAATATGAAAGGGAAGGGCAAGATCGCCCCCTACTACAACCACACCCGTCCCGCCCAGAGCCCCGACGGCACCAAGGTCGCGTGGCACTCCGATTTCCTGAACGGGAAGGACGTTCCCGACTGCTACTGGGCCGTCTGCCACTACCCGAGGCCGCCTGTTGCGCTGAAGGCGGAGCGATCGGCCGGCAGCGTGAAGCTCACCTGGAAGATGCCCTCCTACACCAGGCGCGGCTGGCCGAAGAAGGCCGACACGCCGCCGCCCGCCAGGGAGATCCGCCGCTTCCACATCTGGCGCGCGGAGGCGAAGGACGGGCCGTGGCAGGAGGTCGGCGCCTTCGCGCCCAAGTACAGGATCGACGACGGACGGTCCTGCATTGTCCCCGAGAAGCTCGAGCACAGAGTGAGGGGCGATGGTTTCTACGCCCTCACCTCGGAGGAGTGGAGCGGCCTCGAATCGGGCGGTCTCTCCGAGATCATCGAGATAAAACGCGGCCGCGCGAAGATCGTCTCGAAGGCCGGCCAGAAGGACTACTGGAAGACACCCCCGCCCGAGCTGAAGGGGCTCACGGTCAGGAAGGGCGGGGCCGGCGGTCACTTCGAGTTGTCGTGGGCGGCGGCTAGATCGGACAAGGTCCGGTACTGCAACATCTACTACTCGACGAAGGGGGCACCCGAGCCCGTACAGGCCAACCGCATCGCATCGGTGCCCGCGGGCACCGCGACATACCTCGACTGGCTTGCCGATGCGCAGGCGGCGGAGGCGCATTACTCCGTGACGGCGGTCGACAGGCAGGGCAACGAGTCGAAGGCCGCCTCGGCCGCGGCCAAGTAGGAGCCGTGATGATCGTCACAGCCGTCAGGCACGCCGAGTCGCTCGGCAACGCCGGGCTCTCGGACGATGAGGACCCGCTCCTCTCGCCCCTCGGAGAGAGGCAGGCCCGCCTCACCGGCGAGCGGCTCGCGCGCGAGGGGGTCACGCACGTCTGGTCGAGCCCGTACCGCAGGGCGATCAGGACGGCCGAGCACGTGGCGAAGCTGCTGGGGCTGGAGATCGTGCTGCGCCCCGACATGTGCGAGCATCATCTCTACGATAGCCTGCGGGAGTTCCGGTTCCGGCCGGCCGCCGAGATCGTGGCGGAGTTCCGGGGCACGCGGCTGGCCGACGGCTTCCCCGTGACGGGCTGGGAGCCCGAATGGCCCGAGTCGTGGGAGCATCTCCTGGGGCGCACTGCACGTGTCGCGCAGGCGGCTTTCGAGCTGGGTCTTTCCGCCGGGCCCGAGGCGCATCTTGTCGTCGTCGGCCACGGCGCGAGCGTCAAGGGGCTCATGTGCGCCCTTACCGGAGAAGTTATTCCGAGGGACGCGCCGTTCACGAACGCGTGCCTCTCGCGCGTCCGCCTCGCGGATGCGCTCCCGGGCGAGGAGGCATTCCTCAACGACTCCCGCCACCTCGAGACGCTCGAGGAGGCGGGTGGATGAGGACGCGATCGGGCTGTCGACGAGAGGCAAATTACCGAGGTCCTTGGCCCGAAGGGGGAAGAGATGCGGAGTGTTAGAGCAGCCTGGTTGGCCGCGGCGGCGGGGCTCCTTCTGGTTGCGAGTGCCCGGACGGGCGAGATCAGCGTGGAACTGAGCGTCACCGACCACGGGAACGTGAAGCGGGTCAGCGATCCCGTCCACGGCGGCGTTCCCTTCCCGAAGGGATATCTGAGAGCGGCGGACGTCGGGGGCCTGGCTCTCTACGACAGGTCCGGCAAGCCCGTGCCGAGCTTCCAGCCGCCCGTCGTGCTCGGCACCTGGAAGGACGGCTCCATACTATGGGCCATGCTCGACTTCGCCGCTGACGTCCCCGCCGGGGGCAAGGCGAAGTTCACGCTGAGGAAAGGGCGGCCCGCGACGGCAAGGGCCCACCGAATCAAGGTCACCGAGGCCAGCGCCGCCTACACCGTCGACACGGGCGTCTTGAAGGTCGTGATGAACCGGCGCCGGTTCACCTTCATCGAGAAGGCCTGGGTGGATGCCAACGGCGACGGTCGCTACTCGGCCAGCGAGCTCGTCGTCGAGGCCCCCGGCGAGATGTTCATCGATCTCGACGACACCCCGCCTGGCCCTGCAGACGGCGGAGTCAGGAACTACGGCAAGGGCGACAGGCAGTTCTTCGGCATCGAGGGCGGCAACTGGATGCGCGAGTCGAAGGCGGCTCGCTCGACCCGTTACGCGGCGTCGAAGGGCGAGTGCAAGGTGGAGCTCTTCCGCAGGGGCGAGATGCATACGGTCTTCCGCGCCGAGGGCTGGCACCGGAACGCCGCCGGCAGGAACTTCGGCAGGTACCACGTCTACGTCCACTTCTACGCGGGGAAGGACTCCGTCCGCGTCCTCCACACCTGGATCATGACGGGCGACCCGAAGAAGAACTTCGTCCGGCGGATGGGGATTGCGTTGCCGGTCGCCCCGAAAGCGACGAAGTACGCCTTCGGCGGCGAGTTCGAGAAACCCGTCCCGGGCGGAGCACCCCTCGACAGCCGGGGCCCGGCCAAGGTCATCTCGGGCTCCGTGAAGGCGGGCGGCGAGGCTTACATTCTCTCAGTGGGGCCGGACAAGTACTACCACAACGTCCCGCGCTCGAAGGACCTGCGCGTTGAATACAACGTCCACGTGGGAGGGGCGAGGAAGGCGTCGGGGCACGGAGCTTCGGGGTGGGCGGACTTCTCGGACGGCAAGCTCGGCGTGGCGGCCGGCGTCCGGGACTTCTACCGCGAGCACCCCAAGGAGATCGGGATCAAGGACGGCCTGCTGACCCTCTACGTCTGGCCCGATCACGGGGGCAAGACACTCGACCTCCGCCGCCGCTACGACGATGTCCGGGGCCATAACAGCAGACACGGCAACGCCGGGCGACGGGTCTCGGGCAATCCCGGCTCTGCGGTGGGCGTCGCCAAGACAACGGAGCTCTACTTCCGCTTCCACGGGGGCGATCACCGCTCGGCGAAGGTCGACGACGGCTTCCGCGCCTTCGAGGATCCGCTCATGCCCTTCGCGGGCGGGAAGTGGAACTGCGCATCGGGCGTTCTGGGGCCCATCGCTCCCTACGATCCGAAGAAGCGCCCGGTGATCGAGAACTTCATCGACCTGTCGTACCACTGGCAGTTCGTGTCGCAGAAGGAGTTCTCGTGGTACGGGATGCTGGACTGGGGCGACGCCCTCATCGAGTACGCGTGCCAGCACTGGGAGATGAAGAACTGGCCCAGGAACGCCAACGTCTACTCCAACTGGGGCTACGCGGGCTGGGGCTCGGGCTTCGACACGGGTCAGTTCATGCTGACCCAGTACTTCCGAGGCGGGCCATACAGGTACTTCCGCCTCGGGCAGGCGAAGGTACGGCACAACCGGGACCTCAACGTCGTCCACTGGGAAAAGCCAGACGACGGCCCGCTCCCCAGGGACAACAACGGCCGGAAACGCCTCGGCGGCGGCCACCGTCACGACCAGCAGCACTGGGGGACGTACCTGACGGGCTATGCCATACCCAGTATCTCCGTGGGGCACCTCTATTACATGATGGGCGAGGGCTTCTGCCTCGACGCCTACCGGAACATCGCGCAGTATCACGCTTACACCCCGTCCATCGAGAACGAGGGCAGGCTCACGCTGGCCTACATCGGCGAGGTCCTGGGCGAGAGGAAGTGGATCGACGTCGCCATCGAGAAGATGCACAACGACAATTCATGCCGGCCAACGAACAGCGCGTTCGGCAGGCCTCTTGTGGCGAACATGATGGGCATGGTGCTCGCCGACATCTACACGGAGGACCCTCGCATCAGGAAGAAGTGCCTCGAGTGGGGCAGTCTCGGGCTTTCGGGCAAGCAGGGCGGCGAGGGGATGATAGTCATGTGGTCGTACCTGAAGCACGCCACGGGCCGGAACACCTGGGACGGCAAGATAAGGCAGTGCTGGGAGCGCATGAAGCCCAAGGACGCCTCGCAGATAAGCGCCGGCGCCCTGCCCAACGGGCCGTGGCACCTTGCAGGTCCTGACGCCATGCTCCGGTTCTACAGGACCAAGTCAGCGGTCAGCCAGTTCGCCGCCTACAAGCCGTGGGGCAACTTCCCGCTGGGGATGTTGCCCTGGGGGTTGACCTGTATCGACGAGAGGCAGTGAGGCCCGAAGGAGGGGAGATGCGAAGAGCGGCGGCCGTGCTCTTGACCGCGGCGGACGCCCGGAGCCCCGCCGGCTAGCGGAAGAGGGCCGTCCCGATGCGGACGATGGTCGCCCCCTCCTCGACGGCGACCTCGAAGTCGTTGGTCATGCCCATCGAGAGCTCGGACAAAGGCTCGGGATAGGCCCCCGCAGCGTTCGTCTTCTCGAGCAGCTCGCGAAGCGAGGCGAAGACGCCGCGCACCTCCTCGGGGTCGTCCACGAAGGGCGCCATAGTCATGAAGCCCCGGAGGCGAAGGTGTTCGCACCCGGCGGCGGCGAGGCAGAAGGCGGGGGCGTCGCTCGGACCGAGTCCGTACTTCGACCCCTCGCCCGAGACGTTGAACTCGGCCAGCACGTCGCACGCAGTGCCAGCGGCGGCGTTCCGCTTCTCGAGCTCGCGCAGCAGCCTGTCGGAGTCGACTGAGTGGATCATCGCGAAGCGCCCCACCGTGTCGCGCACCTTCCGTCGTTGCAGGTGGCCGATCATGTGCCAGTTGACGTCGGCCTCCACCTCGGCCATCTTCGCCACGGCGTCCGGGACGCGGTTCTCGCCGATGTCCTGCACGCCCAGCTGGATGAGCGCACGGATCTCCGGTAGCCCCACGGCCTTCGTGACCGCCACCAGCTTCACCGAGTCAGCCGCTCTCCCCGAGCGCGCGCGCGCTACGGACACGCGCTCGACTACCGCGTTCAGGTTCCGCCCGATGCTCTCTGTCAGACTCTCCAAGGTCCGGTCTCCTCATCTCAGAAGGCGATTCTACGCGGAATATGCCACTGTGTCAAAAAAGGTTACACCTCGCGAGTTCCTGCTAAGCTGGGCCCTTTTCTGGACGATAGATGGACTACACTACCGGCCGCTTGTGGGTTTATACCTTTGCGGGTTAGCGGTTGGCGGAGCCGTTCACGAGGGGGCGCCCTTGGAGAAGCTTGAGATACGCGGCAGCGAGCTGCTCATCAACTGCGACCTGCTGCCCTACATCGCCAGGGACTTCGAGGCGAAGTGCAAAGCACTCCTTGCGCTTGACTCCCCCGAGATCACGCTGGACCTCTCGGGCGTGCGCGAGATCGGCTCGATGTTCGTAGCGGCCCTGGTGCAGACCTGCGTAGCGGCGACGAGCTCGGGCAAGAAGGTCACCCTCCGGGTGCCGGCGAAGCTGCAGAGCTACTTCGATTTCGCCGACGCCGATCCCTACATCACCGTCGAGACGGTCTGAGACCGGCCAGGCCTGTCCTTGCGCCACCTGAATCCCCTCGTGTAGAATTTCGCAGGTAAGGCGATCTGGAGCGTCCGTACTGTCGGAGGGGACGGGCGATGAGGCGCATCGCCGGGATCTGTGGCGCTAGGCACGCGGCCGGGCTGGCCCTGGCGGTGTGCTGCGTCGCCGCGTCGCCGGGCGGGGAAGCACTTGCCAGCGAGCGGGACTCCGTCCTCGTCAGCTTCCAGGCCGAGCGCACGCTGATCGAGCCGGGCGGGCGGGTCTCGTCCGACTGCATCACGTGGATGATTGCCAAGGTCCATCCGGCCGTCGCGGGCGTCCGCATCAGCTTCGAGATCGGGCCGGGGACGGGCGGGGGGCTGCTGGCGCCGGCCTGCCTGTCGACCCGGCGGGCCTCCACCGGCGACGGCGGCACGACGTGGGTGGCCCTCCTCTCGAGCGACCGTCCGGAGCGCTGCGTCGTCGTTGCCTCCGCCGGGGGTGTGAGGCTGTCGAAGGCCGTCACCTTCAAGGCCGACCCCGACGAGTCCGTGCTCGTCTTCCTCCAGCCCGGCGGGGCCCCGACCGAGGAGCCCTACACGGAGCTGACGGTCGCAGAGGCGGCGAGGCTCGCGGCGCTTACCGAGCGGCTCGGCGATCCCGACGCCATGGTGCGGACCAAGGCCAAGCGGGCGCTCGTCTCGCAGGGGCGCAAGGCCGTCGGCGTGCTCACGCAGATCATTTACGATCCCGCCAAACCGCGCCACGTGCGCGGGATCGCGGCGACCGCCCTTGGCGAGATCAAGGACTCGCTTGCCATACGCCGCCTGGCGAGGGCCCTCACCGATACCAGGAGCTACGTGAGGTCGGGCGGGGCGAGGGGGCTGGCCCGGCACTCGGGGGCCGTCGCCCGGCGTTACGTCGCCGAGGCCCTGAAGCACCCGATGGCGAACGTGAGGGCCAGCGCCCTCCATGCCTCGGCCGGCATGGGGATGAAGGCGGCCACGATCGATCTCATCGCGGCGGCGGGTGACCCCGACGCCGCGGTGCGGGCGACATCGGCCTGGCTGCTTAAGGCGGCCGAGGGCGCGGAGGCCGCGGGAACACTCAGGAAGCTCCTCGCCGACCCGGAGCCCTTCGTGAGGTACGCCGCCGCGAAGGCCATGATCCTGTCTGGCGACCGCGACCTGCCGGCGGAGCTCCTCCGGGCGACCGCCGACCCCTTCCCCGGCGTCCGGGGCGCTGCCGCCAGAGCCATAGGCCTGCGCCCGAAATCAGGCGGCTTCGACGCTCTGGGCCGTCTCGCCGGTGACCCGGACGCGAGGGTCCGGCGAAACGCTGCGCTGGCCCTCGGTGACAGGGGCACCGAAGCCGAGGCGCGGCGTATCTTGACGAAGCTCGCCGGCTCGGACGACTCGTACGCCGCCGGCACCGCGAGGCGGGCGATCTGCATGCACGGCACGGAGGCCGAGGCGTCGCTGATAGTCTCCTGCCTTGACTCCACCGAGGAGGAGATCGTCGTGCTGGCGGCTGCGGCTCTCAGGCGTCTCACGCGCCGGGACATCTCCTATCCGGGTGACGGCACGCCGGAGCAGAAGAAGCGCGCCGTGTCCCTGTGGAAGAGCTGGTGGGAGCGCCACGGCCCGGAGGGGCGGTTGAGGTGGCTTCTTGCCTCGGTGCGCGAGCGGTCGAGCACGCTCCGGGGGGAGGCCGCGCTTGAGCTTGTCGAGCTCGGCCACAAGGCCGCGGGCGCCGATGCCAAGAGGCTGCTCCGCGACAGGTTCTGGCAGAACCGGCACGGGGCGGCGCTTGCGCTCTCGAAGCTGGGCGACTACTCCGGCACGCCCATCGTGGCGGCCGACCTCGCTGACAGGCGCTGGTACGTGCGCTCCCGCGCCGTCGATGTGCTCGGTCGCCTGGGCGACACGAAGGCCGTCGAGGGCCTGATGGAGCATGCTCTGGATGATGCCTCCGAGCCCATTCGCGAGAAGGCTCTGGCGGCCATCAGGCGGCTGACCGCATCCCAACACGGCTTCGATCCGGCCGGAACCCCGCTCGAGCGCCAGCGGGCCATCGCGCGCTGGAAGAAGTGGTGGGACTCAGAGCGGGCCAGGTACCCCGGCCCGAAGGGCGTCGAGTAGTGCCAGCCGACACGCAGCTCGAAGGCTTCCCGTACCGCAAGATGGCAGAGCCCCACTCCTGCGGGCCGACCGCCCTCGCGCAAACCCTGGAGTTCCGCGAGCTCGGGAGGCCGATCGAGAAGCTCGAGCGCACGTGGGGCTTCCGCCGCGGTTCCGACAGAACGGACACGCCCGGACATCACCTGAGGGCCCTCAGGCGCCTCGGCATCCCCTTCGCAATCCGTCAGGGGCTGACCTTCGAGATGGTCGCCTCCGCTCTCGAGGCCCGCCATCCGGTGGTGGGGCTTCTAGCGACAGGGAGGCTCGTCCGGCACTGGGTGGTTATCACAGGGATCACCGAGCGCGACGTGACGCTCGCGTGGGGCGACAGCGACGGGCCGAGGGAGCTCCCCCGCCGCGACTTCGAATCGGCCTTCGGTGGCGGGGCGCTGGACGTGCTCATGGGCACAAGGCGCCTCGGCTACTGCGTGGGGGGCGATCTGCCGTGGGGCAGCTCCCGGGCGCTGGAGCTCTATTTCCGACTCCAGAGGCCGCTGGCACAGTACTGCGTGGTCCCCGTCGTCGAGACGCTCCTGGCCGGTCTCCGCGGCGGCCGGGGCCCCGGCCGTTCGTGAGGATTCTGGACTCCCCGGCCAAAAACATCTTGACAGCCCCGGTGCGCCCACTAGGATATTGTCTGCGCAATGGATTGCGCTGGCCGTCCAGGGGTATTGTGGAAAATGCGGGCGCGGGGTCGCCCGGGATAGGAGCTTCAGATGCTCGAGGATTTGACCCGGATACGCTCGGCGAGGGCGAAGCGGTTCTCGTCCTATGAGAGAAACGGCAGGAACTCGGACGCCTGGCGGATCGAGCCCGGCGAGACGAAGGTGCTCGCCGACATCAAGGGCCCCGGCGCTATCACCCACATCTGGATGACCCAGCGCGCGGGCTACCGCGAGTGCCTGCTGAAGTTCACGTGGGACGACGCGAAGCAACCGAGCGTGCTCGTCCCGCTGGGCGACTTCTTCGGCCTCGGGCACTCCATCGTCAACTCCTACCAGTCGATGCTCTTCACCGCCTCGACCAACAACAACAACAAGTTCAACCAGGGCTGCGCGCTCAACTGCTACGCGCGGATGCCCTTCGCCAGGCGCGCCAAGGTGGAGATCGTCAACGAATCAAAGGCCCGCCAGGGGCAGTACTTCTACGTCGACTACGAGCAGTACGACGACCCCGCGGCGGTCGAGGACCTCGGCTACTTCCATGCGGAGTTCCGCCGGGAGAATCCCTTCGGCGGCTGGGGGCACGAGATATCGGTCAACCGTCCCGAGGCCAACATCGTCAACAAGGAGAAGCTGGCCTGGAACAACAACTACGTCATCCTCGAGACGAAAGGCCGCGGCCACTACGTCGGCTGCAACCTGTCGGTGACGAACTTCCAGGGCACCTGGTGGGGCGAGGGCGACGACATGATATGGGTCGACGGCTACAAGTGGCCGCCGGACCTTCACGGCACGGGCTCAGAGGACTATCTCAACCAGGCGTGGGGCATGCAGCCGAACGCGTTCCTCCGGAACGGCTCGTCGATCTACGAGCGGAACACCAACGGCTACCAGACCTCCTACGTCCACCACATCGACAACCCGGTCCACTTCGGCAAGTCGATCAAGGTCACGATCGAGCACGGCCACGGCAATCACCTCTGCAACGAGATGTCCTCCGTCGCCTACTGGTACGCCCAGAAGCCGACGCGCGTCGCAAAGGTGCCGCCGGTGGCCAAGCGCATGCCGGTCCTGCGCGACAACCAGGGCACCTGGCTCCACGACAAGAAGAGCCGGATCACCTCGAAGAAGGTGAAGGTCAATGACGAGATGCGCAGGATGAAGAAGCAGTGGAAGAAGAAGCAGGGGAAGTAGCTTCTCGCGCCGCCCGAAGGCACGGTCGACGCAAACGAGAAGGGCCCGGCTCAAGCCGGGCCCTTTCTCTCCAGCCAGAGCCGGCGGAGGCTTACTCCCACACCTCCCGCTTCTTTCGCATCTCGGCGACGGTCTTCATCTGCTTGCGGGCGCCCTTGTAGCCGCGCCGGTAGAGCATCTTCGCCCCCTTCAGGCGCTTCTTCGCCTTGGGGATATCCGCCGCGTACTGCGGCAGCCACTCGGCATTGGCGACGAGCATCTCGTCAGTCATCTGCCCGATCTCCGGCGGCTCGAGCACCGCGCCCACGAGCGGGTCCATCATCATCGCCTGGCGGAGCAGCGTGAGGTCCCCCGCCGCGGCCGCCTCCACCGAGAGGCGCTGTACCGAGATGGACGCGTTGCAGACGGCCGCGCAGCCGAGGGGCAGCTCGCCCACGCGCGGCACGTTGATGCCGTGGCGGTCGACGTAGCCCGGCACCTCGACGATGGCATCCGCCGGCAGGTTGGGGATGGTGGCGCCGTTCACGACGTTGAAATGGCCGCGGTAGACGCGGCCAGTCTCGAGCGCTTCGATGATCCAAGAGCCGTGCTCGGAGGAGCGGTTCTCGGGCCCTATCACCGGGGGCTCGGCCTTCATGAGATTGGGGAAGTCGGTGCGGAACCAGTTCCTCCCCTGCATGCAGGCGCGCAGGTACCCGGCCGTTTCGCCGCCGCCCCACGAGCGCATGTCGATCCACTTCATCATCTTCTTCTCGTCCTTGCGGTACCACGGGACGTACTCCGACAGGTGTCCGTTCGACTCGGTCGACCAGTAGCCGAAGCGGCGCAGCATGTCTATCCGCAGCTTCTCGGACTTCCTGTACCACGGGTGCTTCTCGAAGCCCTCGATCAGCCGGCCCGTCCAGTCCTTGCCGCGGTACTCGACCTTGATGAACCACGTCTGGTGGTTGATGCCGGCGGCGATGACGTCGACCTCCTTCGGGCTGACCTCCCGGTAGGCCTTGGAGCCTTTGCGCCTGCCCTTGTTGATGACGACCTCGATAGCCTGGGCGATCTGGTAGTGGCTTCCCGCGACACCGTGGCAAAGGCCCACCACCGGCACGCCGCCGTACTTCGAGACGGCCCAGGTGTTCATGGCGTTGGGGTTGGCGTAGTTGAGCATCAAGGCCCCGGGCTTCGAGACGGCCTTGATGTCGTCGCAGAACTCCATCAGCGCCGGGAAGTTCCGCTGGCCGTACATGATGCCGCCCGCCGAGAGCGTGTCGCCCACGCACTGGTCGACGCCGTACTTCAGCGGGATCTCGACGTCCATCTCGAGCCCGGAGAGCCCGCCGATGCGGGCCGAGTTGATGACGTAGTTGGCCCCCTCGAGCGCCTTCCGGCGGTTCTGCGTCGATATGACCTTGGCCCGGAGCTTGTTGGCCTTGAGGTCGCGGCGGACGAGCCTCGCGGCCATGTCGAGGTTACGCTTGGAGATGTCTGTCAGGCCGAAGGTGGTGTTCCTGAGCTCCGGCACCGCGAGTATGTCGTGCATGAGCCGCCTCGAGAAGATGAGGCTCCCCGCGCCGATGATCGTCACCTTGATGGGCATTGCCGCCTCCTCGTCCAAAGGTCCGGTGACGACATTACCGCGCGCCCGGAGCGGGCGCAAGGACAGGAGAGCTTGCCCTCGCGCGTTCGCGGTGTATGATGCCCCGGGAGGCGCCGTGCGCGGGTCCCGGATCGGGAGGAGTGAGTCGTGAAGCGCTGGGCACTGGTCGTGGTGCTCCTTTACGGCCTGCTGCTGGTCGTCCTCACTCTGCCGGTGCTCATGCTCGCCTTCGCGGAAGAAGGCCCGCCAACAATTAGTGATATCCGTGACATCGGCACTTCGTGGCTCTACTGGGCGACCATCGGGGTCCTGATGCTCGTCCAGGCGGCGCTCCTGCTCACGCCGGTCAGGCTCGCGAGCCGCAGGCCCGTGGGCAGAAGGTCGATCTTCCTCCTGGTGGCGGCGTCGGGCCTCCTCACAGGGCTGCTGGTCCTGGGCGCGTGGGTGTCCATCTCCGAGCTGATCCTGAAGAAGGCGGACGTCATTGCGCCGCTGTGGGCGCTCGGCTGCGCCGGAGCGACCTGGGGCATCTGGGCGGCTGTCTTCTACAGGATGAGCCGCGACGAGGAGCCGGTCGACGCGGTCACGAGGCAGTGCCGGGTGCTCTTCGCCGGGAGCGTTCTCGAGCTCCTGGTCGCGGTGCCCACCCACGTCGTGGCCCGCATGAGGAACTACTGCTGCGCGGGGTTCGGCACGTTCGTCGGCATCGCCGCGGGACTGGCCGTGATGCTGATGGCCTTCGGCCCCGGGATATTCTTTCTCTTCTCGGGCAGATGGCGGCAGATCAGGAAGGGGCGTCCGCCGCTCATACCGGCTTTCTCGCTCCGCACGACGGTGCTGGCCCAGCTCCTCGCCGCGTGCCTGATCGGGCTCATCCTGACGCTGCCGAAGCTCGCGGCGGAATCGTGGTGGCAGTTCCTGATGACCCCCGGGCCGTGGCTGGCCCTCGTCCTGGGGGTGGCCTTCGCGTGGTCTGTTGCCTCTGACAGGCGGCGGCTGCGGGAGGCCCGCGCTTCACCCGACGCCGGCGGAGACGGCGACGCGCCGTAGCCGCCGCTGCCCCCCCCTTCCCGCCCGAACGACTTGGCCTTGCGCGCCCCGACGCCATCGGATAGCATCGCCCCGGTGGGCCAGTCCGGCCCCCAGAGGAGGAGAGCGAGATGATCCCCGTTGGAATGCAGATGTACACGCTTCGAGAGGTCGCCAAGGACGACTACGACAAGGCCCTCGCCGCGGTGAAGGAGATCGGCTACCCCGGCGCCCAGGTCTCGGGCATGTTCGGTCTGAGCGCGGAGGAGATGGCGGAACTTTTCAAGAAGCACGATCTCAAGCCCGCCGCCGCGCACATAGGCCTCGACCGGATAGAGTCCGACATCGAAGGCGTCATCGCCGAGTGCAAGACGATCGGCTTCGAGGATATCGCGGTGCCGTCGATCCCCGGCGACCGTCGCGAGGACGCCGCCGGCTGGGTCGCAGTGGCCAAGGCGATGGACGCCGCGGGCGCCAAGCTCAAGGCCGAGGGCATACAGTTGACGTACCACAACCACGCCTTCGAGTTCGCCGAGATCGAAGGCACGGGCAAGTGCGGCCACGAGATACTCTTCGAGAACGCCGACCTCGCGAACCTGCAGCCCGAGATAGACACCTACTGGGTCGCCTACGGCGGCAAGGACCCGGCCGAGGTGCTCACGAAGTTCGCCGGGCACATCAACCTGGTCCACATCAAGGACGGCAAGCTCGGCGGCGAAGGCCCCGTCTTCACGGAGATCGGCGAGGGCGACCTCGACTGGCAGCCGATATGGGACGCCTGCGACGCGGGCGGCGCCAAGTGGCTCCTGGTCGAGCAGGACCGGACTGAGATCGGGCCGATAGAGAGCGCGAAGCTCAGCTTCGAGAACCTGAAGAAGATGGGGCGCGTCTAGACGGACGCGCGTGGAAGTCCAGTGGTGAACCGGGGGGCGGCCCCGTGCGCGGGTCGCCCCCTGCTTTTCGGGAGCGGTGCCGGGATGTCCGGGGGACTCTTCTCCAGGGCGCGGGGCTTCGACCGGCGGCTGTGGGTGCTGACGGCAGGCTGGTTCGTCAACGCCCTCGGCTTCTCGATGGTCTTCCCCTTCCTGATGGTTTACCTCAAGGAGAAGCGGCACTTCGACGTGGCGGTGGTGGGCCTCGTCTACCTGGCGATGGGGGCGGCCCGCATAACGGGGGTGCTCCTCGCCGGCTTCGTCGTGGACCGCATCGGGCGCCGGAAGATCATGGTCGGGGCGCCCGCCCTCCGCGCCGTCATATATCTTATCCTTGCATGGGCGATACACCGGTGGGCGTCCCTGCGGGAGATCACCACTCTCCTGACGGTCGCCTCCTTCGTGGGGAGTTTCTTCCAGACGGCGGCCGACACCTATGTGGCCGATCTCGTGGGGCCCGAGCAGCGTTCCGACGCCTACGCCGTCCTGCGCGTGGGACTGAACCTGGGGTGGATGACGGGCCCGGCGGCGGGGGCCTTCCTCGCGCGGACGCCCTACAGCCTGCTCTTCGGCGTGACTGCGGCCACGGCGATGGTGCTCGCGGCGCTCGCGTGGATATTCTGCCACGAGACGCTGGACGTCGCCGCCCGCCGCTCGCGTGACGGCGGCGCCGGGCCGGGCTTCTCCCCCGCGGTCTATCTGCAGAGCCCGGCGTTTCTGGCCTTCTGCTTCATGACGCTGCTTCTCTTTCTCGGGTCGTCGCAGCTCGTTTCGACCCTTGCCGCTTACGCCAGGAGCGGCGTCGGCATCGAGAAGTGGCAGCTCGGCATGCTCTACACGATCAACGGCCTCGTCGTGGTCGTCCTGCAGCTTCCCGTGAACGCGGCGCTCCGCCGCGTGCGCCTGCGGACGAGGATGGGGGCGGGGGCGCTGGTCTACGCGCTGGGCTACGGGCTCCTGGGGAGGGCCACGTGCTTCGGCCATATGGCGGGGTGCATCGCGATCATCTCGTGCGCCGAGATGCTGGTGATGCCGTCGAGCATCTCCATCGCCACGCGCTTCGCTCCGGCGGGGGCGAAGGGGCGTTTCGTGGGGCTCTTCTCGATGATGCGCGGGCTCGGCTTCTCGGTGGGGCCGTACATCGGGTGCAAGCTCTTCGCCTACTTCGAGCCCTTCGGCGCGACCTACGCGATATGGGCGATCCTGCCGTGGATAACGGTCGCCGGCGCCGTCGGGATCTTCTCCATGAGCCACCCGGCGATGGCTGAGGCGGAGGGCGCCGAGCGGCCCGGCGCCTAACCTCCTGAGCCCGAAACCGGCTTGACGCGTCCCGCGCTCGTGCTACCCTCGGTGTCAAGACGACCTGCGTCAAAGGAGGCCAGCCATGGACCACCGCAAGCCCAACCCCGATCTCTACGGGATTCCGTTCGTCACGGACGAGTTCCGCGGCATGCCCTACCTGCACCTCGGGCGCTCCGGGCTGCGCGTCTCGAAGGTCGGACTCGGCACCTGGAAGATGGGCTACCCCGAGACGGGCGACGGGGCTCGCTCGGACGAGAAGACGTCGCTCGCCATACTCGACAAGGCGGCCGAGCTGGGCGTCACGTTGTGGGATACCGCCAACCGCTACAACAGCTCTTCCGGCAACTCCGAGCGGATCATCGGCACGTGGCTCGAGAACAACCCGGATTCTCGCCGCGACGTCGTCATCGCCACCAAGATATTCGGCGGCATGGACGGCGTGACGCCGAACCACTCGCGCGCGGGCAGGCTGAACATCATCGAGTCGGTCAACGCGTGCACCGAGCGGCTCTGCGTCGACTACATCGACCTGCTCTGCTTCCACAAGTTCGACGAACGTACTCCGGTCGAAGAGAGCCTCGCCACGATCGAGGACCTCGTTTCGGCCGGCGTCGTCCGCCACTTCGCCGTCTCGAACTTCACTCGCGATCAGCTCGAACTCTACCGCGAGACCGAGAAGTCGCTCTCGGTCCGCTGCCGCGTCACGGCCGTCCAAAACAAGTACGACATCCTGGGCGGCGAGCGCGAGGAGGCTGCGGGCGTGCTCGACTGGTGCGCCGCCGTCGGCGCGAGCTTCGTCGCCTACAGCCCGCTCGCGCGCGGTTTGCTCACCGGCCGCTACCTCGACCCGGCGGCGGCGAAGAAGGGCGACCGCCTCTTCGATGAGGGGACTCTGAAGGATGATGCCTCCGAGGCGAAGCTCGCCAAGCTGAAGGCGCTGGGGGCCATCGCCGCCGAGGCGGGGCTCGAGCTCTCGCAGCTCGCGCTCGCGTATATGCTCACGCTCCCCGGCATGGGCCCCGTCATCCCGACCGCGACGAAGGTCGAGCAGGTCGAGTCCAACGCCCATGCCGGCAAGGTGGAGCTGGGCGAGGAGGTGGCGGCGAAGGTTAAGGCGGTGCTGGAGGAGTAGCGGAACGGGCTGGGGCGATCAATGACCTCCGACCTCTCTCCCGGGGCCTCGCAGAAGAAGCCGGAGCGCAAGCTCTTCGGCGTGCGGCTCCGCGCGTTCGCAGCGGCGGCCATCTGGCTCTCCATTTTCGGCGCGGCAGCGCTCATCGTGCCCCAGTTCCGCAAGATCTTCGAGGACATGGACATCGAGGGCGGGATGCCTGGCGTCACCAAGATTGTCGTCGCCGTCCCCTTCCTCTGGTGGATAGCCATCGCCGTCGCGCCCGCCGGGGCCGTCATCCTCAAGGATCGCTTCGTCTCCGACCGGTGGCGGAAGATCATCGACCGCTCGGCGGTGGTGGTAGCCATGGCCATGGTGCCGGTGCTGGTAATCGCCCTCTTTCTGCCGCTGATCGTCACGCTCGAGAGCATCACGGTGTCTCCGCCGCCTCCCCCTCCCCCTCCTCCCCCGGCCCCGCCGTCGCCAGGGATGTGAAGGCCCTTCGCACCTCCGCCCTCCCCGCTGCGTTAGTACCGGTGAGGAGGCGGCTCTTGGGCTTCGACTTCACGCGCAGACTTACTCGGCCCGGCGAGTGGACGAGGCGCATCGCCTTCGTCAGCGCGGGCGTGGCGGCGGGCGGCGTCTACGTAGTGGCGATCACCGTCTGGGTGCTCGGGGAGCCCAGCCGGCAGCTCATCGAGAACGTCAAAGACTGCTGGGCGACGCCGTTCCAGCCCTACGTCCCGGCCTTCCTGCCCTCGTGGTGCGTGGTATTCGGGGCTCTGGCACTGCTCTGGGCGGCGGAGGAGAGCCTGCGGCTGAAGGCAGAGGGCGACGAGGCCGCCGCCGAGCGCCGTCTCGGCTGGATCGGGGCGGCCCAGGGCCTGGGCCTCATGCTCATCGGGCTGGACATCGCGCTGCACTTCCGGGAGCTTCTGAACGACATGGCGCAGATGCACTCGGCGTACTGTGAGCCGAACCTGGCGGGCGAGTTCCTGTGCAACTCCTGGCCGGCGGCGCTCGCGGGCCTGCTCCTCGGGGCCTCCTGGCTGCTCCTCATCGGCCGCCTGAGGAGGTACGTCCTCCACTGCGGGTGGATGGTGCAGGTCGGGCTAGTCGCGGGGGCCTCGGCCGTGGTCGACTGCCACATGTTCCTGGCGATGTACTGAGCCCGGGATCGCACCCGGGCCGTACTGCATACGTTGGTACCTTCATGGGAGGGAGAGGCGTGATCCGCCGGTGCCTGCTGAGCGTCGCCATCATCGCCTCCGCGGCCGCGGCGGTGACGCTGGCCGTGGACTGGTGCGCTGACCTGTGGCTCCTGCCGGCCGAGCTCCAGTCCTGCGCGATGGTCATGCCCGAAGGGCTCGACCGCTACAACTCGTGGGTCGCGATGATGGCGGGCTACTACTGGTCGCCCAGCGAGCCCCTGTCGCTCTTCGAGCGGGCGGCATGCGCCGCCTACCATGAGCTGTGGATACTGGCACTGCTGGTGACGGCGGCTCTGGCCGCCCTGCAGCTCGTCGTCCCCGTCCTGCTGGGCCTCGGACGCCGCGTGACGAGGCGGACGCTGGCCGTGAGCTCCGCCGCCTCGGGGCTGGTCGTCGGGCTCGTCGTCTTCCTGGTCGGGCGGGCGGTCATGGACGTCAAGTTCGTATGGTATCACGAGGGCAACGTCGGCTTCGTAGCGAAGATCGCCCTCGTCTCCGGGGCCTTTTGGGCCATGAGGGTCTGGCAGGCCACGGCGGGCCACGCGGCGGCGGAGGGGGACGAGCTGATCCGCCGGCGGCTCCTGTGGTGCGGTGCGTTCGTGGCCTCCGTCTCGGTGCCGATGCGCTTTCTCGTGACGGCGAGGCGGCTGGAGCTGGCGTGCCCGTCCTGGACGAGCACCGGCATCGCCATCGGGCTGGTGGTGATGCTGATCGCCTCCGCGCCCGCGCTATACGGAGTGCTCGAGCGGCGGCCGTGGGCGGAGCTGCGCCGCCAACGGGCACTCCTTCGCGCCCTCGTCCCACGCTACGGGCTCAACTACCTTCTCATCTCGCAGGCACTCCTCGTGCTGGTGATGGGAGTCCTACGCGCCTACGGCTTCTGCGAGGTCCCGGCCACCTATGCCCTCGTCGCCGTGTGGCTCCTCTTCAACCTCTACGTCGGGGCGCTGTGGCTCGATGCCACCGGCCGGAGGGGCTCGGCCGACGCGGTGGCGGCGGCGGTGAGCTTCGCCGCCATGGGGACGCTCGGGGCTGCCTTGGCGCCGGTCTACGCGGGGGACCTCATCAGCAGGCGCTGCGCGGCGCTCGTGAAGGGAGATCGGGCCGATGCTCGCCGCTGAGAGGTGGCCCGGGCTTCCGGAACTGCCTGCCCCAGCCCCCCTTTCCGTTTGACTTAGCGCCCCCGCGTTGTAGAATCCCCCGCATGAGACGCAACGAGGGATTCACGCTGGTCGAACTGCTCGTCGCGGTCTTCATCTTCTT
>Ga0272441_10001026_pt1 | contig 60355 bp, 83 predicted proteins | sample SSMProp6N_FD_193582 | JGI IMG/M metagenome (GOLD analysis project Ga0272441, IMG submission 193582) | Marine sediment archaeal communities from Little Sippewissett salt marsh, Falmouth, MA, United States - SSM-Prop-6N | ecosystem: Environmental > Aquatic > Marine > Wetlands > Sediment ...
TTGGTTAATTCATCACCCTCATACACATCACCGATGATCTGTATCGGTCTATCAGAAACATGCCAATATTTCCCTTCGGAGTCTATTTGGGTGCAAGAGACTCTGCTCTCCATTTTATTGCCAAATGCGATTAGTAGTGGTTCTATGGCAGGTGGGCTAGAATATACGTCTGTGTGTCTAAGTTTGATATTATCCATGATAGAAAATCTTCTTTCATAGATCCTAACCCATTCCATAGTGCCTATACTCAGATCAGAATAAAACTGACCTATTGAACCCACATCCTGATCAGCATAAAACTGTCCTATAGAGCCTATATCCTGATCTTGTGTTAAAGAATATGTAGAAAACGAGGATATTATTAGATTTTCTTGAAAATTATATGAAGTAAAAGAACCAATATTCAGGTCTGATGTCGCCATTATTCTCTCGGGATTTTCAGAAAGCTCACGTTTCCATTACTTTGTATAATGGTCATGAGTTTATATTTTTCATATACAGCGACTAATTTACAATCTCTAGCTTTCATATTATGGTTACCAAAGTTACCCTCATAATTTACCCAATATTCAAAATCAATTGGTTTGTCTTTGTCGCCTTCAGAGTGGGCATAGATGGGTTGGTCTCCCACCAAAACAAATAAATTCTTTAGTTCTTTATCTTTCTTTGCTTCTGAAAAGCTAGGATAATTTAATCCTGTCATCAAAGCGTTATCTTTTGTGATAAGATTCCAGCCTTGTAAGGAAAAGTTTATCATATCCCAATTCCTTTCTAATGGAATTATATTTAATGGATTATGTTGAGATATCAACGGAGAATCTAAGTGCATTTGTAGCTCTTTCGGTGTCTAATTTTTTCAGAGATAATCCTAGATACCAATAATGGTTTACTTCTAGGCTTAACTGGTCTGATAGAATACCTCTCGCTGCTGGTTCTATACCAGTCAACGAATCATCCCAAGATGAACTTAAAGGACCAGTTTCTCTTTGGTAATTAGCTGTATCTGTATCAGTTAGGTATTCAAACATCATCATTTTAAAAGCTGTTGCTGCTGTTAATGGATCTGTTTTATACAACCAAATTCTGCCATTTGCACATGACGTTGCTGTTCCACCACCAGCATCATTCTGATACCAAATTCTTAAAGTAACAGCATTTTCATTAAACCCTAGTGGGCTTGCAATAAGTGAGTATTGAGTTCCATTGACATCTACTGTAGTGTTATTTATATATTTATTATTATTCATGTGGTTTGGGTCTACACATTGGTCTACTGTGAAGGTAGCATTGGATCTATGTGTGCTGTCTTGGTAAGTCCCAGGTGCTATACCAGTTCCGTATGCTGCCCCCAAAAACGCTAGTATATTAGTAATATCTACCCAAGCAACAGTGTCAGGGTCCCAAGCCTGAAATTTAAATACATCAGCCATTCTAATCTCCTATATGGTCGTATTGAAATCTATTGAATCTGGTGTTATGGTTAAATCAGATATAGAACCACGCCAGTATTCAATAGTGTTATTATTTATATCTTTATATATTATGACCACTTTGTCAAGTGGATTTTCTAAATATATCTTTCTTGAAAAGTAATGGTATGGTTGCCCATTATCATACATTATTTTGTTTAGTATTTTAAATTGTGAACTTGAGAGTTCGTATGTTTTAGATATGGTGTTGAAACTTTCACGTATATCGCCATAGTTGATTAATAAGTCCGATTCAGTATACTCTTCTGGTGTTGACCAATGTATTTTCACACGAGTTTTAATTGTAGCTGTCCGCAGGTTATTGATATCCCGAAATAATTCAATTATCATGCGATACTCTCAAGCTCAAATGTTACTGTATATAAACGGTATGCAGTCAGAGTGCTTTCACTTCTTCTTTGACCTACATTAATATTAGTATCTTTCATAAATACTCTTTTGCATACCAGTGGGCTGGCATTTTTGTTCGGTATAAAATAAAATGGTAAGTTATTTCTAGTTTTCAGGTATATAATCATTTCCCTTAATAAATTCCAATCAGCAGACCTGATATAAGAATCATGCTGGACATTATACCCTTCTTTCATAAAATTCATCAAATCAAATTCACTATCTGCCTTAGCTTTACTTGTAGAAAAAGATAAAGTTGGTATTATCCTATCACTACCTAACTGAAGTTGCATCTTTTCACCTATAAACATATACCCGATAGTTTGTGTTCCAGTAAATATAATTTTAACATATCTAGCATTATATTCATATAATTTGCAGAATGTTTCACCTGCTGTTAAAGCCACAGTATCAGTTCCAACATCTACACCACCCATTGCCACATTACTGAATTGGATCGTAATATTGCCAGTGATTGAATGCTGATCTAATACAACGGCATCAATCTGTTGTGCTGATCCGAAATCTATTTCAATTGGACCAGTACCATTAAAAGCTAAAGAGTTATCAAGGCTAAAAGCATTTAGCATTTGATTAGACTGTAGTAAATATACATCCCAGTAATCACCAATCTCAAATGATGGTGCTACTCCAAACTGGAATAGAATACTGAGATCATATTCGAAATCTTGTATTGTTCTTTTTATGTATTTATCGCTACTCCATTTACCTGTAACTGGGTCGGGGAATAATCTCCAAATACCACTCTCTACATAGAAAATGAATTTATCTCCTAAAGTAAAGGGTATCCCGCCCTCTGTGATGAGAAATTTCAGGCTATCGGTGTTATAGACCTCTGGTTCTGGTTTATACATAGAATAAGGTGGGAAGTCTGTGGTTTCACCTTGAACCTGAAATAAAATTGTATCATCTCCATCAATTCCACCTGTAGCATACAACGCTTGGTACGGAAATAAAGTGAATGTTATTCTATCTCCATCTGAATAGTTAGAATTATCACCTTGAACATCAAAAGTAACAATAATAACATCACCATGTTCGAAACTTGCTGTTCCGCAATAATCCCATATCAAAATCGCAAACTCTTGTGTATTAAATATTTCACCATTTGCATAGCAATTATGGGAATAATATGGAATATCAGTATACAAGTATGTGCAATATGGAGTTCCATTAACTTCAACTGTCCAATAACTATATGCGTTTTCATCAATCTCATAACACTCAGTTCCCATACTATTTTTTTTTTGGTGATAAGTCATGTGATAAGTCATATACCACTCTACTAAAGTAGACCATTTATCTGTATCATATTCTAACTGGTAATTAACGCCAGCTACATAAGCAGTATTGATATCTGGTGTCCACTTTATGCCATTCCACTGAAATATAGTATTGTTAGAATCTTCAAAATATAGTGAATTGATGATTTCCATATATAAATTCGCTATTGCAGTAATTCCATGAGGATCAGTCTCTTTTAATTTAAAGATTAACCTTGCCATCTTCATCATTTGCGTTCTTGTTTGTTCTGACAAGTTCACAAACCAGCTTTTTTCTTCAGCGTCAGTATCTTGGAAAGCTGCCATATTTTCAAATTGTCTAGTAGTCCAAAAAGGTAAATCGGGACAAATGTAACCCACAGTGCCACCTCCTTCCTCTTCCAAACCCAAACATTCTTCATTAAAATCAAAATCTGGGGGGCAGTCGCAAGGCTGATTAATTTCAGTATATGTTAGCCTCACGGTTGTAACTTGATTTTGAGGGATATTTATACCTGCCCTAGCATAAACACAAAATGAATCTATCCCTTCATAAGCCTCAACAGGTTGGTAAACCCAACTCCATGTATAGTTTAATGTATTAGTTAAATCATCTGTTATGTGTTGCATATTAGGGAGATCAAATGATATATATTCATTCTCAAATGATCCGCCAGATGGTTCAGTTGAAATAAGTTCTTCAGTAGCATAAATATACCATTGTCTTAGCTTATACTCTAATGCAAAGTTTAATACACCTGGAATAGCAAGGCTATTGTCTATAGATAAGTCTTGTAACCCACGCCATTCTTCATTCGGTGGGTCTAATACAGGTGCGGTATAATGTGCTACTGTTGTATAATTTAATTCTTTTATTGCGATCCCACCAGGCAACCTTTGAGTATCAACAACCAATTGAGCAGGGATCAAGTATCTAGGAGTATCATTAGGAGTTTCTAGTAGTGCCTGGTGGAAATCCAAAATAGTTTTTATATTTAGTAAAGTTCTTGCACCATCAGATTGATGGTTAGTCCATATTTTTATTGTTCTGCCACCAGTTGCTTTATAGATAGGGTTAAACTTTGGTATATACCCTTTTATTGGTTCAGAAAAATAATATTTTAAATTCCCGTCAGCATCCAATCCACGCCATTGTAAATATACGTTATAAGGATCTGCTTCAAAGAAAATTCTATGTAAACTACCGCCCTCTTCTTCACTTGGAGGGTCTAAAGTATCACCCTCTATGAATTCGGTATTAATACCAAAATTCCAAATATCACTCTCTAGCTCTTCTGTGCCAATAGGGATATGTTCGGGAGTTACATATTGTGTTCCAGTTGCATCATTGTGTTCTGTGAATTCAGTTACTCTACCAATTTCTATATATATTTGATTACCCAGAGTTCCTTCTACATCTACTAAAAATTTCAAGCCACCAATATTAATGGACGCTGTTTCTGTATCTTTACCCAAGTCTATACAGATTACTTCTATTTTTTGTGATGTTAGATTGCCCACATGTATTAAATCCATAGCACCAGTTCCAGCACCTTCAAAGGTTGGTTTAGAAAAACCTATATTATTCGGATCACCAGATTCATCATCAAAAACCCTAACTTGCATTTCTTTATCTTCATTTCCCGAATAATTACCATATAATTCTATTGTTCCATTACCACTGTTATTATCGCCTGGAACTATGATGGGTTTATTACTGCTATTAGAGACAGAATAACCTGAAATTACTGTTGTGTCTTTATTTAAGTGATTATTCTTATCATATAAATATAGTTGTGAGCTTTCCATTAGAAATTACCTCTATCCTTTTCTCTTTTTAATATTGGTATTAATGTGTTTCTAGCCCAAGTTTCAGTATGTTCTGGGTCCATACCTGTTATAGAAACATCAAATTTATTTTCTTGTGTTGAATCCACATTTACATTAGGTGCGAATGTAGCATCTCCAACATCAGAAAAACCTTGTAGACTTTGGTTTAAATTGTCTAAAAATCCAATAGTAGAAACACCGATAGAATTAGCAGCATTATTGATACCAGAAGTTAGTTTGGGTAATACTGTATCAACTGCTTCTGTAACTGTATTTGCCCCTTCTATTGCCAAATTAGCCATAGTATCATAATATCCTCTGGTTCTATCAAGTGATCCCTGATATTCTTCTTCTTCTCGCCTTGCTCTATCCTGTGCTTCTCTTTCTTCTGCATCTGCTAAGTCTTGCAAATAATTTTCTTTTTCTAATTTTAATAAGTTCTGGAATTTTGTTGTTGCTTGGGCTTCTTCAGAATATTGTTCCTTTAATGCAGCTACTCTTTCTTCGTATTGTCTTGTAACAGCATTGGTATATTCACCCTGTTGAGCTTCTGTTTGATCGGTTAATTGATTAACTCTCTCATCTATACTTTGCATTTCTTGAATAAGTGAATCTGCCCATTCTGCAAACTTTGTAGACCAGAAGTTTAATGAACCGAATACTTCTGATGTCAAGCCATCAAGAATCTCTTTACCAGCCTCTCCAACGTCTCTAGTTAAGTCTATACCTAAACCTTTTAGTTTAGTTTTAACACCTTCTATAGATTGTTCTAATATTGGGAAACCTTCAATCCCAAGTGCATCCACATTCGCTTTGAATAATTCAAATGTGGTATATGTCTGACCTAATATCTCATTAAAGATATCAGCTACACCTTGCATTTGTTCATTGGTAAGCAATAATAAATCTTCAGTACCTTCTTTTCTAATATCTTGTTCTTCTTTGAAAGTTCTGAGCCTATCACTCGCACCTTGTTCTTCTAATTCAAATAAGGCATCTTGGTATTCTTGATAACTGAGAATTCCTTCATCATATAAGTCTTGTATTTTTTGCTGTTCTATTTCAACTTGTTCTTGAGATAGCTTGGTTCTTTCCTGCATTATTTGATTATAACTTTGCAAGCCTTGTTCTCTAAGTTGTGTTAATTTAGCTTCATTCTCAGCTTCTAGCTTAGCCATGTCAGCATAATAGTCTTCTTCAAGGGCAATCATTTCATCTATGATAGCTTCACTTTCAGCAGTCATTCTTCCATTTATATCTCTAGCTTTTTGTTCATCTGCAACTAATAATGCTAATTTTTCTGCATAGAAACTTCTAAGCCGATCCATTCTTCTATCTAATGCTTCTGCCTCTCCGATTTCACCAGATTGCACCGATAACTGATCTAGTTCTTCTTGCTGTGCATAATAACTTTGTAATTCTTGTATTTTTTGTTGGTTTCTATTCCTGAATTCTTCTAATTCTTTTTCTCTTAAATCTTTAATTTTTTGTTGTGTTTCTTCTTCTAAAGTTTGTTTGTCTGTTTGAAATTGTATTTCTATTTGTTTCAATTCTTCTTTTAATTGCGTCTCTTCTGCAATTGTTTTTGCATTAATTTCTTTCCTATTTTTGATGAGATAATCTAATTCCGATTGGAGCAAATTTCTTCTAACTTCATATTCTTCTTGTATGACAGATAACCTTCTATTGCTGTTACCAATGATTTGCTGTAATTTTTGGTCTTCTATATCTTTGGTATCTTCTAAGAACTTTTTATTTTCTAGCTTTAGTGTTTTGAACTTAGATTTTTCTATAGATATCCATTCTTTACTACCCTCTTTTATTGTAGCTAATGCTTGTTTGTATTGTTTTTTAGTTTCTTCTGCAAGTTTTTTTTCTTCTTTTATTCTGACATCAGCAAAAAAACCAAAGGCATCAGTCCTTAATTTTAATATTTGTGCCTCAACTTTTGCTAATGCTTCCAGGTTATTAGCTGCTCTACCAAAATCGCCACTAGCCTGAAATGCTTCTGCCTGTTCTTTATATGCTTTAGCAGATTTTTCTAATATTGCTATTATTTTTTTCTGTGCCTTTTCTATAATAAAAGCTCTTTGTGCCTCTGTCTTGGCACTTTCTAATCCAGCATTAGTCATTAATATAAGTTTTTCTACTGCTGTTTCGTAGATTAAATTAAGCCTAGATATCCCATTAAATAATCTGTCATTTTCGTAGTTTACTCCCTTTGTAGATCCGATAATGCCCTTTAATACTTTAATATAATTTTGTTGGAATTTTATTTGATTTCTAATTTCTGTAACTTGTTTTTTATCTCCAAACAAGCCAACCAAAACAGCTTTAGCATTTAGATATACCACTTTTAGATTTTCTATACTTTCTTCTAGTTTTGTAAACTCTTCTTTTATATTTTTGCCACTACTTTTTGCTCCTTTTTCATTTTTTTTAAACCAATCAGATATGATTAATGCTGCACCAACAAAAATAGCTATCAGTGCTGCAAATCCAGCAACCAATAATGCTGTTGTTAAAGTTAAACTAGCTAATGCTGTAGAAGCTGCCCCAGCAGCAGCAACTAAACCAGTAGCTAACAAAACTACTACTTTAGAAAGGATTACATACAATCCACCCATGACAGTACTTACTCCTATTATAGTTTTAGTCAATAAAAAAAAAGCACCACCAATAGTTGTTATGAATGTTAGAAAAGCACCTAAAACTAATGTTGCCTTAGTCATTTGAATTATAAACGATGCTAATTGTTGTTTTGTAAAATCATCCATGGTGTCAATGGTTGTTTTAAACACGTCTACTATAGCATTGAAGCCATTAACTGTTTTCTGTATTTCTGGCAACAATACATTACCTAATGTAATAGAAAGGTTCTTAGCTCTCTGTTGGAATATTTGTAACTGGATAGAGGTTGTTAATGCTAATCTTTCATATCTTTGTGCTAAGGTTAAAGTAGAACTTTCTAAGTCTGCCTGGATTTCTTTTAATGAAGTTAAACCTGTGCCCAAAAATCTAGCAGTAGCACCAAAGGATCTGTAATCTTTGACTATTTTTCTAATCTCAGAAGCGTTACCTTTAGTTACTTCTTGTAATTGTTGTAATAACTTAATCATACCATTTTCTTGAGACAATGTTTCATTAACATCTATACCAGCTTTTTTAAATCTTTCTTGGTCTTTAATTAAAGCAGTAAAGAATCTATTCAGGAATGTTCCAGCCTTTGCCACAGAACCAATTGTTCTGGTTAATTGGATGAAAAGCACCTGTGTTGTTTCTAATGGGATATTAAGTAATTTCGCACTTGAAATCGCATCATCAAAACTACTTGTTAAATCTTCTAATCTGGTTCTACCAATCCTGATTGTATCATTAAGGAAAGTACTGGCTTCAGCAGCGTTGTTTATCTCGCCCTTATATAATTGCATTAGGATAACCATTCTGTCTACAGCATTTTTTAAACTACCTTGTGCTACTCTAGCTAATAAGGTAGATTCTTTTAATACATCCATAGCAATAGCACTGTTTCTTAATCCTGATTCTATTTTATATAAACCCCCAGCAAGCTCTACAGCAGATACGCCAAATTCGTTGGAAAGTTCGATAACTTCTTTACGATATTTTTCAACGAATTCTTCTTCGTCTAATAAAGTCTGAATATTAGCAATAGCCTTTTCGTATTCTACAGCATTTTTGACAGGGAAGTATAATGCTGTTGCCATAGCAACCCCTGTTGTGATTAACTGTTTACCAGCAGTGTTAATAGCCTGAAGAGATTTATTGTATTTATCTAAGCTATTGCTAGCACCATCTATCGCTTTTTGAAGTTGTTTTACTTTACCGATACCTCTACCTTGCACAGAGATCAGGAGTTTTAAAGTAGAATTAGTTATAGCCATTATGAGTATCCTTTAATTATGTAGAGAGAGGTGTTTAAACCCCTCTCTTCTTTTTACAGTCCAGGTGGTAAGTTGATAGATGTCTTTGCACCCCTATATGAAGTATCTATTTTGAAAGCATTACAAAAATCAGTTAAATCATGGACAGCTCTACCTCTGCCCCATATTTTACCATGATTCTGGTTTAATGCTTCTAGCTTCTTCTGTTCTTCCTCGCTTACAGGTGATCCATCAGCTTTATAGATTGTTCTGCTGGTGGCTTTATATCTCATCTTTCCAGTTTTACCTTTTCTTATATAAACCATGTCATGTTTCCTTTTCCCTAATTCCAGGCTTTTTGTATAACTATCTAAAAATTTATCATCAGCCCTTGAGCCTGCGAATATTAATGTCAAAAGTCTTTCTTCTTCTATATATTTATTGTAAAGTATATGATCTACATATCTATTAACCTGCCTGATACCATATTTATTTACAGCTTCAGGCGTATGACCATTACTTATCAATAGTTGTTTGGTGCTAGTTATGCAGAGTATAGCATCCCCAACATCTCTTTCCAGTTTTTTTTTGCTTCATCATCAATATTTTGCTTGATAACAATAGCTAATACCTTAGGAATCTCTTTTAATGTTAGGTAAAATAAATCATCACCAAGTGCGATATAAAGAATATGATTTACTGAATTTGCACATTTCCCCGTCATTTCTGGTATTTTTTTAATTAATCCATCAGCACTGAAAAGAATATCTAAATCCAACTGATCTTCTTCAACCTCTTTACCATCTTCAGCTATCATCTTTATTGGTTCTTTAAATAATTTTTGTAGTTCACTTAAACTAAATATATGAACTAATATGTTTGTAAAATGTTTTGTAAAATTTACAAAGTCTAGTGAATAATATGCAATAGGCTTTACAACAAATTTATAACCAGAGAGAGTCGTAACACTCTCCCCAGTTAATTTATTTAATTCTTCTTGGATTTGTTGTAATTTCTCTTGAGTAACACCTATTTCACGCATAAAATCGGTCTCTTTGAAATTAATCATAAATTCTCCTTAAAGATTAAACTTCACCAAGATAAGTAATATCAAGTAAACCACCGTAATTGGCATGTTTGATAAAACTTAGGTCAAATGTCATGCTATTCCATTCTGTCATTGATTTCATTTGGAAATCACCAGAAGGTGTCATTGCATAATAACCTTCAAACATTAAATCTGGTCCTTTAGCAACTGCTGGTCTATACATAAAATGTGCTTTTAAAACACTGTCTACATCTGATGTAATCTTTGTAACAAGAGTTGTGTGATCATAAGTATATGTAACATCTATTGTATCACCATCAGCATAATTCGCACCACCAGCTATCAAGCTAATAACACCTGCATTTTTGCCATTGGTTTTCCATTCGTAATCAGTTCCCTCAACTAAGGCAACTGCACCTGGATTGGTTTGTATCGCAGTGATAGCAGAAACAAATTTGTATGCTAGCTTAATCTGTCCACCGTCTCTAACTACAAATTGTTCTGGAACAGCAACAGTACCAGTTCCACCCTGAGCAGCATGAGTAGGAGTTGAGTTAAGCATAAATAAACCAATGTTCTCTAAATACATAGCATCAACAACTAATGAACCAGTCCTTAAAATTTCCAGATATGCAATATCATCTTGGAAAGCTAGTTTGTCATCATTATTCATGTGTGGCAAGGTTTCAATAGAACTACTGGTAACAATACTATTCGTATTCCCAAGGTATCTATAGTCATCATAAGAGCTTCCATCCAGCTTTATTGATAATGCACCACCGCCAAGTTGATATATTTTTGTTTGTGAAGCAACCATTGTTCTTCTCCTTATTATTTGTGAATATCTATTTTGCCACTTTCTTCTATATATTGAAATCTATATTCTAAGATAGCAACTACCCAATCTTGCTCAGAAATTACACCCTGTCTAACCAATGAATAGTATGTAACTAAAGCATCTGGATTGAATTTTTTATAATCCTCCATAGCATATACGATCCTGCTCATAATTCTATCAGCAGTGTATTCAGGATCTACATTCTCTTCTATTTTTTCCATAGAAGCTATTTGTATGTCCATTTCCTTTCGATACATAGGTGGGGCTCTATCTATCCTACTTTCAACTTCTTCATATTCATCAGGAACTATCCTGGTGGTAGGGAAATGTTCGGGAGGGTATTCTTGAACTTTACCTATACCAATCCACCTTTCAGATTCATTTAGTTCCGTGTCTAAATATGTCTTAATTCTTGTGAGTATCTGATATCTTTTCATTTTTTCAAAAAATATCCTATCGCTGTGCTAATAAGTGTTGTGAAAAAAGTTATAACTCCTGCCATATAAACAATAAAACGATAAGTAACAAACTTGTCTGCAAAATTTTTATTTTCATTACATAAATTCTCAAACTGTTTTTCTATGTTGACAATCTTAACCCTCTGGGTAATTGTCTCTTCATTTAACTTATCTATTTTCTTAGTTATTTCCTGTAAACTATTAATAACAGTCTTCTGGTCTTTTGTAATATTATCTTTAATATTGTTTAACTTAATTGTATTGGGGCATGTAGAATAATCATGCCCCTTACCAAGTTGAGCTGTCACTAAAAGATCATCTAAAGCTGTTTGGTCTGCCATTTTATGGTATCCTTACAACAATCTCATTAAGTTGACCAGTGTTAATAGTATATTCTATATAAATACCTTCCATCCTGTCTGTCAATGTAAATTGCTTTGCAACAACGCCTGTTACAGCCTGTGTGCTAACTAAAACAAGTGGAGATGTAGTATCATATACCTTTATAGTTATATCAGAGCCAGGTGAACAAGAAACAAAGATTGTTTTTGGTCTAGTTCTGAACCAAGTATTATTTAATCTGACTGTATTCCCAGACACAGTCTTAGGTATATCTATCATATTCCAGTATCTACCAGTCCAAGGTGTTTTAGTTAAGTAAGTTACATTCGGACTTATGGTCGGTGTATTGGTTATTGTAAACGTACTAGTAATAGTAGGTGTATTGGTTATTGTAAACGTACTAGTAATAGTAGGTGTATTGGTAAATGTATTTGTATAAGTGTTAGTTACTGTTTCAGTATTTGTAAAAGTTACTGTTTCAGTATGTGTAGGTGTATGTGTAAGTGTAAATGTATTTGTGATAGTAGGAGTGTTTGTGATAGTAGGTGTATATGTGCAAGTTCCTATTCCATCATCAATCAACTCTATATAATCAAATCTCCAATACTTATCACCCATACTTTCTGATGCTCCCGTTAATGTTAAACATAGAACATTATGAGTTGGATTGTAATTGGTTACAATTGTTTTTTGTTCCCATACATACTCTACAGAAGGTGTAATATTAATATCATTAATTTGAGAACAAGAACAATCATTCCAAGTTGCTTCATCTAATCTGGCATATAACCCACCAGCAAAAGAAGAATTAGAGGAGTCTTTCCTAACCCAAATCTTAATAGTATACAACCTTGAAGGATCTACCAAGAATGTTTTAACAGCAGAATGTTGACCAGTTAGGTCTGAAGCTGTTATGAAACCTGCATAAGTTCCTTCATATTTTGTTGTAGAATTACAACCCAAACTTCCATCACCACAATCTGTCCAATCAGTGCAAGTTCCAGTTTCGAAATCATCCAAAACTATTCCAGTACAACCAAATAAAGTTGCTGTTGGATAGAGCGTCGGTGTATCAGTATTTGTCACTGTAAATGTATTTGTAGGAGTATTAGTAAATGTATGTGTGTTAGTTGAAGTATTTGTAAATGTATTTGTCGCTGTAAATGTATTTGTCGCTGTAAATGTATTTGTAGGAGTATTAGTAAATGTATTTGTGACAGTTGGAGTGCAAGTAATTCCTGTTAAATCTTGAACTTCTATTAAATCATATAATGCTACATATTGAGAACCAAATGAGTTATAGTTTGTATTAAGCGAAATACAAGTATCTGCACTTAAAGCTAAAAATCCGTTAGATATTGTCTTTTGTTCCCAGGTATCTAGTGTTGATGGAGTAATATTATTATTGAAATGTCTTAAATCATCTTGATCACAAGGACAATCATTACATTCTCCATTATATACATTACCAAATAATTGAAGATTACTATTTGTTGAATACGCCCAAGCTGTTATTTTATAATTATGCCCTGGGATAGTTTTCAATTTTATTGTTGTAACATTATTCTTATTTGGTGATCCCGCAGGTGAATGGTATAAAACTCCTGAACCACTATATGCTAGTCCATCGAAATAACATTCATTAATAGGTGTGCCACCAGTATCTTGACAATATGTATAATCCCAACATTCTAACGAAGATTCAAAGTCAAAAACCTGCTTAATACAACCTACAAGTGGTGTAGCTGTTGATAAAAAGGTGCAAGTATATGTAGATGTATTAGTAGGTGTAGATGTATTTGTCACTGTAAATGTATTTGTCACAGTACTAGTTGGTGTATTAGTAATTGTAAATGTTTCTGTAACAGTATTAGTAATTGTATTGGTAGGTGTATTAGTTGGTGTGCAAGTTCCAGAAGTTGGAGGATCTTCTGTTCCTGATCCTGAATTATGCCTTTCTGTTACTTCACATTGTGATAATTCATAATCATAAATTACGAATTCATCTATTTGACCGATTAAATCTAATACACTAGACATAAGAATGCCTATCTGGAAATTACTTGTATAAGATAATGTTTCAGTAAGAGAATCACTTAATACAGAAACATCTTCATTATTTCCATCTATATAAACATTTGTTCCACTTGCGTCGGTTGTATCATCACAGGTAATTACTAGATGATGGAAAGTATTGTTATTCCATCCGTCACTTACTGTAATTATACTTAATAGGTTGGAACCATTATAAAAACTAAATTGAATATTTCCGTTATTACTCAATAAACAATAATATCCATCACTACCTGAACTATAATTGCTAAATAATGTAACAGTAGTAGGTAACCCAGATTCAACCTTAAACCAACATTCTATAGAAAAGGCATCATCTGTTTGAAATCTTGCTATTGTTCCACAATCTATATATTCATTTGAATCACCATCTAAATCTATACAATTATTTAATTTTCCTGAAACCCAATCTACATCTTCTATATTTGTTCCTGTAGCATTTCTACCATTACCAGAGCTATCAGCCACAAAAGTTCCTGATGTTTCATTTAAATGATAATGAGCATATAATCCCCATTTAGGTGTATTTGTGGTGGTAGGTGTGTTTGTATTAGTAGGTGTGTTTGTAGTGGTAAAGGTATTTGTAATAGTGAAAGTATTGGTAGGTGCATTTGTGGACGTGGAAGTACTAGTTGGTGTGCAAGTGCTTAATCCTACTGGAATAACTTCTAAATTATCAAACCAATAAGAATTGCCAGGACTTTGACTATAAACCTCCAATTTCACACAAATCATAGAACCAGAAGGATCAAAATCAGTTGCCAAGACTTTCCTTTGCCAAGTATCATTGGAATTTGGTTGGATTATAACACCAGCAATATCTTCGCATAAGCATCCATTACAACCATCATCTGAATCCTCCACCAACCCTCTAACGGTAGTATTAGTTCCAGTTTGCCTATTCACCCAAATTGCTATATCATACGTCAGGTCGGGATCTACGTTTATACTTCTTACTGCCCTTCCATAACTAAGTAATGTATTAACTGTAAGTTTTAATGAACTATCTCCCATATATGCCTTATCTGAAGATGGGCATGTCATATCAACTTCATCACAAGAACTCCATTCAGAACAAGTTCCATTTTCGAAACCATCTTTATATTCACAGATCCATTCTGTTGAAGTTGGCACTACAGTGCAGGTTTTAGTTGACGTATTAGTAACTGTAGGAGTATTAGTTTGGGCATTACAAAAACTATAAAATAATAATAATATAAATAAAATTTTTATTATCTTTTTCATTATTCACACTCCTTGCATTTTTTGATGTAAAAACTTCCATTTTTCCTTGTCTTAATTAACTTCTTCTTCTTTTTTTCTTCTTCAGCGTGTATTGCAGCTAACGCATTTTCACATTCTTTTTGCGTTTTATATACGCAGGGACCATTGCCTATTTTCCACTTTCCATTGCTACATTGAATACAAGGCATGTGTAAAACCTCCTAAAGAATTTCTTTTAATAAACCTTTTGTGTAATTATATTTTTTTATTTCATCATTATCTATGACTAAAAAATCAGAATGACCATTAACCCAACAGCCACTATTTGCAAGGACTTTTGTTTCACCTTCAATTACGCTATCTATCTCTTTTACGTAAGCATCATGAGTATGACCATAGATTAATTTTTCATATCTGTTTGTGTTAATAAATTTTCTTGCATTACTGTCTATTTTATTATTTAATTTATCTAGCAAAATATTATCATCTATATTTTTTGCATTTAATATTTTTTCTATTTTCCCATAATAGTATATAGCTCTTTCAATCATTTTGTCAAATATTTTTGAACGAGTATAGAAACAAGGGTCAAATTGATGTCCATGATGAATAAAAATGTTGTTAATATTAATAAACAAGTAGAAACTTTGGCTAATTTTGAACTTTTCTGAAATGTTATTTAACAGCCCATAATCATCATGATTGCCCAGTATTTGTATTATTTTGTGTTTTTTAGAAACCTTAGATTTTAATTTAAAAAATCTTTCCCAGAATGTTATTATTCCATCTTTGTTATCTGTCTGTGTTGCTTCTAATTCATCACCATTTATGTATAATTCTACTCTCTCTTTAATTTGTAAAAGTTCATCATAAAAATCCATTATGAGTGGGTTAGTATCATCTGCCCAGTTATTTAAGTGAATGTCTGAAATAATTATTCTTTTCATGTGCTCATCTCGTAAATTTTTATAATTCTTTTTGCTAATAGTTTGGCATAACCTGTGCTAGATTGTTTAACTGCTCTATCAAACCATTTTCTAGGTGGTAAAAATACCCTAGAAGCAAATAGAAACATCAATTTAATATCTCCACTTGCATGGTCTCTACTAGCTAAAGCGTAACCTGTTAGGATAGCATTTTTAGATCTATATGGAGTAGATCTAAATTTAAAGCTAAATAACTCGCCTTTCTTGTAATCCTTAGCTTTTTTCTTTAATCTACCATGACTATCCTTAGCATCATCTGTTGGGATTATCATAAATTTCTTCTTCATGTTAATCCAAGAATGTCTGCCTGCTGGGTTAGCACCTTTGGTACCTAAATCTTGAATATTTGCATAAGGCACACCAACAGAAATAAGATAAGTTCTAGATCTTTTAGATCTTCTTGAAACAGAATAAGTTGACCGCTTCCAAGCAGCAGCCAACTTACCTGTCCTTTTCTTTATAGATAGATTACTAAGATGCAAGCTACCTGCTGGTTTAAGATCCTCTTTGAACCAAGTTGGAAATACCTGTTCAACAACTGCACCGATATCTTTAAATATTTCAGCATACACATCTATTTGTTTCTTTAAATCTTCAATATTAGTTGTTATAATTGGCACAGTACCATACATTAATAAGCCTCTTTTTCCAAATACAAATCTAACTCAAATTTAACTATGGGTAATAAATCAATTTTGTCTGCTTGCACAGAACTACCGAATTGACCTATGTAAGACTTCTTGCCAAAAACATCTTTGATATTATACCAAGCGATTAATTGCTTCTGAATAGCACCGAATAGGATCTCTGTCTCATCTAACGTATCTAGCCCACCGTCATATATTACTTCCGTCATTCTATTATTAGCAAGAGATTCTGTTATGATTATATCATTATCCAAACTGTAATTGTCTGCATCTATAGGATCTGTCTGTCCTAAATATCTCATGCTTGTAATTGTATGAACAGGCTTTTCTCTTGGTAGCATAGTAACATTAGAATCCATTATCTCTGTATAGGTGTCTCGCATCCAACATCTACCTTTACAATAGGATTTGCAACTAATATATACTGTTTTTGCCCAAGACATTAAAACATCCCAGCCAGCACTGCCAGACACAATCAAAACACCATCTTTATCTTTTATGTTTCTAGCTTTTATTGTACTTGTTACAACTGGTTCAAGAAAATCTTCTAAAGCCATTATTTTTTACCTTTAATCTGTTTCTTTAGTGTGTGAATTTCTTCTTTCATCTCTGTTATCATTGCAACTACACTTCCAAGTTGTAAGTTGTTTTTAGCTTGTTCTTTCATAACATTTACTAATTCATTAATATTTTTATTTGTTTCCATTTGATATTTAACAGCATTAAGTTTAATATTTCTATTGAACTTGTTCGCCTCTCGCTCTATATTATTCGCTTCTGCTTCTATTTTCTGAAAATCAACTTCAACTAATTTAGTTACTTCTATGCCTGGTGCAATATCAAAATTACCAAGCCTTGTGCAATGATTTCTGATTGTAGGGTATTCATCATTTGTATAGATAATTTCGCTTTCTTTAAATTTATAGTTCCTATAAAAGAAAGGTTTCATAACTTGATAGAATTTAAACCTTTTTGGTGGAATAAAATCTTTTTCAACCTTGAATGTTTCTGGAATAAAAGTATTTAATATCACCAAACACTCTACTTTATCCCTATGATTTATGAATTTTCTCCTAAAATCTTCCAAACTAAAAGCATTAAATCGCCTTGTGGCTGTATGATAAAAAAAGTCTTTGTGGGCAAAGACTATATCATTCTTCTTGAATTTTACGCCTCTGCCCATTCCAAAGAAATTTGTTAATATTTGATATGCTTTATAATCTGGATGAGGGATAATTTCAAAGAGATCAATCTTGAATTTTTCAAATAATTGTTCTCTTGTTATGTTCATATAACCTCCTAGATTATTATGCAGCAGCAGTTACTAATCTTGCCATTGTTTTATCAGGGAATACCTTCATGAGACCTTCTCTTCTGGTATATCTGATAACTGTTTCGTCAGTATCGAAGTAATGATGTTCACTAACATCCACTCTTAATCCGCCAGCTTCACCTAATACCACATATTGCCATGCACAATAAGCTAATGCAGCAGTGTCAGCAGCAGAATCGCTTCTTGTAGGATATTGGTTGTGTAGAGTATATGGGTATCCCCACATTGTTCCACTAATACCACCATCAGCAGGATTCCTGAAGATATATTGTCCTGGAGTATCTGTAATTGCTTGAAGTATATTTAACATAGTTCTATGCATAATAAATCTACCTTCTTCATATACATCATCAACTACTTCTTCTGTCAATCTCAATAAATCTTCAAAAGTAATATGTGTAAACAAAGTATTACCAGCACCGAGTGTATATTCATTTACATTGGCATCTACCATAACGCCATCAAAAGGATCGCCATTCCCAACAATATCACCAAAATGAATTATTCTTTCTTCTTCTTTAGCAAAAGCCTCAGCAACTAACATTCCTAAATAATTTCCAATATTAGAAACGAAAGTATCTTGAGCCCATTCAGAAGAATAAGGGATGAATAAATACATCTTAGCAGGAGAAACACTCATTGTTCCCCACTCAGGTTTCTGAGGTTGCATTACTCCACCCTCAGCAATCCAGTTTGCTGTTAAGTTATTGGTGATTGTTCTCCAATGATGAACTAATGTGCTTAAAGGTACCACTTTAATATATTGCCTTACTCTACTTATTTTAGGGATTATCCTTAAAATATCTGTAGAATATTCATCTATTAAAGCATACTTACCTTCAGCATCAACGCCTTCATTAATACCATGAACTGCTTTCCTTCTATAATTTGGATTGGCAGCGATTTCACCAAGGTATTTTACAAAGTTAGCAGCTTTTTTATTGGTTGAAAACACAGGGGTGTTGTTTGGTAACAAACCATTGTTCCTTTTCATTTCCAAAGCATTAACCATGTTATTATGGGTAAACCACGCATCCATCAACCTATCTGTTTTTGCAGCATAACCTTTAACATGCTCAAGAACTTTTCTGAAATCCCTGATTATGTCTGTTTGCACCTGCACATCAGATAAAGTATTTGGATTCTTCTCCATGTCTTTCATCTTTGTTTCCATTTCATTAATTAATTTCTCGCCCATTGTAACGACCTCCGATTATAAGTCTTGTAGTTCTTGCTTTAATTTATTATATTCTCTGGCAACAGGGTCATATTCAGCCTGTGTCTTCTGGGGTTGTTTCTTGAAAGATTTAATAAATTTCTTATTTTCTGATTGAGCTAGCTCAACAGTATCTTCTAAAATTTTCAACCTTCTACTTAAATTTTGTTTCAGATTATCTATCTTAGAAATTAATTTATCAATATGCTTTTCTATTTTATTTTCATCAATATCTACTATAGCTTTTCCCATACTGATAATTAACAACTCAGACTCATTATAGTCTTTCCTAAATTCTGGTAATGGTAAATTAAGCTCGTAATAGTGTTGTTTCAAATGTCTATAACCATCTTCAGCTTCTTTTTCAGAAATAGATAAATTAGTTAAATAGAATAACATTGATTTTATTACTTGAGATTTTTCTAATAGGATATTACCATCTTTATCTATATCATGATGTAAACCTCTATAGCCTTTGACGTTATTTAAATTATCCAAATCTCTTGTGGCAAAAAATTTAGAATAATTATCAAAATCTAGTTTATCTTCTTTAGAATAAAACTTCATGATTGCTAACTTGATTTCATCTGTTTCTTTATTTGTAATACTGCCATGCATTGGCAAGTAATCACTACAATGTGGGATGCATGAGTTTTTATTTCTCTTTGCAACTTCACTTTCTGCCAAGTAAGTATTGTGTCTGAACCTACTTAAAATTTTCAACACCTCACCGTCTTTAGTTTGTAAAGCCTTTTCTAAATAACTGTCATTGCTAAAAGGTAAAGATTTATGCCTCAATGCTCTTGGGTTCATACCCAATCCAAAACCAACAGACAACTCTAATATTTCCCATTCGTCTATATCCAAACCACCTTTTTTATTCACAATAACTTTATCTTCTAAACCCATAAAACCCATACTAATAGATTTTATAATGTTTCTTTCAACCTTTTCCATTAAAGCCTTTGCTTCTGGATCTGGTTCATCAAACCAGATTGTTGCAGCAACCTTAGTATTATCTTTATTATACCCGATTCTACTTGCTTGTCCTAAGACTTTATTATTATCATGTGCAAATAATATGGGTGCATTTTCCTTGAAATGAGTAGTCCTTAGACCTTTTGGATTAACCCTATCATAGACATGATCATATTGATTGTCAGAAACAATGAAGGTAAATTCTTTATAACCCTCTGGTTTGGGAGATAATGCTGTCCAGAAGAAATCATCTTCTTTAAATTCTTTTTGATGCATGATAGCATATAACTGTTCCATAGCCATCTCCTTATAAAAATCTTATATTTCCACGTATATTAATCTCTACAGCCACAAGCCAACATCTACAGTTCATTATTTGTTTAAGATCAGCAGTTGGGTCTAATGGAAATCTGCAATTAGTAATAGGAAATCTCTCTCCTAATTTTATTACATTTCCATGCTCCGCCACATGATCATCTCTAACTACTTCATCTTCGCTAGAAGCCCAAGCACATCTAATTACACCATAATAATTAAATGAAATGAACCTGCCTGAATTAGAAGCCATACCGACTATCGCTCTAGCTGTTATTTCTGATTTCATAGTTTTGATTGTATCCATTTCACCTAACAACAACTTTTCAAATTGTTCTACTGGCATACCTTGAATAGATGTTTTACTTACTAAGCCTTTTACATTTTCTATAACTCGTGTTATTATTCTCTGTGTTTTTTCATATATAACAGATAATAACCCACCAGCAGCCACTAGTAATTCTTCAGGTATTTTATCTATTAATTTTTGGATATTACTTTCTTGTTTGGTGTAGATATCGTAATTGAAAGTTTTCTTTAATTGCCTAAGTTCATCTTGAGAATTAACAATGAACTTATATAGCATTTCTTTTACATCCATCTGGATGAAATCATTCAACCATGTGGTGTAATATTGTTCATAATCTATTTTGGCAACATTATCTTTATACTTTTCAATAATATCTTCAGCAATATTATCCAATAATAACTCTATATTTTTTTTAGTCTTTTTTACGTTTTTATTTAATACATTCTTTGTATATTTATCATTTAGCCTATAAAGTTCTCTTGAAGAAATCTTGACATGAACTTTATCAATGTGCTTGCTAACATAGATCTTTTCTTCTTCTAAATCTATGTCTATATCATCATCATCAAACTGTTCAGCACCCTCTTCTTCTTTTGGTTCAGCCATCTCTAATCCAACATTGAAATAATCTATGCCCATTTTCCACCATATAGCTGCTGTTTCAGCTTTGATTTTTTGAGTCTGCATGTCTTTATGCTCGTCAGTAGACCAGAAACTGCTCCAATCAAAATCAATAACTATATCAGGGAAGTGTTTGTCTAGGATTTGAGTTTGCCAAATGTCTCTGAAATAAATCATCTTAGGTGCTAGCATATTTTCTTTAGCAAACAATCTCTGTGCATCCGAATTTGCATAATTAGAATATTCAAATATTCCAGCAATAGCAGGTGGAACTCTTCCAGAAGATAACATCTCTTCTCTAACTTTGTTCATACCAACTTGGAAATCAATATCCTTGCCTTCAAATAATCTTTTAATATCTACAGAATGATCTAATATAGCAAAGCCTCTACCTGAAAATAGGCTCATTAAACTATCTATCATACCTTTTTTAGCTTTTTCTGTTATGTTCCTATCAGATTTAAGAACAAATTTAGGTATGAAACTACCACCAAAGAACTTGGTGTTGTAAATAGCCATATTAATCCACTGTTCTATGGAAAGACCAGCAACAGTAACAAAACTTAAACCAACATCTTGATCATAAGGGTTATAAACCATCGGGTGGATAAGTTTATCATTAACAGGATATTTGACAGTTCCATCACCTACATTTCTATACCAAGCCTTAACCCTATTTGTTTTCTGGTCACGTTCTGTTTGCATACCATAAGAGGGTATCAATTCTAAACCTTCCAAATCATTTCCGACGATTTGTTTTTTATAGAATGTCTGCCCGAATATGATATAATTAATCATAGATACATAATTAAAATAAGATAAAGACGGTATTCTATCTTCATTCTTCTTGTCAGGTGGATTGATAACATCATAAAATGGATCTGAAGCTGTAATGAGTGGGTAATCTGTTAAGTTTGGAACATAATGAAATTTTCTATGTCTTTGCATATCATTCTTTTGTGTATGCAAATTTTTAAGGATCATTTCCTTTTGCCTTCTATTTTGAACTCTATAGAAGAGCATGTTCTCACGCATAAAGTTTTCTGCGATTATATTCCCTACTGCATTAACCCATGGGACATCCCTAAATGAATTATTATAATCATAATATGAAGTGTCCCAACCAAATCTCTTACTCAGTCTTAATACTTTAGAATAAATCTTGTGTGCTGTTCCCATTAAGCTAACCTTTTCCAGTAATATTCATCATCATATCCATCAAACCTAACGTGAGTATCAGAATTTATATGTTGTATCTCTTGGAAATCAATTCCTGAACCAGTATCAGGGTTATATAAATCTTTAACTGTATCTGCTAAGTCAGGGCTTCTTCCTATTCTACTCTTTAAATCTTTCTTTTTCTCTAATTGTATCCTGCCATTATTAGATACAAAATATCTAATTGACAATTCTTCTTTCAAATCTCTTATTAATTTCTTATGATGTGGTTTGTAAAAATAAGGGTATAAATCTACATTACTTTTCTCAGCTAAAGTTCTTAAATTCCAATAATAATGAGCCCTGCGATTTATAAACTCTTCGTTATATGGTTTGATCGCAGTTCTGTTTGCTATCATTGGAATCACATTATAGCCTTCGTGTAATAAATTATCATAACAGCCCTTACCTTCATGCCTAGCATCACAAAAATTAATTAAATCTTTCGGGTTTGCTATCCTCAGTCTCCTGGCATATTCCCGAGTTTTTTCTATAGTTAATTGTGTTGCTTTGTGGGTATCTACCCTACCAGCATAAATATCTATATCCATTAACCTTGACCCTGCTCTACTTGCCCATGCATTGCAGTCCAAACCTTCACCAGCAAAATCTGTTGCCATGAAGGGATAATCAAAGTCTGGATCAGCAATTCCCTTAAACATACTGTTTATTAAGGCATTACTCAACACAATCATTTCACCACTATCTACAAATTTAGCAAGTATCATCATTTGATACATAGGATCTTTCGGGTTCCACAATTCCATTTTTTCTTTATACCATTCATAACTTAATAGACCTGGAATTACTTCTCTTTTAAGTTTAACATTAGGAACATCTTTGGCAGTAATCTTTATAGTATTCCATTTCCCAAAATCTGTTTTTCTGTCAGGAAGAACTATATTGGCAAATTCACTACCAATTTCATAAGGGTTGCTACATGCTATCATTCTGGTTTTGCCAGAAGTCATAATACCCTCTACAGATTCCCAAGTTTCCCTTGTTAATCCAGAAGCCTGATCCATTATGATTAAGATATATTTATTGTGGTAACCAGTTCCTTTTGATTGAGTTGAAGTTCCTTTCTGTTCTCTAGCTACATAACCCACTCCGAAATGTTTTGGACTAATTTGTAATTTTGGGATAGAGAGAGGTTGACCAAGTAGTTTGACAGTAGCATTGCGATATATCTCTCTTATCTCTGCCCAAACTTGTTCATTAACCTGCCTCATAACATTTGAAGTTGTTATGACAGTTGAAGGGAAAAAACTGTTTATAAACCAACAAAATAATAAACCTAATAAAAATGTTTTGCCAGTATCATTAACAGATATAACAGCAGTACGCTTGTTATACCTGACTGATTTGACAATCTCTCGTTGCTTGGCATAAAGTCTATATGGTGTATGAGTATGTATCCACCAGATAGGATTATTCCTACAAGCATGAATATACTTTAAATATTTTTGCTTATTGCGAATATATCCCATTTCTTCATACATTAAAAATCAAAACTCTCCTCAGATAAGTCATCATCAAACTCTATATTGCCAATAGATTCTATTATGCCTTGTAAAGTTGAGTTGACAACTTGTTCTTCACGTTTTTGTTCATCACCACATTCAACCCTGGCTTGTTTAATTAATTCTACAATTTCCATGTTTGCCTTTGCTGCAACTCTCAAGTCAGGTGGTTTTACGTTTTCTATAACTTTTATTCTACCTATTTTTTTCTTTAAAGCAGCAGGACTAGATGCAACCATCACAGTCATCTTCTCTTTACTTGGCTTCAATGCTGCTGATCTGATTTGTTTATGCTCTTTTATACTTGTTTCTATTTCATCCATTCTGTGATAAGAATTAGCATACTTAAAGAACTTGCCAAGGTTTTTATTTGTCTTTTCTCTAATTTTCAATATTTGTTCTTTCACTTCGGGATCTTTATATTTTTTTCTAACTGTTTTTACATCAAATAAAATTCCGAAGTTGTCATCAATATAAGATATTATATCCTCATCTTCATAGAATTTCGCCTTCAAATACATCAGTGTTTCCAATACTTCGCCTCTAAGTAGCTTTTGGTTCTTCTTTTTATAACTTGACATAATACCTCCATTTTATATATATAGATAACTTATTAAAAAAGTCAAGTAAAAAATGTAAAAAAAAAGGGCAACCAAAATTTAAGTTGCCCCAGTTTTTATTATCGCTATTTAATTAGTTATTTTTATGTATTTGTTTTAAGTTCATTGAGTAAAATAATCGAGAGTGCTAAAAGCTCAATTAATTTGTCTTTATTGGGCATATTATTAGATTTTCTGTTAGATATACTATACAGTATTTCGTCTATATATCCCAATAATTCATCATGTTTTGATTTATCGTGTCTTAACCACCTCCTGAAAAAGTGAATGTTTCCAGGCAAATAATATTCATATTCAAGTTTAATCCCTTGATGATGAATTTCTTTACCCACCTTTAGTTTAAAACTGTCTATAAATTTATCTATAGTCTTATTTTGTCTATAGAAAAAATATGCCAAAATATAACTTATCAACTTTTTTATATACTCAGAATTTAAAAAAATTCTACCATAAACAGACTGGTCTGGACAGTTAATTAGCTTATATAATATCCTATCCATTTTATATAATAACCCGTTGATAGAGTATCTTTTCTTAAAGAAAATTTGGCAAAAATCTGTGTGCTTATCTATAAGGCATATAAAGTCATCAAAACAGTCATTAATCATTTTCGGCAACATTTTTAAACCATATACCCATAATAAGTTGTTGTTATGTTTAAAATAGCATCTTGTTCAAAACTTTTTAATTTGCCATCATAGATCTCTATTTGTTTAAATATTCTTTCATCCATTACATTAATTATTTTCTCCTTTTGTTTAGATAATTCTAATATTTCTTCTTGAAATTTTTTAATTAATTCTGATTTACAATCATTTATATCTAGCCAGTCAAATATCATTTATCACCTATTTTAAATTTAGTTGTTTCATAAGCTATTACATTAAACATAATCGCAGCAGCATGGTCTTCGCCATCTTCATAATCACACATCCACTTCATAAAATGTCTAAAAGCAGAAGCCTTCATCCTATCCATCTCTTCTTTTCCATTTGCCTTTTCCCAGTTTCTATCTGAATATTTCTTCGCACCTTGCTGTAATAATTTTGCAAGCCTAGTCAACATTTGTTCTTTATAGGGGATGCCTTCAGGTAATATTAAATCAAATCTTGGCTTCCCCTCCGCTGTATCTCTTTTCATTCCTGATGGGTATTCCATGCGATCTCCTTTGTCTTCTATTGTGTATTTTTTTTCTTCTTCTACTAGTAAATTGATTGTTTCTTTAATGTCTTTCACCCACATTGGTTCTTTTTCATGTCTGCTAGAACTTGGCTTAAATATCTTGCCAACACTAGCTAATTTGTCTAATCTTTTTTGGTCCATACAGTTCTCCTTTGTTCTGTTATCCATCCTCTTGATTTTTTTATTCTATTTCTTATATTATTCCATTGTGGTAATTTCCTGCCACATTGTGGACAGAATCTAAACTTATGTAACATATATTTGTAGTTATTATTTAAATGCCTAGGCTCTAACATCGGACAGCCCTCAGCAGAATTAAAAGAATATAACTTTACAAAACCATAATGTAGGAATAATATACAAGCATTACCTCTCTTGCCACAACTCATATTTTTAACTTCTTTCTTATCCAGTTCCATATAGCTTTTATAATTGTTTCTTTTATGGAAGTTTTTGTTTCTGACTCTTCTGTTTCTTTTTCTATTATGTATATAGGCTTAAGCTGTGTTGGCTCTGTGGCACAATCCCAAACTTCGTCTATATGAATATTATAATAATGCTCATAAGCTAACCATAAACCACCATTAAAACCGACTATATCACAGTATGAATATTCTGCAACTTCACTTTCAAATTCTTTATTATCATCTTTTAGCTCATCAACTATTTTATGTAACTTTATTTTCTTGCCAGAGTTGGTGGTAAATGCAACAAATACAGTCTCTTCACCATCAACATAAATTCTAGCCCAACTATCTATACCCTTAACTACATAATTTACAGCATCTAATTCAAGAGTACGTGCTTGTTTAGTTTCTATATCATAAGTGAATAGATATTGTGTATGATCTTTCTTATCATCTCTAAATGTTACAATAAAAGCATGGTATAATATTCCATTTTTAAATACCATAGAACCTTCTGAAACAGTATAGGTGTCATCTGTTGGTTTTGGTATTATTACAGCATAATTATCTAAGAAATTTTTAATCATACCAGCCTCATTTGCACATCTATAGCTAACAAACATTTGGCTGATATCATTTATTTGCCATTCTTTTGGGCCTTCGTATATGGTTTGTTTCTGTTTTTTTATACAATCAAAAATTTCTATTTTATAGTGTTTCTTTTTAGACCAACAGGCATAAGCACACATAGGTGCATCAAATCCCGAATCTATCCTGACAGTGTTAATTATATAACCACCAGCATGGATTTGAGTTTCTTCTATAATATCATCTTGGTCTATATCAAATACTATCAATGCCAACTGTTCACAATTATAAAAATCAGGATTACCATATACTATGTAAATTTTATTACTATAATTATCAAAGGCACATTGTGGTCTGTTAAACCTGTTATCAACAGGTCTTGAAATAAAAACCTTTTCCGTTACTATCTTCTTTTCTTTATTCCAGACTTTTAGTGATAATTTGTTATGAGTTAAATAGCATAAAGCTAAATATTTATCATTTGCTGCTAAACTTGGATGTGTCTCCATTTTTTCTCCTTAATCTTAATGCAGAAAATAAGGCATAAATTAAAAAAAATATCCCCAACATTTCTATCATAATTGTTTCCTTTGTTCTATAGTTAAATCTAATATTTCAGCCAAAGCATTTAATTTTTGGCTTTTCCAAATATCTTTTTTTATTTTCCGTTTTGGGATCTTCATTACACATGAATTTCTGAATACTTCATAAACAAGAAATTCTTTAACAGGATATTGGACATATTGCTGTTCATTAGGTATAAATCCAATCTCATATTGCTGTCTCATTCTTTTATAATATTTGTCTCTTATATAAATAAGACATTCGGTATAGGTAGTGAAATATCGCATGGAACATTCTCTAATAAAACCATTGCATTTTCTACAAACAATGTAATGTCTATTAGCAAATATTTCATTTTCGTCTTGCATTTAATTCTCCTTTTTGTTTCCTTTTCAATCTACACCAATCAGGTGTTTCGGGATAATTTTTTATAATCCTTTCTGTGAAGCCACTATAAAAATTATCGCAAGTATGTGTTATATCATCAAAAAAATCATATTCATGATGATGTTTACAGCTTTTGCAGGTCAATAGCATATTTTTTTCTCAGAGGGAACATTTTTTCATCCTAATTCTTTTTACTCTCAAATAATAAATCTCTTACTTGATCCAATTCGGGCATTGGTTTGTGCCATTTATCCCAAACCTCGCACATTCTCTTTTCTAATTCTTTTGGATCATATTTGGCTTCATACATATAATTAGCATCTTCGTTAAGTTCATCAAGAAATTTATCTGGCTCACAAACCTGTGGTTTAGTTAAGATATCAAGTTCATTCATTATTTTTTTATTCCTTAAAAGTTTCCTTTTTTTCTTTTTATCCCTTTTCCTGCTCTTTTTCTTTCTTTTACCCATTGGACATCACCCTACACTTTCTTTTTGATAAAAGATTAAAAGATATAATACAGAAAAGTTTATATTTCATTATTAACTCCATAGTATTTATTTGTTTTTGTTATCTTTTCATTATTTTTTCTCTTCACCTTTTGTATCAATGCATTGATGTAGTTCTCTGCAATTCCAACTTTGCTAGAAACTGCACTTGCAGTATCAAATCTTTTTTCTATGCTAAAACATCTAGTTTGTTTATTATCAATTTCCTTTGTTTTCTGTTTTGTTTCTACGACTAAATTAACTAATTGCGAGAGCTTTGTTTTTGTTAGCGGGAAGTCTGGTTTATTTTCAAGAAAATAATCCATCATATCATTTGGGTTGTATTCATCCTTATCGGCTATATATTCCCTAATCTCTTCTAATAACCTATATTCATAGAATGAAATATCAACAGCGATATAGCTTAAATCTACCTTTTCCATTATATTCCTATTAACAAAATGTTTAATTATTTTAAGTTTGTTATTGACTTTGCGTGTACTTTCTTGAGCTAATTTCAATAAATCCTTTTCATTTTGTTCATCTATGCAACTCTTCATTTTATGTAACTTAACATAGTTTTTTAACATTTTCAAGTCAATTATATGATTATTATTTTTATAATATTCTTCTAATGTATTGGTAGGAATCATACTATGTTTTGGCTTTTGTGAGTATTTTTTATACTCAAAGGTGGCTAAAATAAGATTTTTTTCTGCATGAATACCATCATTTACCTTTACATATTCATTTTTATCTATTTTTTCAGCTAATTCCTTGTTATAATTTTTGATTTTCTTTTTATTAGTTGCCCTTTTTTCTTTCAGTTCTTTTGTGATTTCTTCTTCTATGTTAATAGAATTAATCTTTTGTTCACCCACACTCCAAGATTTATACATATCAGATAGAAAGAAAGGATTATTATAAATCTTTCTATAATATTTTCTCATAATATCTAGTCTAATCTGGAACTGATTCGGAATATATTTATACCCATCCCAAATAATATACTTATTTAGTATATTAATTTTTTTGAGTGCGATTAGATATTCTTCTTTGTATTGATCAACTTCAAATTTTATGTTAGATACTAATTCTGCTTCCATTTTGTGTCTTGATAATAGGTTGCAATATTTTTTAATCTTTTTAATTCTATCCTTTACCATTAATGTATAGTTATCTAAATCATTCAGTTCTTTATTATTTCTATATAACACATATATTTTATCACAGCCATGCCTAAATCTACTCAGAAATTGCTTTTGTAAATGTGGTAAATCTTGAGATAGCATAACTATGTTATATCCTTTATCATTAATTGAAATACCTTCTGCTATAACTTGTGTTGTAAAAAGGATATCAAGGTTTTCTGGTAAACAATTATGTTTAATGATATGTTTATAAATATCAGTATGTTTCAGATCTCTGTTCAATTTTCCAACAGATTTATTTATTTTTTTTCTAATCAAATCTGTTAGCATATTGATATCATTCCTGTTATTAAGTAATACTATAGTTTTATTTTTGCTCTGCTTTACTATTTGATATATTGCTTCTAGCTTCTTTTCATAAGCAATGACATTCACTTCAGTATTTTCAAATGGATTATGTTCTCTTTCTATTTCTATAACTGGATCATCTCCGAAAACACCATAATGAGTTCCAGTTAAGTAAACAAAGTTTGGGAATTTTTCTTTACATTCCATTATGAATTTAAGTGCTTTAAACCTGTAATCATTAGATGTTAGTAGATTATGTGCCTCATCCATAATCACAATCCAATTGTTAAAGTCTATGTCACATTTGGTTACTTTTTTTAAGCCCTCGTAGGTGGTAGTGATAACTTTATTACCATTATTGATCATTGTTTTGACTTCATTTTCACAAACAAATCCGTCTATGTATGGTATTTCATATTGGTTGGATGTTTGTGAATTGGTTGCCATTAAACTTTGTAATACTAATATTCTTTTATCAGTATATTCTGGCAAGTCTTTGATAACCAGCTTTGTTTTACCAACACCCGTAGGTGCAACGATAATTGTATGTTTATGTCCTAGTATATGGTTACATATTTCTTCTTTCTTCTCGCTCAACCATTTATTAACTTTTATCTTTGTTGTTTTTTTATTGAAGATTTGTTTAAAATATTCTTTATTTTTTGTAAGGGTGTAATGGTACAGAACTGGATCTTTTTGTTTTAATACTTGGCTTAATGTATATATTGTCTGATCATGATGGTCAGTAGCCAAGTAAGAATTTTTATATAAACACATTGAATAATTTAAATCAGGTGCATGAAAGGGGCAACCAATACTCAGGTAACTAGGGTATTCTTTATATTTAATCTTAAACTTCATTAAAAGGTTGTGGATTGAGTCTTTTTTAAGGAGGGATTTTGTTGATTTGAGGGTTTTTTTATCATACTTACTTATGTAATTACCCTTACGTATTAGTTGCCTCAGAACGTGTTTCTTTTTATGTTTATTTTTTCTTTTAATATTTTTTAATTTCAAATTTAATTTTGGTGGGATATATTTAATCACAGGATCATTTAATATCTTTTCAATGAAGCTAGTTATTAATTCGCTATCTATTACAGGTGCAAAATCAATATCTCCGTATAGTTTATATTCTTTTATTTCACCTAATTTATTTATAACTTTAGAAGGTGAAACTGCTAAAAGAGAATTTTGCCCTCTTAGTTCAACCTTAAAAGGTTCTATTATTTTTCTTAGGAACACTTCTTCATTCTTAATTTTGTTCTTTGATATTACTAATATGTCATCTTTAATGGATGGTTTAAAGTCCAAGAGATCAAATATTTTACTTTCTATAAATGAATTAAATTTTTTATTTGTTTTAATTATATAACAATCATCCATCTCAGTAACTTCTTTAACTGGACAGGTGCAATTTGCTATGATTGTTTTATAATTCTCTGTGCAAGCAAATAAAATATGTTTGCCACCACTGGGTGATTCTTGATAAACTAAGTTATCTTTACCAGTATGTTTTTTGAAAAGTTCAAATATATATTCCTTAACCACTGGATCATAAATATCTATATCTATTGCATATAATTTTTCTATTTCACCCTCTCCAAGCCTAATAGACCTGTTCCCAGTATAAGTTTTAGGGAGTTTTCTGCTTGTTGGTATGTATCTAGGGTCTAATTTACTATTCCAAATTTCAATAGGGATTTTCTTATTATTTGTTTTGATTTCTGTATATACTATGCTCATTTTCCACGTTTCCTTTCATGTTGTTCTTAATATATATATAAGTTTTTTTTTAAAAAAAGCAAGTAAAAAAAAATATATTTTTTAAATTAAACTTGACATTTTATAGGAAATGGATTATATATATAGTAATCCTTTGTTTGTTAGATTTTAATGGTTGATTTTAAAAAGCCCCTAGAGAAGAAACTTTAGGGGCTTTTGGTTTTTATACTATTTATTAACAGTCTTAGTATCAAATATTAAATCCAAATTCTTTTCTATTTTGTTTAGTGTGCTTTCATTTTTAATCTCAAATGTAAACATTAACAATCCTGTTTTACTGTCTTTGTTTTTCATATTGGTAACTATCATTATAGAACATTTATCCCTTTCTTTAAGTGGAGTAAATGCTTTGATACAATCTATAGCTACATTGGTTCTTCTACCATCTTTATCTATAAATTTAATGAATTTCGGTTTCATTACCTGTCCTTCCTATAAAATTTTTGATTATATTAAATATATTCTTGGGTTGTGCCTGATAAACTTTCCAGCCTTCTCTTTGTGCTAAGTTAAACTTTTCCATATCCTTTAGGTAGCCACTAACTGATTGATGCCAGCCACCCTGATAAACTCCACCCTGAACCTCAATAGATTCCATTATCTCAACATAAGCTATGTCTAATCTGAATTGTCTATTTCTTATAAACTTCAATTCAAACACTGGACTTGGTAAACCATGTTCTAGGGAATATTGGATTATTAAGTTTGGATTATACCATTTTGAAGGTTTTACTTTAATATAATAATCCTGGTTAATGCTCTTGATATGGTTAGATTTTATATATTTTTTCCTTCCTTCCTTTATTAGATATTTGCTATCCTTTAACCACTTCAAGATAGTATTCCTGCCTAACAAATAGGCATCTTCTATTTCTTTGATGTTTGCCAACTTATCGGTTTCATTTTGCATTTCGATGAATAGTTCTTTTTGTTTCATGTTTTTCACCAACCATAACCATCACCAGAACCATCACCATAACCATAACCAGCCCCATCACCAGAACCATCACCATAACTAAAACTAGAACCATAACCATAACCATAACCAGAATCATCACCAGCCCCAGAACTAGAACTAGAACCATAACCATAACCATTGTAGATCATATTGTTTATTATTTTTTCCATTGTTTCACCTCGCTTATAGATTTTATCGCTTGAGATGTACAGGGGATAACTTCTATTGCATCCAATATAATAATCTTTGGAATCCATACGCTAAACTTACAATTTTCAGGTTTTATTGTTCCTTCTAATGCTAATTGATGCAAAGAGAAAGCACCATCCCAATACCAAATTCGCCTAGAAGTTAGTAATGTTACTTCTCTATTTTTTCTATTATCTATTTGCCCAAAAAAAACCCCAGACCTATCTCCTCTAATCAATACAAACTTATCATCTACCTCAACCTTTTTCAAAGTAGATTTCTTGACATAAACTTCGTTATTAATAGTTATTTCATCTAAATTTACTTCCATTATATTTTTCTCCTATTCTAATGACCCATAAATTCTGGTAGTTCTTCATATTCTTTTTCGCTCATCTCCAACATTGTGAAAGATAAAGTTATTGATTCTCCAACTTGGAGATCGCACAATTCACCGTCTATTGCATCTTGGATTGTGTTTAATGGTTGGATGTAATTCCCACCACCTTTTAATTTAATATTTACTACTCTCATAACGCCCCCTCAAAAAAACCAAATGGAACTTCGTTGCCCCAATAATCCCATCCATCACTTTCAAATGGTGGTCTGGCAAATAGTTCTATTCTGGGAACATCACCAAATAAAGTTACTATTCTTTCCTTAACTTCTTTTGGTTTCTCACTGTGTCTCCCTATGGGAGTTATTATAAGGTTTCTAACAGCTTTACTTTCTCTAGGTAATGGTTTCCCCTTACCAAAAAGCAAACAAATTTCTGGATTAGCTCGACTGTAATGACCCATCCCGATCTTAAATAGTCTTTCTATGCTACTGGTATCAGCCAACAGATAGGATAATCTTTTTTCATAGTGTTTTAACATTTTAACCCAAGTAAACAAACAAGTCTTATACTTGAGCATATCTTTTTTATATTTGACCTGTTTATTCCATGCATTTATATACTGAAAATACAGATTTAGATGAGGGTAGGTAGCCCAAGAGATTAATACAGAATCTTGATCCATAATACTGTGCATTTGAAAAGCCTTAATTGCTTTATCTAACATAGTATTATAATGGTGTTTGGCTGTTCTACCTTCACCTTTCTGACTCCAACATTTATAGTCTACTGGAAAATCACAGTAGACTATTTTGTATTTTTTGTTTGGTAGTGGTATCATTGTTTCGCATCCAATTCTTGTATCAGGAGATTTATCATGCCAGTTAATTCTGTGCTAGCAAATAAGTTTAATAATTTAGCAACCAACTGCGAATCTAATTTCGCATCTCCGACAAATTCACTAGCATGGATATAATCTGTTGTTACTGAATAATCTTCACCATCTAAATCGCTGTTTCCAAAAGAACAAACCAACCAATTATCATGTGGATCACCAGTAACGGATTTATATTTCATTCCATAGTATGGTCTAAATTCGTTAAGCTCTTCCAATCTCTTATGTAATTTCTTAATCCTAGCTTTGTTGTGGCATTTATCACTACAGAACACCTTTGTTTTGTGTTCTTTATTTCCTGTGCTACCACATTCTGGGCAAAATAACATGCTTGTCATAGTAACCTCCTTGTTAGAATGGGATGTCATCTTCAGTTACGTTGTTATATTCCATTCCTTCTTTTTGAAGGGAAAGTATCACTGATGGGATTATGTTTGTATATAATCCTTTATCTGTCTTTCTGTAGTTAATTTTTGCTATCATAAAAATCTGTTCACCATCATTGATTGCTAATGCTTGAGACCACAAAATACCAGCATTTTTATATGCATCTGTTTTTGGCTTAAAAACTGTTATTTTGTGGTAACATTTATTCTTGTATGCATCTTCTTGGAATAGTGTGAAAGTTATCATGCTTGTACCTGCTTTATAATTCATTACTTCGCCTGTTGCTTGAAATTGATTTAAATACATAATTATCTCCTTATTATTATTTGTCCGTCTTCTTTGATTCTACCCCCACAATTATTTATTGTGAGAACAAACTGTTCTGGCAACCATTTAAATAGGAATTGCAATGTATTCCAACTATGGCTAATATCTAAATAGCCATCTTTATCTAAATCTATAAAATGTCTGCCAACGAAAATGTTGCACTCTAAGTTCTCTGCAAAATTACCTGCTAATATCCTTACAGTATCAGTCCTTTTCTTTACATTCCTGATTATGAAATGAGGATATAATATTTTACCATCTTTCGGTACTTTTTCTACCAAATATCTGCCCTGGATTATATATGATTTTTTGCTACGCCAACGTCTAGGTGGCTCTAATGTCACGAACTCAAAAAAGGTATCAGCGTCATCATATATATATCCTTTGCCTAGTGCAGATTTGCTTGTATAAACGATTCTATTAATCACCATCTGTCTCAATTCTTTTCTCCTTGTATAAATACGTCTGGGATATCGTGGTTTTACCTTGCCCTTCTCATCAAATAATACTTTCTTCGGAACAAGTTTATTCCAAATATCCTTCGTAGATATTCCTTGTTTCTTTACCCAAGCTGTATTGTATTTTATAATGAATTTGGTGTCATCAAACTCACCAGACATGAACTTCTTTATTATATCCACAATCTCTTCTTTTTGAATTAGCCTGTGAGTTCCGCAACATGAGCCTAATCCTTTATAACTGGAAACATATATTTCTTTGTCTCCTGTGAAATTTAGTTTTTCTATTCTCCTTATTCGGGTATATTCTTTACTGAACTTGTTCTTTTTACTTTTTGCTAAAGGTGAGATCTCCTGGTATATTAATATAGGGCTAAAAGATTCTGCAACACTAAGGTGCATCCCCATGCCTTCCTCTAAGATTTTAACCTCTTCGGAAAGCACAGAAGAATAACCCCAATAAGGATATTGTCTATACTTAAACCAACCAGGAGGTGGTTTATATCTCTTTTTTCTTTTCTTGTTCATTTGCTAAATATTTCCTTACAGATTCCCACGAGATAAAATGTATTGGTCTACCTTTACGCTCTCGCCTGAAACTTTTCACTTCGAATACATTCTCCTTTTTTAGCCTGTATAAAGTTTTATAACCAATTCCAAGGGATTCTTTAACTTCTTTGATTGTAGCATAACCCTTCGGTGGTTCTTGACATTCTTTTATATCTATATATTGCGATTCTGGAACATTAAACTTATCAAACTCTTCCTGAGTGTAATAAGTTTTATTGCCTATAGTTTTACCTTTAATAAGCCTAGCAAGGCTTAGATACCTTTGCTTATTAATTTTGTAGTGTTTCATGATGTCTTTCTTATCATAAAATTCTTGTCCTAGAATATTTATCATCTTTTAAAACCTCCATAGTTATATTTTTTGTTTTTTTGTATATTGTTTTTCACCAACCATAACCATAACCAGCCCCATAACCATCACCAGAACCATCACCATAACCAGAACCAGAACTAGAACCATCACCAAAACCAGAATCATAACCAGAACTAGAACCATAACCAGCCCCATCACCATAACCATAACCAGAACCAGCCCCATCACCAGAACCAGCCCCATCACCAGAACCATAACCAGAATCATCACCAGAACCAGAACCAGAACCAGAACCAGAACCATAACCGTTATATATGGTATTATTTGTTATCTTTTCCATGGTTCTATCCCAGAGATAGAATCTATAGCTTTTTTGGTGCAAGGGATTACTTCTATTGCATCTAAGATAAAGATTTTAGGTAGCCAAACAGTAAATTTACAGTTTTCTGGTTTAGATGTCCCTTCTAATGCTAATTGATGCAAAGAGAAAGCACCATCCCAATACCATAGCCTTCTTGAATTTAGTAAGATTACTTCTCTATCTTTTCTTTGATCTAATTTACCAAAGAAAACACCAGATCTATCACCTCTAATAATGACATAATTCTCATCTATTTCTGGTTTCTTCAAACTTGTTTTCTTTACATAAACTTCGTTGTTAATTGTAATTTCATTTAATGTTGCTTCCATTGTTTTTCTCCTTATTAGTTTTTTTGTATATTGTTTCTTACTAACCCGAACCCGAACCATTTTGTGATCCAGAAAAACTGACACCCGAACCCGAACCATAACCGTTACCTCCACCATCACCATAACCTCCACCATAACCTCCACCATCACCATAACCTCCACCATAACCTCCACCATCACCAGAACCATCACCATCACCAGAACCATCACCATCACCATGACCCCAATTACCACCGCAACCATCACCATTATCATAACCCGAACCCCCCCAACTAGAACCATCACCACATCCATTACCATAACCAGAACTAAAACTAGAACCATAACCACAATATTCACCCCAACCATAACCATTATAGATTATATTTGCTATTATTTTTTCCATTATCTACCTCAACTTTTCTTTATATAATTGAGTTTCTTTTTACCTTTCAATTCGTTATTCCACATGTCTGTCCAGTTTTTTAACATTAGTTTCGCTGTGTTGTCTTCTAATGTTTTAAATCCCATTTTCTTTAGTTGTCCTAATACATTATATAACCAATGTAATTGTTGATCTGTCAACTTAGAGTATCTTTCGTTGCCAAACAAAACACCAGCAGTGTCATACTTGAGCTGTTCGGGTAAATTTATAGAAGTTATAACTTCTGCACATTCTTCTTGGCTCAAACTCAAGACAACTTCTGGATAATTTTTAGATTTTCTAGCTTCCAATTCAGTAACTAATTGAGATTGTTGCTGCTGTGTCATTTCATTCCAAGCATAAGTCTCATTGAATATTTTTTTCATAACTTGCTTAACATAATCTTTATTCAATCCTTCTGCTAAAAGTTTATTCATTTTTTGAAGGTTATTCAGTTGAATTGGTTGCTGTGTTTCAGTTGGTTTATAGTTTTGTGGTTTTTGTTGCTCTTGTTGCCCTTTTTTCTTATCTTCTGGATAGTTACCATCACCATCAAATTCGTCTTCAGTAGCAATATTGAAGGCATGGATTAACCCATATTTTCTTCCATAGGTTGCTGCAATTTGGACAGATTTTTCATTGAGTGTATTTTTGAATTGATGTCTTGCAACGCCCTTACATATAGTAACTATTTCTATTGGTGAGCCATCTTCTTTTTTATTAAAACCATCTACTACATGAACAGCCATTTTTGTTTCTTTGAAAGTTTTTGTTTCATCCAACCCATCGTCAACAATCTCTGCATAACAATAAATCCCCAATATACCACAAGCCTTGTTCACTTCTTTAATTACATCTTCAACCTTCACGAATTTGTAATTTTTATCACTGTTATACTTGTCTTTGTATTCTCCTTTTTTTTGTATCATTGGGATAAGTGTTTGTGCCAAAGAAAGCCTACTTTCAAAACTTTCCTTCTTGAGTGTTTCTCTTATTTCCAATAGTTCTTTCAACCTTTCTAACATTTTAACCTCCTATAAGTTTTGTTATAATTTTGGTTGATTCTTTTCCAAACCGTTTCTCTAAAAATTTTGTTATCTCTTGACCTGTGCAATTTAATAAATTATACAACTCTAAGAACTTGTATTCGTTGAAGCCCAGTCTCAAATTGACAAAATCGTTTATCTCTAAACCGAATACATTTTTAAAATCCTTTCTACATTGTTCTCTTATGTCGTATATACTTACTTTAGCAAAAATCATTTTTTGCCTCCTTGCTATGATTTTTTATCCTATTATATATATAAAACATCATTTTGAATTTGTCAAGGGTTAAAAAAAATATTTTTATCCCTTGACATTTTATTAAAAATGTATTATATAAATAATAACACTAACCAATAAACAACAAAGGAGATTTAAAATGGATACAGCCATAAGTTATTTAACTGGAAGAAGAGACGCAATGAAAAATTATATCAATGAACTAGAAGAAATTATATCTGAATTGAATGTAAAAAATGACATGATAATTAAACTAATCAAAAGCAATAGAAAACTTTTAATATTTATAGAAGAAGAAATTAGGAGGTTGTCATGAGTTATATGTTAGAACATTGTAGAAATCAAAAAGAAAGATTACAGGAATTATTGACAATTAAAAATGCTCAGATTGTAAAAGCAAAACAAATAATAGTAGAAGAAGAAGAAGGTATACAAGAAAATAGAAAAATGATTTTAGATATAATAGAAGTTATAAAATGGTTAGATGAAAAAATTAAGTATGAACTGGATGCACTGAAGGGGCAAGGATAAAAATGGATGCATTAGAATATCTTAATGGCAAGATTAATGAATTAGAATCTAAAATTTGCAAAGCAAAAAAGGTTATAAATTCATTAGAACAAATCTCAAAAACAGATAATGCTGGACAGATTAAGTGTCTTAGATCTTTAATTAATGACCAAGAAAAATACTTGGCTTTTTTCAAAAAAGGTTTACAAATGGAATTGGAGAATTTAAATGATTAAGTTAGGAACACATGATATAGGTTCTTGTCAACATCAATTATATTATAAAAATAAAAAGAGGGGTTACCGCCCCTCTGATAGATTTGAAGATGAGATTAGGTTGAAAAAAATATTTGAACTAGGGCATGAAGGTGAAGAAGATGCAAAGAAAATATTAAGGCATAGAGGTTATTATATTTTTGGTGAACAAAAAGAAATAGAAATAGAAGTTATCCCTGGTGAATTAAAAATTATTGGACATATAGACGGGTTAATAGAAAATCCACAAATTTTTGATATGTTTGAAACATTGCTTTGGGAACATAAAACAGTGTCTCCTATGTCTAAAGCGACTACAGTTTATGATAGTTGGTATGCTCAGGTGCAAATTTATATGTATGGGTTACAACTTCAGGGACATCCTATTACAAAATGTTTATTCACCAAACTAGATAGGGACTGGAGACTAAAAGACCCTATTGTAATCAATTATAACGAAAAATTCCTTGAAGAGTTTTTGGAAAATAAAGTTAAAGGTTTATACAAATGTATTATAGAAGATACACTTCCTGATGATCCGATCCCAAAAGAAGACTGGAAATGTAACGGTTGTAGGTATAATGAGTCATGCGAAGCATTACAGTTAAACGTAGCATTAACAGAATATGAAAGGGAAAAAAAGGCAGAAGAAAATATTGCTAAAACAATGTTACTACATAAATGTTATGATAAAGGTATCAAAATCTGTGAAAAGAAAATTAAAAAACTAAGTAACCAAATCATTAAGAAAATAAGAGCAATAGAAAAAGTTAAAAAGTTAAATAAAATGACAAACGCAGAATTGAAAAAACAGACAGTTGCAGAGATGGATAATGAATTAACAGACATGGTCTCTCAAAAGAACCAATCACAATTAGATTTAGAAGCATTTAAAAGCTATAAGAAGCTCGCTACTGAAAAAATAGAGAAAGAGATGGAGTATGTTAAGACTAGACGCATTGTATCGCCTGAGCTAGGCTTACAGGCTTATATTTCCACAAAATTAGTAGTAGACGGAAATATAGAACGTATTCCAGACCATATTAGGAAAATGATTGAGGTCAACCAGATAAAAACAACTTATGATTTAGACAGGTTACCAGAACATCTTAAAGAAAAATATTGTAAAACTATACCTGTCAGGTCTCTAACAGTTAAGGAATATAAGGGATGACGGATGAACTTAAAACAAAAGAACTGAATAAATTATCAAGTGATATACTAGATGAATTATGTAAATATTCACACGTATTAGAAAATTATATGATTGTGAATTATGCAAAACCGAGTAAAGAAGAAATACATAATATTATTTTTTCTATAGCTTCACACCAAATTAATAATTGTAATAAATTTTTAAATGAATTCTTTTTGGATACTATCACAGAAAGGGAATATGCAAGTCAGAATGATTTATGTTATTTCAAAGTTAGAGTATGTGGTGGTGTTATTGTCCCACTAAAACTAATTATTGTTTTTAGATATGCTAATGATGATAGAAAATTTTATTCCTGTTATTCCACTAATTATTGCGGGATGACACAATGATAGTAAAACAAATAATTAAAAAAATAACACGATGTGGTGATTGTCCACATTTTGCAGATACACAAGAACATAAAACATTAAAATATTTTTCAGTTTGCAAACTTGGAAACTTTCTAATTGATATAAACTTTCAAAAAGAAATTGATGAAAGATGTCCTCTTGATGATTATAATGAAAAATAAACAAAATATTAACATTTAATGAAAAAATAGAGAGGAGGTGATATTTATGACACAAATGATTTCTAGTTATTTAGTAAAGTTTAAAAAGGGCGTATCTGAAATTACAGTAGTATGTGATGATATTAAAACTGCTATGGATAACGCTTGCACATATAGGGCGACTACTGAAGATAACGTCAAATCAGTAGAATATCAAAGAAAACTTTTGGTAGTTAGTTAAATAGAAACACACAAGTAATGGTAGGAGATTTTCTCTTACTGTTACTTGTATAACAAAGGAATGAAAATGGGATTTTTAGATAATTGGTTCATTCAAAAAGAAAAAAAAGAAAAGAAAGGAACAATTCAAGCATATACTACGGATACACATATTATAGCTAAGAACTTGTGTATCTCACACATAAGGATGCTAACACATAATTTCCCGCATGTGTGGCAGGACAATGCTTATTATATCCATAGAGACTGGGCTAATTATTTCAATTCTATTTTCGGGACTGATTTCACTCCTATTCCTAAAGAAAAGATTAATACAGATAACTTAGTCTTTCATCCATTAGCAAAACCACATCAGATTGAATTAACAAAAAAATGTATTCAAGACAAAAGACATTCACCTAACCTAGATACTGGTGGTGGCAAGACTCTACTGGGATTAATGATAATTGATAATCTATTTAAGATGGGCAGGATAAAAAAACCATTGGTAATTTGCCCTCTATATTTGATTGAAACTAGCTGGTCAGATGATCTAAAAAAGTTTAGTTATGATAAAGATTATGAAATAATAAACCTACATAAACTATATTACAGATCTGCTAAGGGTAAAAGGGAAGTCGTAGAGAAATTAAATTCTGATAAAAAATATATATTCATGCTGAATTATGAAAGTATAGGCAATCTTAAATTATTATTAATGCCATACATAGACCTTGTCATATTTGATGAGGCAGACTATCTTCAAAACTGGTACACCCAAAATACTAAAAATTCTATAGAAATAGCTTGGTATCCTAATGTAGAATTTTGCTATACCATGTCTGGAACACCTTACCCAAATGGTTTTCAAAACTGTTGGGGACAGATGGAATGTATTAATAAAGGGTTATTGGGTTCTTATACAGCAGATTTTGAACCTCTGTTTTTTAATAAAACGTATGGATTTAAGTTTAAGGATAAACGGAGAGAAATATTACTCAGGAAAATATTACATAAACATGCTACATATAAGAAAAAAGAAGAGATACTCCCCGATCTTCCAAAGCACAGCAAAGTTAAATTATATTGTGAAATGACAAAGAGACAACAGCAGTTGTATAATAAAGTTAAGAAATCTTTGTATAAGATATATAAAGAAATAGAATTTGATGGTGATACTGTTAAGATTTCTAACTTTTTCGTGCAACTATTAAAGCTCCGACAAATTACTTCTGGGTTCTTAATCATGGATAATGACCATAAAAAAATTAAGCAAAATCCTAAAAAATTATTACTTGAAAACTTTTTAAAATCTAATTATGATAGACAATTACTTATTTGGACAAATTATGTAATGGAAATGTCTATTGTAAAAGATTTGGTTGGTAGAACAAACGCTGGTTATATCTGGGGTGGTGCTTCACAAGAATCCAGACAAGAAGCTGCCGAGAAATTTGCTAATAATAAAATCCAGTATTTAGTAATAAATATCAAGGCGGGGCAGTATGGTTACAATTTCCAGGCATATTGTTATCAAAATTTTTTCTTTTCATTACTAGATAGCTATAAAGATTTCCACCAAGCTAGTAGTAGAGTAGATAGATTTGGGCAGACAAAACCAGTTGTATCCTATTTCCCATACATCAAAGGAACAGTTGATGATTTACTCTGGGGCATAATGCAACGTAAAAAAAGAATAAGAGACCTCAGCTTTGAAGAAATAGTAGCAAGTTTAGAGTTTGAAAAAATAATCAAAAGACCAAAAAAAAGGAGAAAAAATAATGTTTGTAATTACAAAAGATAAATTAGGTTTTTTAGAGGAGAATAAGATGAATTTAAAAGAAGAATTACAAAAGCTAACAAGAGCAGCTAAAGTAAATAAAAAATGGGAAGGCTGGAAGAAAGACGCAATAAAGAAAATGAAAGCCTTTGCCAAAGAAGGACACACAAGTTGTGCGTTAGTTCTCCCCCCAAAAATAGGAGAATTAATATTTGCAGCACAAATAATGGATTGGGAAAAAGAGATAGGAATGACTTTAAAATTTGATAAAGATTTATTAGCAGGCAAAAAATATATTGTTGATTGGAGCGAATAAAGATGAAATTGGTAGAAGAATTAAGAATTTATTCTAATCTAAAAAAAAATGAAGATGAAGCTAATATCAAAAGAAAAAAAATCTCACCAATGGATATAGTTAATGATTTACTACGAGAAAGAGCTAGACGAGGGTACGCTGATGCCATTTTAATTTCTTATGCTGGAAGATACTTCCCATGTGTCCCCTCTGCATCAGAAATAGCAGATTATTTAAATTCAGAAGGGCTACAAACATTTGTAAGTTATCCAGATGAGGATAAAGTCTATGTTAAATGGGATGAAGAATAATGCCGAAGTTTAATGATATAACAAAGGAAAACTGGAAGGAACAAGCAGACATAATTACTGATAGTCTATGGATATTCAATAAAAGGGATAACTCAGGTAAACATGATGGTAGTTATCATGGTAACTTTATCCCTCAAATCCCTAGACAGTTGATTAAAAGATATACTAAACCAGGTGATATTGTATTAGACCCCTTTATGGGGTCTGGTACAACTGCATTTGTTTGTGAAGAGTTGGATCGTAAATTTATTGGTATAGATATTCAACCCAAGATGGTGGATCATGTCAGGAATAAACTAGATAGAGAAGATTACATTCTCTATATAGAAGATAGCCAGGTAGATAGTTGGATTTGGGATTTTAAAAAACAAGTACAACTAGCAATACTCCACCCACCGTATTGGGATATAATTAAATTCAGTAATGATATCGGAGACTTGTCAAATAATGGTATCTATTCAAACTTCAAACTATCTTTTGATTTGGTTATGGAGAATGTTCTGTATACTGTAAAAGAAGGTGGTTATATAGCTTTAGTGGCTGGTGATGCTTATAGAGATAAACAAGTATACCCTATTGGTTTTGACCTCTGCAAAATCATTACAGACAACGAAGACATCAAGCTAAAAGGCATAATAATCAAGAACATGGCAGGTAATAGAGCGAAGCAGAGTCAACAAGGGCTTTGGCGATACAGAGCTTTAATGTCAGATTATTATATATTTAAACATGAATACATCTTTGTTTTTAAAAAGGAGATGCAATAAATAACTTCAAATTAAAATATCAAAATAATTGGAATGGAGTATTTAAATGAAAATTAGACGTGGTGGTTGAAAGAAGTTTGACTGTAGCGGTGCTACGAACAAGGAACATTGTGGGAACTGTGTATTTAAGTTAAGTAAATCAAAGAAAATTCATTACTGCCAAAACCCAATGAACGCCTATTCGTATGATGAAGGTAAAGACCTGTCTAAAGAAACTTATGATAGGTTTATATTCAGACGTGGTAGTCTTGTTAGGCTTGGTAGATTTTTTAAATGCAATTTTTATAGGAGAAACCAGAATGACACAAAGAAAACTTAAACAGATAAGAAAAACAACGATAATACGAACCTGCTCAGATTGTCCTTTTTATATAGAAAATGCTGAAAGTAAAGGCGGTTCACTTTACGATATCTGTTGTTATAAAGATGATTATTTATTTGAGATAAGGGATGCCGATATTGCAATCCCTGATCAATGCAAGTTGGAGGATTATGAAAGTGCATGAAATTAAAGAACATATAGATAGGTTATGTAAAGGTAAGAGAATATTAATATGCCATCATGATGATCTTGATGGCTATTTCTCTTGCTGGTTGTTTCTAAAGTATTTTGAAATGAATGATATCGAAGTAGAGGGTAACTTGCCAGTCAACTATAAACATAAATGGTATGAGAAAAAAAAGTTTCCAAAGAATACTGTTGTGATATTCCTAGACATACATTGTAATCCATTAACTAAATATTACATCCATATAGACCATCATTCAAATAAAGATGAGATTCAAATCCATAAGAACGTCATAGTGATTAATACTAAACAAGAGGTATGCACTACTATGGCTACTTGGCTCATACTCTTCTTTTATCATTCTACTAATCTTGTTTTTTTTGATAATTTTATGGGATTAATTACAAACAATATAGATTATATGGTTAGAGTGGTGAACTGTTATGATACTGGAATGAAAGATGCTATAGAAAAAGAATATAAATATATACATATTTTCTTGGGACAAATTTACAAAATAATCAAAGAAGACATGCTCATACCTGAGAAATACCCCCCGTATCAAATTCCAACAAATATAAAACCTTCCATTTTTGAGGATGCCATCCTATTCAAAATTGAAGATGAACACGAACCGTTTCTTGATCTGTATAAATCATATTTCTGCCATTGGACATATAATAGGGATTGGTATAAAGGGCAGGCTATTGTTTTTCACCATGACCAAAAAGATAAAATCCGTTTGTCTGTCAGATGTCATAAACCACTCAAACCGTTTCTCCAAAAGTATAGGTTGGAGCTTTCAGGGCATAGCCATTCTCAAGGTGGATATCTGGAAATTCAGAAATTTCTTGATTTCCTGATAGAACTGGAAATAGGAGTTGAAGATGAAACTTAAATTTATAATGGAAAAGCTAAGAAAATATAGACAATTCTTAGATATTGAAAAAGCACCTGTAAAATATAAAAAGAAATGTTCCAGGTGTTTATCATTCTTTGAAAATGTATATCTATTTGATGAAGAAAGTGATATCGTAGATATATCTGCTTTCCTCAGAACTGAATATCATAGCTTAAATCTGAAGTATAAAGAGACAAATAATAAAAAACATTTAGAAAAGGCAAGGGAAATTAAACTAAATTTGAAGTATATCTCTGAAAGATTTGCAATTGATTTAGTTCAGGATTTACTGAAAATTAGGGATCATTGTAATTACAGAAATAGAAATATTCCTAAACATAAAAGATATAACTTTCAATCCAGGAACAAATCACAGGTGAAGTCTAAAGCAACTTGGAAACAAATAGACTAAACCGTTTCTTTACATGTCTCCATGGGTTAATTTTAAAAATTTAATTTCTGTAACTACATATCCATATAATGATTTTCTTATATAAGGAACTACTTATATAATGGAGTGGATATTACTTTACTCTATTTATAAGGTATTTTTCAAATTTACATACAATTCTCCTATTAAGGTTTTTGGTAGAAATAAAAAAAAAGGACTTAACTTATTTAGCTAAGTCCTTTAATGTTTTTATAATTTAAATATTTGTTTTTAATCTTTCGATTAATTTTACTCTTAAAACCGCCCATACTGGACACCCTTCACTTTTACAAACCATGTCTATTGCAATATCTGAATTCCTTGCAATAACTATTATATTGAATTCTCCAGAATCGCTCTGTAATATTACTTTAAACTTTCTCATTATATTCTCCTTATTTTTGTAGGGTTGATAATCATTATTTCTTTTTTTGTTTGGATAGTTCTTTTATTAAATCTATTATTCCCTAATATACTACAATCTACAATCTCTGAAATACTTGAATTAATATGTGTTATTTTTTTTCTTTGAATTCTTCTTTCATAAATAAATCTGTTATTTATTTTAGAATTATAATCATATCCAATACCAATACTTTTATGATTGAACTTTCCAAATGTTTTTGCAAATTGATCAACTTCATTGTCTTTAAACCAAATAATTATTCCACTTCCAAATTTTTCATAATGGAAGCCATACTTTTTACATTTTTTTACAATACTTCTTTGTAATTTATTCATTTTTTTTTCTCCTTTGTTAGTGTTTTTTAATACACCTTGAAACCGTTTCTCCAAACCGTTTCTCCAAACCGTTTCTTTACATGTCTCCATGAAAGTGTATTTTTTTTGTTATTTTTCTAATTAGATATCCATATAAGGATTTTCTTATATAAGCAAGTCCTTATATAAGGATTTACTTATATATTGGATTGTTTTTTTATTCTTCCTTTTTTTTGTTTTTTTTTCTTTTTTTTCAACTTCAATTATAATTGAAGTATATTTTTTGATATATCCTATAACTTATTGATTTTTAATGATTTTTCTAATGAAATTTAATTAAATCTAAATTTCATTCTTACTTGTATAAATGCAAGTTAAAAACCTATTTTTTTAATATCTAAAATGATATTAAAATGTGATATTTTAATCACAAGTGATATTTTAATCATTATATTTTTATCACATGTAACAATTTAATCACATATTAGAAAATTATAAATAATTTATAATTGCTTGAATTTAAACCTTTTTCTTAAAAAATCAATAATTATAATTTTTGGGCATGTGAATTGCATTTAGAAAGTAACCAAAAAAACACTAACAAAGGAGATAAAAAAATGAGAAAAAAAAGAAGAAAACAAAGTAAGATATTTAATCATTCTAAAAAAAATGATATTTCAAGAAAAAAAATCCTTGAAAATATCAAATTATTTGAAAAAAGATTAAATCAAAGTACTGGACTTCTTTTCGATCTGTACTTTGAAAAATATGTATATTTTATTAACCTTTTGGAGGAGATATCATAAAATTATCTATTGAAGAAAAAAAAGAATTAACAAAGGAGAAAAATATGAGTATAAAACACTTAAAAGAATTAACAAAGGAGAAAAATATTTCAATTAATAAAATTCCAGATTCTTTTAAAATAGGATTTTTATTAATTGAAGAAAAAACAGACAAAGAAAATTTTCTTTATTGCATAAAAGAATTTAAAGAAAAAAGAAAAGATTCTTATCTGTTTAATATGTTTAACTTATTAATTAGAGGAAACATGCACTTAAAACATAATTTTATTAAAAGCAAGTTGAATAGAATAATTATTAAAAAGGACTTACTTAAAAAATTTTGTATTTTTCATTTTAAATTGATATGTTTAAAAAACTGTAGAATAGAAGGAGATAAAACTTTAAATTATAGTTTTATTAGTAGAACTATAGACAAACAATTAAATAATAATGATATATCAATTTTAATGAATGAAACAGACGATTTATATTATGAAATATACTTCGATTTAAGAGAAATTTTAAATGACTAACAAAGGAGAAAAAAATGATAAGATTAGAAAATAAATTTGATATTATAGAACTAAGTGAAGATTGTTTTACAAAATCTGAATTATTAGACATGTTTATTTTTTGGTTAGATCTCGGAGAAGTTGAAAGATGTTTTGAGGATTTTTTAAAAGAGCATGATCTAAAATTGAATCAAGAAAAATATATTATAGAATAAAAAAAACTAACACTAACAAAGGAGAAAAAAATGAAAGTAGAATTTAATTTAAAAAATGTAAAAATTGTTAAATTTATAAAAATTAACCTAATCGAAGTAATTTTTTTGAACGGTGATACAACTTATTTAAAAAAAGGGAATTTTAAAATAAGTTCATTTGTAATTTTTTATTTTAATTTATTGCAATCGATAGGAAGAAATTATTTTATCATTTGGTATAATTAAAAATAATCTAACAAAGGAGATCAAAATGGATATAATTAAAAAAATCAATTTAGCTTTAAAAAGACTTGAAAAAAAAGGATATAAACATCATAAAAGTTATAAAAGACTTGAATTAAAAAAAGAATTAATAAGAAAAGGATATCCTTTTAAACTAATTGAAATAAAAAAAGATTTTTTAAAAAATTTAGAAATTTAACTAACAAACAAACAAAGGAGAAAAAAATGGAAAATCAAAATTTAACACTTAATGTTAATACTCAAGATTTAAAAGAAAGTTTAAACTATTTATCAAAATTTGAATTATATAAAAATCCTGTTTTATACCTAAAAACTACTAAACATGGTATTGATTTAAGTATTTATTCAGTAAATTATAATATCCTAACATGTGAAATAATTTCAGATGTAATAAATGAAAATATAGAAGTTGAATTAAATTTTAAAAATTTTAAAAAACTTTTAAGTAAAATTAAACCTAAAGACTTTAAATTTATACAAAGTTTTTACATTCAAGAAAATTTTTTAATCCTTGAAATAACAAATAATATTAAGAAAAAAATTAAATGTAAAATTTCAACAAGACAAGTTGAAAAAGTTAATTATAATAAATTTGTGACCATTCCCATTTCTTTATTTAATGATATCTTTGATCATTATAAATTATTGTTACAAGATTCTGAATATCTATTTTTTAAAAACTTACTTTTAAGAATTGAAAATAATAAATTAAATCTTGTTTTAACAAATGGATCTTTATTAACTTTAATTGAATATGAACATGAACATAATGAGAATATAGATCTTTTTTTACCTATAGAAGTGATCAAAGTTCTTGAAAGTGTCAAACCTTTTAAACAATTTTTACTTAGTATGAAATATATAAAAGTAGAAAATGAAATATTTATTAATTTAAATTATGTAAATGATAATATTACTTTAAACTTTCAAGTTAAAGTTGAAAAGTTCGATTATCCAGAATATCAAAAAGTTATCCCCCAAAAATACAATCATATTAATATTGAGATAAATAAAAAGAATCTTTTAAAATATTTATCTGTTATAGATACAACTAAAGACAATGAAGGAATAACTTTAAATTTACTTAAAGATAAAATCATTATTAAAAATGATATTGATATGGAATATAAAACTGAAGTCATTATTGATAAAAATGATTTTAAATATTTTGATAGTTCAGGAGAAATACAAGATCAAAAAGGTATAAATGAATTTTTTGCATTAAATAAAAACTTATTTGAATTTTATTTAAAAACCTTAGAACTTGAAAAAGTTTTTATTAAATATTATGGTCATAGTTCCCCTCTTGTAATAAATGAAAATTTAGAAGAGGAGTTTTATAAGACTAAAAAATTAGTAATCATGCCCATGAGAGTAAATCACTAAAATAAACACTAAAAAAAAGGGGGGCAACCCCTTAGGGGTGTCCTTTTAAATTGATTTAAACCTTTTAGAAAGGATTTTAAAAAATGTATAAATACAATCAGGAAGAAAAAAGAATGTTAGAAAAAAGAATTAAAGAAATTTTTGGAGATGAAATTTTTTTTTCAATAGAAAAAGGATTCATTAAATTAAATGTATCTGAACATGAAACAAATAAACAATTTAGCTTGAATTTAGGAAAATTAACCAAAAATCAATACTATGGATTATTAGATTTTCTAATAATGCTAATTGATTTTTATAAAATTATTGAAGTAAAGGAAGGTAAATAATGAGAAAAAACAGAATCAAAAGTAATGAAATATATAATAGAAAAAAGGATTATAAAATAAAAGAATATTCTAAAAATTATTTCAAAGGACCGACTAGATCCTTTGCATTTAATATTCCCGTTACTCATTCCACCACCACTTTAGAAGAATGGAATGAGTTTAAAAAATTAGTTAAAAAACAGTACGGGACACAATGGAAGATCTTTGCAAGAAAATTAATTGAAAAAGTTCTGGAGGAAGGGGGAGTTAACTTTTTAGATTAATTTTTTTTCATCTTTTTTCTTCTCAATTAAAGACTAGATTTTTTATCTAGTCTTTTTTTTTTGTACTTTTTTATTTTTTTTTCAGATAAAATTTTTATTTTTCTTTTTTCTCCAATATAGATATATCTTTTTTTTTGGAAGGTATTTTGGGAAGTGTTTTTTTTGGAAGGTATTTTTAAGAAAGTTTTATATCCGTTTCTCCGAACCGTTTCTCCATGTGGATACATGGGAACGATTTTTTTTTGTTATTTTTCTAATTAGATATCCAAAAATTTTAATTTGATATGTATAGAATTAGATTGTGAATTTTTATATTGATACTTATCAAATCAAAATCCTGTTTCATTCATAAGTAATTTCTTATATAAGTTATAACTTATATTGATATATAAGAAATTTCTTATATAAGGAAAAGCTAATATAGATACAAACATGGCAGGGGATCTATGCAATTTTCAATCCATGAAAATAGGATTATTTCATATATTTATATATTTATATATTATATTGTGCAATTTTAATACCAGTTTAAAAAGTTACATTTTTTGTAAAAACTCTCATTTTGTTAACAAATTTTGTAAACTCAAAATTAAAGCCTTTGAAATGCAACTATTTTGATGTATGCTTTTAGGAATTAAACTTGCATATCAACTATATTTTTATGTCATTTCATTATATCACGTTACAAATTTTGTAACTTTTGTAATATCGGTATAATTTAGCTAAAATATAGGAAATGGTATATAACACAATGTATTATGGAACAATTATAATTTTGGCATGGTTATTGCTATATGGAAAGTAACAAATCAAATAAAGGAGAAATAAAATGAAATTGAAGCTATATCCAAAAACATTAAAAGCATTAAAGGCATTGGAAGAGCAATTGAAGCAAGAAAACGCAAGAATGAAAATAAAAATCGAAGAAATGAAAAAAAGGTGGGGAGTATAAAATGAATTTACAAAAGACAAAAATAAGACTTGAAAAAAAAATAAGAATGTTAAAAGTGGCGGCAGACAACTGGAGTCAAATCCAGTTGGAAGCATGCAGGGAAAACAATGGATCTAAAGTTATAAGATCCATTATAGAAATAGATGAATTGATAGAAAAAAAAGACAAATTAATAGACCAACTTATAAGGGTCTTAACAATTCAAGAAAAAATAAACCAAATCTAACAAAAAAAGGAGAAAAAAAAATGACAAAAAAAGAAAAAATCAAAAAAATAATATCAGATGAAGCAAAAAGAATCGTAGAAATCGGAACAAAAAATCTAAAGGATCTTAGATATGAATACAATTCACTTGCAATAATCTTAGATCCTAAGTTCCCTGTTATTTTAGAAAACTTATTATTTATACTGGATTCTCATTTTGAATATAGAGGAGATATCCTCTATATAGATGTAGAAAATAGAGATTATCTCTCAATTCAATTATATGATGAAAATATCATAGAAGTTCAAAGTGATGAAATAGAGTTTTTACAACCTTTAGGAAACACTAATAGAATAGGAGAAATATTAGAAGAATTAAAAACAATATCTGAAATAATAGAAGAAGAAAAAAAACAACTAAAAGCAAAAATTAAACAATTAAAAAACAGGAGACAATAAAATGACAAAAGAAAATAAAATAAATTACCTGTTAGAAAGTACAGACAAATATCTTTCTCTTTTCAATCATTTTCTATTGAAAGAAGAAGATTTTAAAAATAATATCTTTGAAAATATTGAATTTTCAGAGATTAATGAAAAGACTGTTCTAATTTCTAATGTGAATGGTTCATTAGTGGGAACAGAGGATAAAGAAGATTTTGAAATTGTTGCTAATGGAAAAGAAGAGATCCATAATAGAATAGATGAACTATATGAAGAGCTTGTAAAGTGGGAAGAAGCTACATATAACTAAAAAAAAAAAGGAGATAAAAAAATAGCAAAAAATAAATTAAAGACTACTTGAAATATAGTAGTCTTTTTTTTTGTACTTTTTACAACTCAAGGAATAGATTTTTATCTATTCTTTTTTTTTGTACCTCATCATTGTCATACTATATACATATTATATCATTGTCTTATTGTGATATCATTATATATATTGAAATAGAAGATAAGAAGATAAGATATATAAGGTATATAAGAGATATAGAAGAATAGAAGAAAATTAGAAGATATATAGAAGATATATAGAAGAATTGAATTAACTTTGTTTCTCTGTCAACTCCAAATTTCAATCTTAGATACTTATCAATATCTAATAATAATTATCAGATGAAGTTGATATTATACTATCACATCAGATTTATTTTATCATCATTATCATATATACACTTATACTTACTAATAAGATTCTTTTATAGTAGGGGAAACCTACACTTTTACGATTTTCAGTAATTATAATTGAGGTATGTTTGTGTTGTTTTACAACGAGATAGCAAAAAAAACGTGCCTATAAAACGGCAATATTTGCAAGAAAGTAGCAAGAAGCAGGAAAAAAAGTTTTATGAAGTTTTCTGAATATACTATCATATATATCATTATTATATCATATTATATTGTCATATACATATTATTGTATATGGGCTTCATAGTTGCATTATATTTATTATATACTTGTTTTAGTTCCTGAATTTAATTTGATTGATTACAGTTGATTATATGAGATTTGTATTGTATTAGTTATAGAATCATAGATTGATTGTAATGATATATATTTTTTTTATTGTTATACTATATTGAATTGATATACTATTGATCTAATAGTATAGGGAATGAGTCGGGATTGGAAATCACTAAAAATTTAATATATCTTAAGTTTAACAATATCAAACAGTTGTGATTTTTTTAATTTTATGAGGTATGCTTATAATGGCGATTATAAGACAAATTCAGAAAAAGTTTGCATTAGAAAGTGTAAACCAAAGTGTAAACCAAAGTGTAAACTAATTTTTTTTTACTATTTTTTTTATTATTTTTATTTTTTCCAATTATAATTAGAATTATAATTATGATTATAATAATTTCAGTCTTATATTTGTTATGTTATGGTAGTTCGCATTTATTTCTGAGCCGATGTAATTTATATTTAGTTGTTTAGCTGCGATGAGTGTAGAGCCTGAGCCTGCGAATGGGTCGTATATAATTGGTTCAAATTGATTAGGAGGTGTAATGAGTTTAATCAGGTATTGCAGTAATTTAATTGGTTTAACGGTTGGGTGGTTATTTACAGGGGTTCTTTCTTTTTTAGATGTTTTTGGGCAGTAGAAGAAGCGTGCAGCCGAGCCTTGTTCTTTTCCTCTCAGTTCATTTTGTGAATTAACTCCTCCCATATTAAAGATAGAGTTTTCTGTTTTTTTATCTTTTGAATTTTTCCCCCATGGTCCTTTAACGTTTGGGAATAGGTTTAGTACTAATTGCGATCCGTCGTGTATGAAGTTAGCGGGGAATCTGCCTTGTTTATATCCACCTTCATTACCTAATAATCCTTTACCGAAAGAGTTACTTTTACATTCTTTGCTATTTTTTCTACCTTGTTCTACAATTTCATTCCCAACTCTACAGCCGTTGATATTCAGTCCTCCAGTTCCGTATTTGAGGCAGTTTTTAGCAATTGTTTTTTCTGTCAGTGGTTTTCTAGCTAGGGTAATAAGTTCCATAGCGGGTTTTAAGTTTGATCCATAGCCTTTAAAGTCTTGGTTTTTTTTGCCTATATTATGTGATTTTGGGAAGCCTTCTCCGTACACCCATGCGATTATATCTCTAATTTCGTAACCAGCGTCTTCTATGTTCACAGCCATTCTATGTTGTGTTCTGGTACCGCAGAATACGAGGATATGTCCGCCAGGTTTCAGAATTCTCAGACATTCTTTCCAAATTTCAATGGATGGTATATTATAGTCCCATTTTTTGTTCATGAATGAGATTCCGTATGGTGGGTCTGTTATGATGGCAGATATGAAGTTATCTGGCATTTGTTTCATGGTAATCAAGCAGTCTTCGTTATAGCAGGTATTAAGTTTCATCTTTTTTTTCTCTTCCCCATGCTTGTATGAATGCGACTTCTTGCCAGTCTGGGTCGCATATTTCGTCATTGGCGTCCCATTCGAATATGGATGCTTGTTCAATTACCCATCCATCTCTTTTAGAATCGTAGCTAATTCTTATTTCGTCTGATGCTCTTACGCTACACATCCCTAGAATTATATGTGATTTTTGTTCATTTTGATAGATATTTGGGTATAGCCAGTCTATGTAAGTGTCTATTGCTTTTCCGTCTTTATTCCCTTTAATTTTCATTTAGTCTTTCCTTTGCTATGTTAATGTATTCTGGGTTTATTTCTATTCCGATGTAATTTCGGTCAAGTTGTTTAGCTATGTATGCGGTGGTACCTGATCCCATGAATGGGTCTAGTATTGTCTGATTTTTATTTGATCCTGCTTTGATACAGGTTTCTACTAATTTAGGTGGGAATGTAGCGAAGTGAGCTTTCATGAAGGGTTTAGTATTGATTGTCCACGTAGTTCTTTTATTTCTACCTAGTGGGTTAATAGATTTAAATATGCTATTTCTAACATAAACGGGGTCTTGAGCTAGGTGCTTTTCATATCCCTTTTTCATTTGTTTAGTGTTCTGAAGTTTTCCGTATTTCTTCACGAATTGTATTCTTTTATCATTGAGTGTAGCTTTTGAAAGGGGTTCGTATTGTTGATTGAAGTTATATTTTTTAGATTTAGTAAGGAAGAGTATGTATTCAAAATCAACGGTGAAGCGGTCTTTAGCCGAGCTTGGCATAGCATTTTTCTTATGCCAGATTATGGTATTCCTTAAAAGCCAGCCTTGGTTAATGAGTGTTATTGCTAGTCTGAATGGTATTCCACATAGAGATTTTGGTTTAACTGATTGTTTAAAATCTGATGGTTCGTCAAAGTCTATATTTCTGCCTTTTTTATATTTAGGATCGTGGTAGCCTTTATGTCTTGAAGCTCCCCCAGATGAACAGTAAGTGTCCCCGATAACAATGAAGCATGTTCCGTCATTGGTAAGTGTTCTTTTACATTCTTGGAATATGAGAGTTAGGTTTTGGATATATTGTTCTATGGTAGGTTCTAGTCCTATTTGATTTTCGTGTTGGTAGTTTCTGAGCGACCAGTATGGTGGAGATGTTACGATACAGTTAATTGAGTTATCTGGAAAAGTTTTGAGAGTTGTTAGTGCATCGCCCTGATATATTTTATTTATTTGCATAGACTTGTGTCTCCTCTGAAGTTATTGTAACCCAGTTTGCCTTTGCATTTTGGGCATTTAAATGGTAGACAAGGAATGTTACCCTTGACGTTTTCTATACTTTCCAGCTTAATTGTAATTGGTGTTGTCATCATAAGTCTAACTCTTCACAGATTTCTTCAATGATAATATATACTATAACCATACTTGCCCCACCGAGGTAGAATATTAAATTGATAAAGTCAGTTGAAAATTCTGATTGTTGAAAGCCATGATATAGTAGGGGATACATTGCAACAGTACAAAATGTTAGAATGATTTTTTTCATTTCACCCTCCCAGGTAGTATCCGATTAGGAAGCCTAGGGTGAAGAATATAGCCATGCCGATTAGTATATATATATTTAGGTTAGCTATTTCCATGTTTATTCTCCTTTGAGTGTTTTAGCTTCTTTAATTACGTTTTCTTTCTTTGCGATTATTTCTTTAGCTTTCTTTGCCATTTTTTTTGTTATTTTAATTGGTTGAAGTTTAGTTATTGAGTAGTTTTTGATGTTACACACAGCGTCTATATATGCTTTTATATCTTCTTCTTCACCTATATAGAAGCGATTTTTGAGATTACAGTAATCTTTTTCTATTTCATAAATATCTGGCATGTTCATTTCTCTTTCCATTTAGGGTGTTTAACATTTGATGCTAGGATAAATTTTGTATCGTCTTGAACTTGTTTATTTCCTTCATATTTTATAAAGTCTAGGAATTTTTCTATTTTATGTTTATTTTCAAATGCAATTTGCAGGATGCAGTATTGTGGGTCACCTGGGATATTATTTTCTTCTGGATTTTCTACTTTATTGGTATTAATTTCTTCATTATCTTTTTCCAAGATTTCTTCTAGGTCTTCTGCCGTAAAGCCTGTAATATCCGAGAAGAATTCTTCTGAGATTTCCATGTCTGCCATGATTTCATTTATTTCTGATTCTAGGATTTCCACGTCAAATCCAGTATTCATATTTATTTTATTATGTGCTAGTCTATACATTTTCTGTTGGTTTTTATTCATGTGTCCTAGCTTAATGACTGGAATTTTCTTATATTCCAGTTCTTCGCAGGCAATTAATCTCCCGTGACCTTCTATGATTACCTTTGTTTTTTCATCAATAGCGATTGGGTCATTCATCCCGAATTCTTTTATGGATGCTTTTATTTCTTCTATTTGTTGGTATGTATGTATTTTAGCATTGAGTGGGTATTCTTTTAATTTAGAAATGTCAAGGTAATTTATTTTTAATCTTAATTTCTTTAGGTCTGTCATATATTAATCCTCTAGTGCCTGGAATTTTTGTAATGTTTCTTTGAAAAGATATTTTGCAAAGCAAGCTGTAACCGAAAACGGAACAAAGCAAATGAATATAAACCCGATTTTATAATTTTTTATAGCCCCAAAACTAAAATCATCAATAATTTCTCTGGCTTCATATTTATCTCCTGCTGAAAAAAATAGAATAAAAATAAATATTGCTTTGATTGAATACCATATTATTAGTATCCCCAGAATAAATTTTGTTACTTCTATCATATTTTTCCCTTATCTATAATCAATGTTTAAATAATCCAATGGTAATTTCAAATTAAGTTTATTTAAACAATATTCGTATAATTTCGGGTGTGTTTTTTTCATAAGTTTTATTTTTCTATTGCCATTTTTTCTATGAACTCCGAACAAACAAAACATACACCCTGTATTTTTATATCCCATATCATATATTTTGGAATATGGAACATTAAATTTATGTATATAATCCCAGATATCTTTTTCTGTCCAAAATGATATTGGGCAAGATCTAGGTCTCTTGCCATTCCATATATTGCATCCAAAACGCATATAGACTTGTTTTCTTAATGACGAGTCCGAACACATAGTACCAATTATTGGTTTATTGCCACTTTCTTTTTCATAATTTTTTGATGGATATTTTTTGATTATATTACAGCAATGGTCTGATATTTTAAACGGTGCATCAATCATCTTATACCATTTTTTAGGTAATTTGCCATAGCCTTTTTCATCTCCGTATAATCTTTTATTTAATAAATTTTTACTTTTTGTATTCCGTATTTGGTATATTTTTTGAGAATTTTCTTTTGAAATAATTGGGTATCCCCATTTATCTATAATTTGTTTAAATGTTAGTTTTGGTTTTAGAAAAGTGACATTATCTGTATTTTTTACAAATTCTACTATTTCAGGGAATTCCAATCCACTATTGCAAAATACTGCTGGTATATTTTTGTCTATACTTCTAGCTATATGTAATAATACTGTAGAATCTTTACCACCAGAAAAAGCGATATAAATTTTACCGTGCCATTTTTTATACCATTCTTTAATTCTTTTTTTAGTATATTGTATTTTTATTTCTAAAGGCAATGCTTGTCTGAATAACAAAGTTTCTATTGGTATCATATTTTCCCCTTGTAATAAAAATTAGCCCCCTAGTATATTAATGGGCAGCTAGGGGTCTGTCCCACACCCAATTTACAGAACTTTTTTAGTTGCGGTTAAAAAGATTATTCCTGCGTCAAAAAAACCTATGGGCTTTTTAAATACAGGGAGGCATGATTTACATGCACCCACTGCAAAAAATTATACGGATGGAGGGATTTGAACCCCCACGATTTTACTCGCCAGATCCTAAGTCTGGTGTGTCTGCCAATTGGGCTACACTCGCTAAATTTACCTCAAGTTTGAACCTCTTCCCACGTGCCACCACCTTGAGGTGTAAGCGTATCAGACAGGAGTTGAACCTGTAACCATCGGATTAAACATCCACTACTCTACCAGTTGAGCTACTGATACGGATTATTAATTAAGCCCCGAATTCCACCGATTAGGTTGAAGACGGGATTTTGCAGGCGTCCCATAGGTCGGTATTCTTTAACTTAGTTCATCCTGCACTCTTTTATTTAAGCGTATCAGACAGGAGTTGAACCTGTAACCAACGGATTAACAGCCCGCTGCTCTACCAGTTGAGCTACCGATACGTATTATTTAACAGCCAAGTTAGGATCAATGCAGGCAGTGGGATTTGAACCCACGAAAGTATGTACTAGTAGCGGTAGTTTGTTATTCTTGCATACAGTGACAATACTACATCATACTTCAGGCGTAATAAATGTTGTTATTACGGGTCTGTCACTTTATCCTCTCGTGCATACCTGCTATTTATTTTATCTTCTGTCTAGTGTTATTAGAATATCGTATTGTATTTCTCTTTGTCTTTGGCTTCTCTTGGCAATCACTATTCCTTTTTGTTCTGTCCAACCAAACATGCCAACCCCAGCCAAATGCGAAATAGCCACTTCATCTCCGATTGTTACATACATAGATCTGAAATCATGTGTTATAGTAACAAGAAACTTACGCTTTGTCAAGTCTTCTCTGATTAATTTTTCTATAGTTTCAGCAACTCTTTTATCCTGTAAATAGTCGCATTTCAACATCATTTTTTTATTGTCAGGGAGTTCAGGGCTATTATCTTTTGTAGATTCTTTGTATTTTCCTGAATAATAATCCTTAGCATAATGGATTACGATGTCCTTTTTTTGTATATATGGCTTGATAATAATATCATTTCCTATTTCTCTTTGGGTGAAGTGATAGACTGGTTTGTCGGGGATTTCTGCGAAGCTACCGATTGAAATGTCTGAGTAGAATTGTCCTATAGAGCCTACGTTTTGGTCAGCATAGAACTGACCTATTGAGCCTATATTCAATTCAGGTGTCTCGGTGTATGTTGAGAAGGAAGATATGATTAGATTTTCTTGAAAATTATATGAAGTAAAAGATCCTATGGAAATGTCTGCATTAGCCATATAATAACCTCATTAAAAATTTGCCATCTGTAATATTCCAGAGTGCATATATGTTCTCTGCCATTTTGTCAAGGAATTGTTTAATTGTAATATATTCAAACATACCTGCTAGTTTTATGTCATAGTTCATTGTAGCATGGAGTAAAAGTTGATAACTTTTATAGTTTATTGTGTCATTTTCATAACCTTGAATATTAAAGAATAAATATCTGATCAACTTTGCTGGATTTTCTATCAAATAACCATCATCATCTACTACACCTTTACACGCACAGGATACATTCTCAGCTTTTTCTTGAAATTCTATCACTGCTATTGAGTTTCCTGTTTCATCTTTATAAGCATTGAATTTATTATGTGCCTTTTTGGTTAATTCATCACCCTCATACACATCACCGATGATCTGTATCGGTCTATCAGAAACATGCCAATATTTCCCTTCGGAGTCTATTTGGGTGCAAGGGACTCTGCTCTCCATTTTATTGCCAAATGCGATTAGTAGTGGTTCTATGGCAGGTGGGCTAGAATATACGTCTGTGTGTCTAAGTTTGATATTATCCATGATAGAAAATCTTCTTTCATATATCCTAACCCATTCCATAGTGCCTATACTCAGATCAGAATAAAACTGACCTATTGAACCCACATCCTGATCGGCATAAAACTGTCCTATAGAGCCTATATCCTGATCTTGTGTTAAAGAATATGTAGAAAACGAGGATATTATTAGATTTTCTTGAAAATTATATGAAGTAAAAGAACCAATATTCAGGTCTGATGTCG
>Ga0272441_10001027_pt1 | contig 60349 bp, 55 predicted proteins | sample SSMProp6N_FD_193582 | JGI IMG/M metagenome (GOLD analysis project Ga0272441, IMG submission 193582) | Marine sediment archaeal communities from Little Sippewissett salt marsh, Falmouth, MA, United States - SSM-Prop-6N | ecosystem: Environmental > Aquatic > Marine > Wetlands > Sediment ...
AGCGCCAGGCCAGGCATGCGTGCCATGATTGGTCTCCGTGTGTGGTTCCCTCATACGGGGCAGGGGCCCGCGTTGAGTCACAGCGTACCGGCCCGGGGGGCGCCGGTCAACGAGGCGCCGCATCGAAGCGCCCGTGCCCGTGGGCCTTTCAGGAACCAGGGCATCGAAATCGCTTCTTAAGTGTTGCCCCAGGCCACCCGAAAACGACACTGAACTATCCTAGTGAGCCCGCTCCATGTGTCCGAAAAAGCGCGTCAAAAGGCGTCAATTTCGAACAGAAAACGGAGAAAAAAGAACAGAAAACGACAAAAGCCGACAGTTTTGCCTTGCCCAATTTAACATTCCGGTCGTCAATCGTCCCTTAGGGCCCAAAAACGCCAATTCGGACGCCAAAAAACGCCGATTTCGGAGCGCACGCCAAAAGCCGTTTCACCAGAGTATACAAACGACGGGCACCACGCGAGAACCCCGGCCGCAAGACAGAAACACCGAGGTCCCATACCTCCGGGCGGCCGCTTTCACTTGGCGGAGGTAGCCCCTTTCTGGACGGCCCACAGGACGTTCTGCGAGGCGATGAACAGGGTGCCGTTGGCGGCCACGGGGGTGGCGTACGACGGGGCACCCAGGCGGATCTTGGCCAGTTCCTTCGATTCCCGGCCGGCCGTCAGAATGTGGAGGTGGGTCTTGGTGCCGACGTAGAGTTTGCCGTCGGCCACCAGGGGGGTGGCCCACGTTTCGGTCTTCAACTCGTGCAACCACAAGCGTTTGCCGGTGTCGGGGTCCAGGCAATGAAAGCGTCCGGCCAGGTCCACGGCGTAGAGGAGGCCGTCGGCGACGACGGCGCTGGCCAGCGTCCGCTCCAAGTCGTCGTAGGCCCAGATGCGGCCGGTTTGGGTGATGTCGCCGGTCTTGGTGGCGTCGATGCAGTGGAGCATGCCGCGGCCGCGGCCGTGGGCGGGGTCCTGGCCGATGGTTACGTACACGCGGCCTTTGTGGAAGACGGGGGTGGCGATGATCTGGCTCGGCCCCAGGTATGTGCCGTCGTTCTTGCTGGGGCTTTGCTTTTTGCGTTTGTCGCCGCGGTAGTACGGGATGGGTTTGCCGTCGTCGAAGTTCCGGTAATGCGGGGGGTTACAGTCGTAGGACCAGACCTTCTTGAGGTGGAACGGCTTGTCTTTGGCTTCGGTAACGGCCTCGAAGGCGTAGCAGAAGCCGTCGCCTCCGCCGAAGAAGACGAGTTTCTTCCCGCCGACGGTGCCCATCGAGGGCGGGGCCCAGGTGCAATGCCACATGCGGTGGCCGATCTTCTCGTCGTCGGTGGCGACGAGGCGGCCGGTCACCGCGTCCAGGACGATGAGGCTGGGCGCGTCCGGCCGCAGGCACCGGTTGTGCGGGCGGTCCACTCCGTTGGACGTGCTTGTGTAAACGAAGCCGTCCACGACGAGGGTCGAGCAACTGGCCACGTCGTGCGGGCAGGAATCGAGTTCGCGGACCATGTCGTAGACCCACAGGATGTCGGCGTCGGTGTCGGCAAGGTCGATGGGCTTGGCGTCCGGGCCGGCCATGTAGCGGCCTTCGTCCTGGAAGGGGCCGTCGTTGCCGTCGGCGAGGCCGTCGGCGTCGAGGCAGACGACCTCGCAGGCGGTGGTCACGACGTACACGCAGCCGTCGACGACGGCGGGCGACGAGCACGTGCCGCAGTGTTGCTGCCCGTAAAGGGCCCCCGGCGGCAGGTGGGCCTTGGTGCGATTGGGCGTTGCGAGTTGCCAGAGAAGGCGGCCGGTCTTTTCGTCCAGGCACTTGACCATGCCGGAGCGGGTCCGCTTGAGGTGTGTCTTGGAGGTCAGGAGGGCGTCGTCGGTGCCTACGAACACCTTGCCGCCCGAGATGGTCACGTTGCCGTAGATGTGCGAGCCCAGGCGGACGCCCCACCGCACGTTCGTTCCGGTGCCGGGCTCGATGCCGCTGGGCGTTTGCTTGCCGGGGTCGAAGGAGTCGACGAGGCCGGTTTCGGCGGAGACCATGTTGCGGCCAAGGTCGGTGCCGCCCCACTGGGGCCAGTCCTTGGCGGCGGCTGGGGTTGCGAGGGCCGCAAGGGCCAGCATCAGGCATGGGCGAAGGCTGCGCATGGGTCGGTCCTTTGCTCGGTGGCGTCGGCCGATTGCCGGCCGAGGGGCTTGGCGGGTTAAACCCGGCCGGTGGCAGAAGTCCCGGCGGTTTCCGCCTGCCGCACGCTCGGCGGGTTGACAGTTGACACCCGCTTTGGGCCTGGGTATAGTATGGCGTCTCGCATGGCGAGACACGCGTTTCCCACGGGGTAGAAGTTCCGCCAGGCACACGGGCGGACGTGGGGCTCCGGCGACGCGGCCGCTGAGTCCAAGCCCCGGAAACGGCAATCGTGAGCCGCGCATCTCATTCGTGGGCTGCGCGATACGCAGGTGACACGGCGATCCAACGTCCGGGCGCCGGCGTGGGTGCACCCACCCACCCTACGTGCTTTGGCCGTTGGACTCTGGACTGGTAAGACGTGGGATTTGCTGCCATGGCTAAGCCGCTGACATCCGATTGGTTCAACGATCCGCTGGGCGGGATGCCTGCCCGGTCGCTCATGTTCGCCACCGGCACGGTGCACCCGGACGAGATGGCGAAGCCGTTCATCGGCCTGGTGTCGAGTTTCACGGACCTGATACCCGGCCACGCGCACATGCGGCGGCTGGAGCGGAAGATTGAGCACGGCATCTTTGCGGGAGGCGGGGTGGCGTGGCTGTTCAGTGTGCCCGGCATCTGCGACGGCATCGCCATGGGCCATGAGGGCATGCACTACAGCCTGCCCAGCCGCGAACTCATCTGCGACATGGTCGAGACGATCACGCGGGCCCACCGCCTGGACGGCCTCGTGCTGCTGACGAACTGCGACAAGATTACGCCCGGTATGCTGATGGCGGCTGCACGGCTCGACATCCCCGCCATCGCCGTCACCGCCGGGCCGATGCACTCGGGCAACTACAAGATGGAGCGGCTGGACCTCGTGCACGACACGTTCGAGGCCATCGGCCGATACAAGGCCGGCCAGATTTCCGAAGCGGACCTGAAGTGCCTGGAGGTCGAAGCCTGCCCCGGCGGCGGGTCGTGCCAGGGCCTCTTCACCGCCAATACGATGGCCTGCGTGACCGAGGCCATGGGCATGAGCCTGCCGGGGTGCGCGTCGGCCCTCTGTGCCAGTGCCCGGAAAGACCGCATCGCCTACGCGAGCGGCGAGCGGGTGGTGGACCTTGTGCGGCAGGGCCTGACGACGCGGCGCATCATGACGGCCGAGGCCGTGGCCAACGGCATCGCGGTGGACATGGCCCTCGGGGGCTCCACGAACACGGTGCTGCACATTCCGGCCATCGCGAACGAGGCGGGCGTGGCGCTGCCGCTGGAGACGTTCGACGAGGTCAGCCGCCGCACGCCGCACATTGCCAACTTCCGGCCCGCCGGCGACATGATGATGGAAGACCTGGACCACGCGGGTGGGATTCCGGCCGTCCTGAAGCGTATCAAGGCGGTGCTGAACGATTGCCCGACCGCGAGCGGGGCCACGACGTACGAAATCGCCGACGCCGCAACCGTTTTCGACGACGACCTGCTCCGCCCCGTGGATAACCCGTATCACCCGGAGGGCGGCATCGCGATTCTTCGCGGGAGCCTCGCGCCCGACGGCGCGGTCATCAAGCAGTCGGCCGTGCCCGAGAGCATGCGGACGTTCACCGGCACGGCCCGCGTTTTCGACACCGAAGAGGCGTGCAACGAGGCCGTCATGGCCGGCGCCATCGAGGCCGGCGACTTCGTCGTCATCCGGTACGAGGGCCCGGCAGGTGGCCCGGGCATGCGCGAGATGCTGATGGCCACGGCCGCCATCAAGGGCCTCGGCCTCGGCGAACAGGTGGCCCTGGTGACCGACGGCCGGTTCTCGGGCGGCACCCACGGGCCGTGCATCGGGCACGTGAGCCCCGAAGCCGCCGCCGGCGGGCCCATGGCGCTCGTCCAGGAAGGCGACACCATTACGATGGACATCGCGAACCGGCGTCTGGACCTCGACGTGGACGAGGCGGAACTCGCCCGACGCCGCGAGGCCTGGAAGGCGCCCGAACCGAAGATCGATTACGGGTACCTGGCCCGCTACGCCCGGATGGTCACGAGCGCGACGACGGGAGCGATTTGTCGGTGACGTGAGCCGCAGGCTCTGCCTGCGGGTACGCTGGCGCGGACGGAGAGTAACGGGAGGATGAACGTACCCGCGACCGGAGGTCGCGGGTCACGATAAGGACGGTACTACCCGGTGGTGTAATTGGTAACACAGGAGGTTTTGGTCCTCCCATTCCTGGTTCAAGTCCAGGCCGGGTAGCCAGGAACGGCAAGTGCCTGAGTGGCTGAGTGATAACGGCGCGTCGCGGCCTGCCAGCCGCAAGCGCTAGCGAGCGGGTGAGCCGTCATCGCCTGATCGCGGGTCGATGCCGAACGAGGCGAAGCATGGCCGACAAACCCGTCAAGTCGCTGATCCTGGCTGCCGGTATGGGCACGCGCATGAAGTCTGCCCGCAGCAAGGTGCTGCACGAGGTGTGCGGCCTGCCGATCCTGTCGTGGGTGCTCGAGGCCTGCCGCGCCGCCGGTTCCACGGAGCAGATCGTAGTCGTCGGGGCCATGCGCGACCAGATCCAGGCCGCCTACGCCGACGCCGACGACGTGGCCTGGGTTGTCCAGGACCCGCAGCAGGGCACGGGGCACGCGGTGATGGCGGCCGTCGACGCCCTGTCGGGGTTCGAGGGCGCCCTCGTGGTCCTGATGGGCGACGCCCCGCTGGTCCGGCCCGAGACGATCCGGACGCTCCTGGACACGCACCGCACCGAGAAGGCCGCCGTGACGCTGATGACGGCGATCCTGGACGACCCGAAGTGGTTCGGCCGCATCGTCCGCGACGCCGGGGGCGCCCTCCAGGGCATCGTCGAGGCCCGCGACGCGACGGCCGACGAGGCGGCCATCCGCGAAGTGAACCCGGCCTACTACTGTTTCGACTGGCCGGCGCTCTCGAACGTCCTGCCGCAGATTACCAACGACAATGCCAAGGGCGAGTACTACCTGACCGACGCCGTCGGCCTGCTCATCCGGGCGGGCAAGAAGGCCGTGGCCGTGCCGGCGGTCGAGCCGTCCGAATGCGAGGCCGTCAACAGCCGGGCCGACCTGGCACGCGTGACGGGCCTGGCACGCGAGCGGATTCTTGCCGACCACATGGCCGGTGGCGTGACCCTGGAAGGCCCCGCCTCCACGACCATCGACGTCGGGGTAACCATCGGGCCGGACACCGTCGTGGGCCCGTACACGGTGATCCGGGGTCCGAGCACGATTGGCGCGGGGTGCCGGGTCGGCCCGCTGGCGCACCTGCCGGCCGGGACGGTGCTCGATGACGGGGACGAGATCGGCCCACCGGCCGACGGCCCCGCATTCCTTGAACCGGAGCCAGGGGAGGCTGACGGATGAATAAGCTGAAGGTTTTCAGCGGCAGCGCGAACCGGCCGTTGGCCCAGGCGATTTCCGACCGCATCGGAATACCCCTGGGCGACGCCCCGCCCCTGCAGTTTCCGGACGGCGAGTTGTTCATCAAGATCAACGAGGACATCCGAGGCCAGGACGTCTTCATCATCCAGCCCACCTGCCGTCCGCAGAACGACAACCTGATGGAATTGCTGCTCTTTATCGACGCGGCCCACCGCGCCAGCGCCGAGCGCATCACGGCCGTCATCCCGTACTACGGGTACGCACGCCAGGACCGCAAAGACGCGGGCCGGGTGCCCATCAGCGCCAAACTGGTGGCCAACATGCTCGAGACGGCCGGCCTCGACCGCGTGCTGACCGTCCACCTGCACGCGTACCAGATTCAGGGCTTCTTCGACATTCCCGTGGATCACCTGCTGCCCGATCCGGTCTTCGCCGAGTACTACGCCGGCTTGGCCCTGAAGAACCTGACGGTGGTCAGCCCGGACGTGGGCAACGTGAAAGAGGCCCGCGTGTACGCGGAACTGCTGAAGGGCGACCTGGCGATCATCGACAAGGAACGCATCTCCGGGTCCGAGGTCCGGGCGGGGGCGCTCATCGGCACCGTCGAGAAACGCAACGTCCTGATGATCGACGACATGATCTCGAGCGGCGATACGATTTGCAAGGCGGCCGGCCTCCTGAAGGAGTGCGGCGCCCGCGACGTGTACGTGGCTGCCACCCATCCCATTTTCGTCGAGGGCGCCGTCGAACGCCTGTCGGACGCCCCGATCAAGCGCGTCACCGTGACCGACACCGTGCCGCTGTCCGAGGAAGCCGCCCAGAGTCCCCTGATCGAACAAGTGAGCGTGGCCGAACTGCTCGGCGACGCCATCGTCCGCATCCACAAGGATGAGTCCATCAGCGAACTGTTTCTGAAGAAAATGCGGCGCCCCGAGGAACTCATGCGCCAGCACTGACCGAAAGGACGTAGCCGTGACCAAGAACGAACCGCTCACCGTGAAGAAACGCGAGGTTAGCGGCACGAAGGCGTGCCGACGGCTTCGCGTCGCCGGCGAGGTGCCCGCCATCATCTATGGCCACGCGAAGGAGACGGTCGCCATCCAGGTGCCGGCCGAGGAACTCCACCAGGCCCTGCGCCAGCATAGCCGCATGTTCGACGTCCGCCTCGGCCGCAAAAAGGAAAGCGTCCTCTTGCGCGACATCCAGTACGACGCCTTCGGCGACGTGATTCTACACGCCGATTTCGTGCGCGTGGCCATGGACGAGGCGCTTCAGATCAAGATCCCGATTCGCCTCAAGGGCAGCCCGAAGGTCGAACACGCCGTTCTTCAGCAGACCCTCGACACGCTGGAGGTCGAGTGCCTGCCCAGCGACATCCCCGAGGGAATCGTTGTCCCGGTCGCCGACATGCAGTTGAACGAAAGCATCACCATCCAGGACGTGAAAGTCCCCGACGCCATCAAGATCCTGACGGACCCGGAGACGGTGGTGGCAACGCTCACGTTGGTGGCTGCCATGGCCGGCGAAGAGCCGGAAGCCGTTGCGGCAGCGTCCGAGGAACCCGAGGTCATCGGCCGCGAGGATGAGGCCGAGGGCGAAGGCGCCGCCGAGGACGAGGCCAAGTAAGCGGCCCGAGCCGGTGCCGCGCAGCATCAGCAAGGATCCCATGAAACTCATCGTCGGGCTGGGCAATCCGGGCGCCAAGTACGAGGGCACGCGGCATAACGTCGGGTGGGCGGTGGCCGAACGCCTGGCCGCCCGCGCCGGCCTCGCGGGGTGGCGCGAGAAGTTCGAGGCGCTGCTTGCCGAAGGACGCCTCGCCGGCGAGAAGGCGGTCGTGGCCCGGCCCGTGACGTACATGAACGAGTCCGGCCGGTCGGTCCGCCAGATGCTGGACTTCTGGAAACTGGTGGCCTCGGAGGACCTGCTCGTCGTCGTGGACGACATGGCGCTGAACCTGGGACGCATCCGGCTGCGGGGCGAAGGGGCCGACGGCGGGCACAACGGGCTGGCGTCGATCTCGCAGCACGTGGGGCACGGGGCGTTTGCACGGCTGCGGGTGGGCATCGGGCCCGCCCCGCCGAAGGAGCAGCACGTGGCGTTTGTGCTGGCGCCGTTCGCCAAGGCCGAGCGGGCCGAGGTCGATGCCGCCATCGACCGCGCCGTCGAGGCCGTTGACATCTGGGTAGCCCGCGGCCTGGAGGCCGCTATGAATCGCGTTAATCGACCCGTCGAATCCGACGAGCAGGGCAAGGACGATAAGGAGGAGGCCGACCGGCCGACCAATCATGCCAACGCCTGAAAACCTGAGAGTGTACGAAGCGATGTTCCTCGTTGACACCGGCGATGCCGCCGCCTGGAGCGACCTCGAACAGCACCTCGAGACCCTCCTGACCCGCGGAGGGGGCGAGATCATTGGCATCACCCGATGGGACGAGCGGAAACTGGCCTACCCGATCGGGAAGCACAAGCGAGGCACCTACGTGTTGGCGTTCTTCGCGATGGGCGAGGGCGGCGGCGACGACGGTGTCCGAACGATTGAGCACGAATGCCGGCTTTCGGAGAAGGTGATCCGCCTGCTCGTGCTCCGGGCCGACCAGTTCAAGGTCCGCGACATGCGCGCCCAGTTGGGCGAAGACGTCCGCGAGGACATGGCCGTCCGCGTTAAGGACGCCCGAGGCGAGGTGGATGAGCCTGAGCCCGTAGCCGAGCCTGTGGCCGAGCCGGCCGCCGAGCCGGCAACGGCCGAGCCGGCCGCTGCTCCGGTAGAGCCGCCGGCCCCGGCCGATACGCCCGCACCGCCCCCGCCGGCGGCGCCCGCCCAGTGAACCCCGAACGTGCACGGAGGTCGCCATGGCCGACTTCAACCGCGTCATCCTTATCGGCAACCTGACCCGCGACCCGCAACTGCGGTACACGCCCTCGCAGATGGCTGTTTGCGACTTCGGCGTGGCCACCAACCGCAAGTGGACCGCCAAGGACGGTCAGAAACGCGAGGATACCACCTTCGTGAACTGCACCGCCTGGGGACGCCAGGCCGAGACCATCCAGAAGTACCTGAACAAGGGGCGACCCATCTTCATCGAGGGCCGGCTTACCTACAGCCAGTGGGACGGCCCCGACGGCAAGAAACGCTCCAAACTCGAGGTCACCGTCGAGAACTTCCAGTTTCTGGGGTCGCCCGGCGGCCAGAGCCGTAGCGGCGGCGGAGGCGGAGGCGGCGGCGGAGGCGGCGGCGGAGGCGGGGGCGGAGGCGGAGCCCCGCGCGACGAACAACGCCAGAACGCCTCCGGCGAGCAGCAACAACGCGCCCCGGAATACGATTTTAACCAGGACGTCGCCGACGACGACGAAACCATCCCCTTTTAACCGATATCCGAAGAGCCGATAGGAGACTGCCGTGCCCAAGAAGAGAAACAAACGCATGCGGTTCCGCGACCGGGCCAAGTGCCGCTTCTGCCGCGAGAACAGCACCTACATCGATTATAAGGACACGCAAACGCTGCTGAAACTGACGACGAAGCGCGGCAAGATGCTCAGCCGCAAACGCAGCGGCAACTGCGCCAAGCATCAGCGGCAGGCGGCCCGGGCCCTCAAGCGCGCCCGGTTCCTGGCCCTGATGCCGTACGTGGCCTGACGCCGAACACCAGGCCGGTGGCCCGCCCCGCGCGTGGCGGCGGCGGCGCCGGCTGCAACCATCCGGAGAGGTTCCGATGAAGGTCTTGCTCCGACAGGATGTTCCCTCGCTGGGCATTATTGGTGACGTCGTTGACGTCAGTGCGGGCTACGCCCGCAACTACCTGTTGCCCCAGCACGTGGCGGTTGAACCGACCAACGCCAACCTCAAACGCATCGACGAGGAACGCAAGGACCGCGAAAAACGCGAGAAGCAGCGCATCCAGACCCTCAAGGGGGTCGCCTCGCGCCTCGACGGCACCAGCGTCACCATCCGGGCCAAGGCCAACGAACTCGGGCACCTGTTCGGCTCGGTCACCGAGACGCACATTGCCCAGGCCCTGGAAGACGAGGGGTTCGCGGTCGAGGCCAGCAAGATTGCCCTGGTCGAGCCTATCCGCACGCTCGATAAGTTCCGCGTGCCGGTCCACCTGGCCGACGGTATCGATGCCACGATCGAGGTCTGGGTGGTACCCACCTAGACCGTGATGGGAGTTGCCCGGGCGCGCCGCGGCCGACCGCCGCACCGTGCGCCGCAGACGCAAAGGCCGTTGCCATGCCCGATGATCTTGTATCCCTGCGTTATCGGCTGAACCGGCGCGGTTTCATGCAGGCGGGCCTGGCCGCCACCGTCGGCGCCCTCGGGAGTTGTGCCCGTGCAGCCCCCGGCCCGGCCCCGACCGCCGAGCGGCCCAACGTGCTGCTCATCATCGGCGACGACCAGGGGTGGACCGATTTCGGCTTCATGGGGCACCCGGCCATTAAGACGCCGGTGCTCGACAAGTTGGCGGCCGGGGGGCTGCTCTTGCCGGAGGCGTACGTGGCGGCCCCGCTGTGCCGGCCGAGCCTCGCCACCCTCCTGACGGGCCTGTATCCCCACCAGCACGGCATCACCTGCAACGACCCGCCCGGTTCCCGCCAACAGCGGCCCGAACGCGATTACCAGTACATGAAAGACCTCGTAACCGTGCCGCGCAAACTGGGGCCCCTCGGCTACCGCAGCCTCCAGACCGGCAAGTACTGGGAGCACCACTACAAGACCGGCGGGTTCACCGACGGCATGACCGTAAGCGGCCGGCACGGCGGGCCGGGCCTCACGATTGGCCGTGAGACCATGGACCCGATCTACCGCTTCGTGGACGACTGCAAAAAGACGGGCGACCCGTTCTTCCTCTGGTACGCCCCGTTCCTGCCCCACACGCCGCATAACCCGCCCGAACGCCTCCACAACAAGTACAAGGCCGAGGGCCGGCCCGAGCGCGTCGCCAAGTACTATGCCATGTGCGAGTGGTTCGACGAGTCATGTGGCACGGTGCTCGATTACCTCGAGAAGAAGGGCCTCCGCGAGAACACCCTCGTCCTCTACATTACCGACAACGGCTGGACCGACGGGTACCTGGCCGAGAAGATCTACGGCCAGCTGCCGGCCGGCAAACGCCTGTGGCCGCAGCCCAAGGGCAAGCAGCATGTTTACGACGGCGGCGTCCGGACCCCGGTCATCCTGAACTGGCCCGGGCACATCGAACCGGGCAAGTCGGATGACCTTGCCCTCTCGGTTGACTTCGTGCCGACCATCCTGGCGGCCTGCGGGGCCCGGCCCACGGCCGAGATGCAGGGCATCAACCTCATGGACGCCAAGGCCCGCGCCGCCCGCAAGGCCGTCTTCGGCGAGGGATTCGTCCACTCCGCCAAGACAACGGAGCGGCCGGACCCGAACCTGCGGGCACGCTGGGTCCGCGAGGGCGACTGGAAACTCATCGTCTGGGCCAAGACCGACCCCCAGTTCTACGGCAAGCCCGAACTCTACAACCTCAAAGAGGACCCGTTCGAGCGGAAGAACCTCGCCGACGCCAACGCCGAGAAGGTGACCCATCTGCGCCGCCTGATTGACGCCTGGTGGAAGCCCGACAGTTCGTCGTGAGCAGAAGAGGCGTATCGTGAGCCGCGGACAGCTTCTCCGCCGGCCGCCCGCGCCGGTAAGCGGTGCGGTTACCGCTCGCTTGCGCTCGCGGCTAGTGCCGTTTCCAGAAAGGTCGTATCCGTTTGAGCGGGGTGCCACTGGCGGAGGCCCACCGCGCCGCCCCGTTCGGATGGCGCGCGATTTGCTTTGCTTGACGTGTCGCGTTCCGGGCGATAGGCTTCTTGCCGGACGACCCCTTTCTGTGAAGGTGTGCCTATGCCCGACGACCCGCTGCTCGACAAGGTGCCGCCACACAACCTTGAGGCCGAGATGGCCGTCCTCGGGGCCATGATGCAGAGCACCGACGCCACCGGCCTGTGTGTCCAGATCCTCGATGCCGACGCCTTTTACCGGGGCGAGCACCGGGCCCTGTTCAGGTGCCTGCTCGACCTGTACGACCAGAGCAATCCGGTCGACCTCGTGACGCTCAAGGAGGCCCTGGCGCAGCGCGCCGCCTTGGACGACGTGGGCGGCGAGGAGTACCTCATTGCCCTGGTCGACAGCGCCCCGACCATCGCCAACGCCGAGTATTACGCCAAGGTCGTCAAGGAAAAGGCGCTGTTGCGTGGCCTGATCAACGCGGCTGCCGAGATCATCCGCGACGCCCACTCGCGCGGCGACCCGGTCGACGATGTCCTCGACCGCTGCGAGCAACGCATCTTCGAGGTCGTCGAACGTAAGATCGTGGGCCAGGCCACCGACATCCGCAGCATTCTCGCGGACGTGATGCAGAAGATCGAACTCGTGGGCGGCAAAGGCATCACCGGCCTCGCGACCGGGTTCATGGACCTCGACGACAAGACGCGCGGCCTGCAGCCGGGCGAGTTTATCATCCTGGCCGCACGCCCCTCCGTCGGCAAGAGCGCCCTGGCGCTGAACATCGCCGAGCACATCGCCGTGGACAACCACCGGCCGGTGGCCTTCTTCAGCCTCGAAATGAGCAAGGAAGAACTCGTGCTGCGCTTGTTGTCGTCCAAGGCCGAAGTGGACGGCCAGGCGCTGCGCAAAGGCCAACTCTCGAACACCAAGGCGCGGTTCATTAACCGCGAGATCGTCGAGGTCCTGAAGGATGCCCCGCTCTACATCGACGATACGGCCGGCCTGCGCGTCATCGACCTCCGGGCCAAGGCCCGCCGGCTTCTCGCACGCCGCAACGTCGAGTGCATTATCGTGGACTACCTCCAACTGATGAGCAGCCCGGGCGCCGAAAGCCGACAGGTCGAGGTCTCGAACATCAGCCGCGGTCTCAAGGCCCTTGCACGCGAACTGAACGTGCCCGTCCTGGCGGTGGCCCAGTTGCGCCGCGAAAGCGAGGAACACAAACGCCCGCGACTCGCCGACCTCCGAGAGTCCGGCGCCATGGAGCAGGATGCCGACGTCGTTCTCCTGCTGCACCGCGAGGAAATGCGGCACAGCCCCGGCACGCCGGAATACGAGCAGGCGCGCGGCATGGCGGAACTCATCATCGCCAAGCAACGCAACGGCCCGCGCGACCTGTTGCGCCTGACGTGGCAGCGGTCGTACACCCGGTTCCGCACCTGGTCGCCGCGCGAGGCCGCCCCCGGCGGCGCCATGGAACAGTACCAGGTGGCCGGACCCGGTGCACCGTCCGACGACGCCGATGCCGGTGACGACGGCGGCGAGCCGTTCTAGGAGGCCCCTGCCGGGCCGGCCGCCTCAGCGCCGGCGAATGTCGTACGCCACCAGCGTATGGGCGTGGCGCACGTACAGCCGGCCGCCGCACACCACCGGGTACGCCAGCAGGTGGTCCGGCGTGGCGACGGGCGGTATCTGGAACTCGCTCACGATCTCCGCCCCGGACGGGTCCATCGCCACGAGCCGGACCTCGCCCTTCTGGCCCACGCCGTACAGCCGGCCGTCGGCATACGTGATCGAGACCTTGCCCACGGGTTCCGCCCGGTACACCTTCTTGCCGGTGGCCGCGTTCACGCACAGGAGCCCCTTGTGGTACATGCGGCAGCCGACGCCGAAGAGGTGCCCGCTGCGGAGGAGGACGCCTCCGTGGCAGTTGTCGAAGTCGGTGCAGTGCCACAGTTCGCGGGGCGGGTCGCCGGTGATGTCGATGAGCCGGCCGCCCGCCTGGTGCCCGCTCGTCACGAACACGCGGCCGTCGTGGTACAGCGGCGTGGTCACGTTCTGGTTGTACCGGTTCGGGTGCGGGTGCGACCAGAGGCGGCGTCCGGACTCGACGTCCACGCCCACGACGGTCTTCTTCATCAGGATGATGAGTTGCCGCCGGCCCGCGTGGGTGACCACGACCGGCGAGCAGTAGGCCTGGTCGTCGGTAATGGTCGTGTTGACCCAGAGGGGTTTGCCGGTGGCCTTGTCGAGGGCGACGACGCGTCCCCGCGTCCCGCCGGGTGTGCATAGGACCCGGTTGCCCTCGACGATAACGTTCTCGGCCATGCCCCAGGTGCTCCGTTGGGTGCCGAATGCCTCCACGAGGTCCGTGACCCAGATTTCGTTGCCGGTCGTCGCCTCGATGGCCGCGAGCCGGCCTTGGCAGCCCATGTGGTAGAGCCGGCCGTCGGACCAGGTGGGCGTGGTGCGTGCGCCCGGCTCCGCGCCGCGCCACGCGGGGCCGTTGGGCGTTTTCCACAGCAGGTTGCCGTTGAGGTCGAGGGCCAGAACGTACTCGTCGGCCCCGAAGTCGCCGGACGTAAACAGCATGCCCTGGGCGATGCTCGGGGCGGCGTACCCGCGGCCGGTCTCCGTGAAGGTCCACAGAAGCGGCGGGCCGGCCTCGGGCCACGCACGCCACAGGCCCGTCTCGGTGGACGTGTTGTCGCGGTTGGGCCCAAGGAACTGGGGCCAGAACCCGCCCGGATGGTCCTCAGACGCCGCAGCGGCCATGGCCGACGGGGCCAACAACAGGGCCAACAGGATCATGCAACACAGGCTCGAAGTCAGGGCCTTCATGGCAGGTCTCCTGGGACGATACCCTGTGACGCGGGCAGCCGGCACGCCCGGGTGTTGCCCGGGCCGGCGCCCCATGGTTGCCGCGGGGCACGGCCGGCGTCAAGGGAGAACCGTGAGGCGAACCCGGCACGGTGGCGTGCGCGGCGTGTGCGTGGCCTTGATTCCACCGCGCCGATGGCTGATACTGGCATAAGCGTGCCGGGCAGGCCGGTGCGTTGCCGGCTGGCCCGGGAACGAGCCCTTAGGCGGCGCGGACAACCATGAAGAGTCTCGATGAAGTGCGCCATCGCATTCGAAACCTGCTGACGGCTCCGCAGGCGGAACTGGGCAGTTGGGCCCGCTTTGCGCGGGGCCAGATTACGCTGTGGCGGTACTGTATGCGCCGACTCGGCGAGAACAACGTCCAGGCGATGTCCAGCGCCCTGTCGTTCCGGACGATCTTTGCCCTCGTGCCGCTCGTCATCGTGGCGTTCCTGGCGCTGAAGTCGCTCGGCGTCGTCGAGGACTCGAAGGTCTGGCTCCACGACTTCCTGGACCAGAGCGGCCTGACGCACATCACGTACAGTACCGGCAACGAGGGCGGGCCGGCCGAGGAGGGCGGGGCCTCGCCCGTGCCGCCCGTCGTGGAATCGCCCGACCCCGCCGGCACTGCCCCGTACACCGTGCCCGAGCAGATTACCGTGGCCGAGAAGATCGAGTCGGTCGTCGACTACGCCGAGAGCCAGTTGACCGTGGGCCGCGTGGGCCCCCTGAGCGCCGTCCTGCTCGTCTGGACGGCCCTGACGCTGCTGACGACGATCGAACGGTGCCTGAACCGGATCTTCGAGGCCCCGCGTGCGCGCGGGCTGGCCCGGCGCATTCTCATCTACTGGTCCGTCGTGACGCTTGGGCCGGTCCTGCTCGTCACGGCGGTGGAGTTGGGCGGGCGGTTGGTCGACTCGGTCCGCAACGTCCCGGTCCTGGCCTGGACCCTCGGGCCCATCGGCTGGGTGGCCCCGTTCGTGATGGGCGTGCTGTTCCTGGCGGCGCTTTACGCGCTGATGCCGAACACGCACGTATCGTTCCGGCGGGCGCTGGAGGGCGCCGTTCTGGCCGTCCCCATCTGGGCGGTTTTCCGGTGGGCGTTTGCCCTCTACGTCGAGCGGGTCGGCAGCCAAAGCCTGTACGGGGCCCTGGGCCTGTTGCCCCTGTTCCTCTTGTGGTTGAACCTGTCGTGGTGGATTTTCCTGTTCGGGGCCCAGGTGGCGCATGCGGCGGCGAACGTCCAGCGCCTGATGCGGGCCCGCCAGGACGCCGAGGGCCCCGTTACCCCCTGGCACGATCTGGCGGCCGTCCTGGCCATCGCCCAGACCCAGGAGACGCTCGGCGGGGCGGCCACCCCCGCCGACGTTGCCCAAGCCCTGGCCTGGCCCGAGGCGCGCGCCGAGGCCCTCGTGGGTCGCCTGGCCGAGGCGGGTGTCCTCATCCGGTCCGAAACCGGCCCCGAAACCCGTTGCGGCCTGGCCGTCACGCCCGACCGGCTGCCGGTGGCCCGCGTGCTCCATCTGCGCTGGGCCGACGCCGAGGAGCAGGCCGACCCGGACGGCGGTGCCTCCGTTGCCCGGGCCGTGGCCCACGTCCGGCGGCAGGCCGAGGCCGGCATTGACCACCTGACCGTTGCGGACATGATGGCGTCCACGCCAACCGCCAATCCGGAAGGAGATGCCTAGGATGCGTACCCGATATTGCTTGGCGCTGCTGCTGGTCGCGCTGACGGCCTTGCCTATTCTGGCCGGCTGCTCCGTGAACCCTGTGACGGGCCGGCGCGAACTGGTGCTGATTTCCGAGGACCAGGAAATCGCCATGGGCAAGGAGGCCGCCCCCACGTTCGAGAAGGAGTTTGGCGGCCGGGTGCCCAACGAAACCCTCCAGGCGTACGTCAATAGCGTGGGCCAGCGTGTGGCCAAGGTCAGCGACCGGCCCATGCCGTACGAGTACACGCTCGTGGCGTCCGACGTGCCCAACGCCTTCGCCCTGCCGGGCGGCACCATTTTCATCACCGCCGGCCTGATGAGGGCCATGACGAACGAGCGGCAACTGGCGGCCGTCCTGGGCCATGAAACCGGCCACGTGGCGGCCCGCCACAGCGTCCATCAGATGCAGAAGCAGATGGGGGCGCAGGTGCTCATCGAAATTGCCGGTCGCGCCGGTGGCGGCGAAGGCGCGGCGGGCGCCGCCGGCGACGTTGCCAAGGTCGTTTCCTCCATGGCCCTCCTGAAGTACAGCCGCAACGACGAGTACCAGGCCGACGACCTTGGCATCAAGTACGCCGCCCAGGCCGGCTACAACCCCTGGGGCATGGTCGAGTTGCTTACCGTGCTCGACTCGCTGCACGAGAAGGACCCCGGCCGGTTCGACGAACTCTTCCAGACGCACCCCCTCTCGGGCAATCGCATCGAACGGGCCCGCACGACCGTCCAGGAAGACCCCGCCTACAAGGGGCGGTACTCGCTCGCCGCACCCGACCCGAACCAGGGTACGTTCCAGCGGATGCAGGCGTTGCTCGGGAAGGCGACGAAGTAGCGCCGGGGCCATGCCCCGGCCAGCCGGGCACGCCAGTAAGCGGTGTTTTTCCGCCTCGCTTGCGCTCGCGGCTGGCCAAGCGCCGGGCGAGCCCGGCGGCTGATGTGCGCCCACGCCTCCCGTTTTGCCTGGTGCGAGGGTGCCCGACTGTTGGTAGGATACGGCCCCGTGGGGAAACCGGCGAAAGGTGCATCCATGGCCAAGGTGTATCGACGGGTGGGTCTGGCGATGCTGGCGGCGGCGGGCCTCTGGGCCTTACCGGCGCCCGCCCGGGCGGCCGAGGCGGGCGCTACCGGCCTCCGCGGCGCGCTTGGCGGCGTCCGCCAGCAGACGATCGAGCGGCTCATCGAGCACCACCTCGAGATGTACGAAAAGCACCTCGAGAGCCGCGACTGGATGGCCCGGGCCATGGCCGTCATCGGCCTCGCGCGCATCGACGACCCCCGGATGACGGCCCGCCTGTTCCAGGTGCTCGATGAGGACGAGCAGCCGGTCGTGCGCACCTACGCGTGGGAAGGCCTCCACGCCCGATACACGTCGCTGACGGCCGACGAGCGGGCCCGCTGGGTGACTGCCGGCCGCAAACTCCTCGCGGGGGGGCACCTGCGGGGCGACCTGCGCGTCGGCCTCGTGCGGGCCATCATCCCCGAAGGGCCCACCGACACGAACCGCGCGCTGGTGCGCGAACTGTTCGCCAAGACCAACGCGATGGACTCCTCCGACATCCGCACCCTCGACGCCATGCGCGACGCCCTGTACCACTGGCACGACCGCGACCTGTGCCGCGACCTCATCGGCGCCATGAACAGCCTCGACAACGTGTTCCGGGCCGAGCACGTCCTGGGGTACATCAAGTGGCGGCCGGATAAGACGGCGGACGATTTCGCCCCGGAGGGCAGCACCGCCCTGCTACGCGCCGTCCAGCCGATGTGGCAGAAGGCCTTCGAGGCCGCCGAGGCCGACGCGTGGGAATCCCGTCCCGCCAAACCGTACGAGGGCGACAGCCTCGTCCTCCCGAAAGCCGAGACGATTGAAGACCCCAGCGACCGCAAGTGGCGCCACGACCTGGAACTGACGCGCTTTCGCCTCGACCACCTCGACGTCAGCCTCCTCGTCGACAGCACCGGCTCGATGACGCCCGTCGTGCGGTGGGTCCAGCGCGACGTGGCGAAACTGATGCGGGCCTTCTATCTCATCAGCAAGGAGCCGCGGCTCGCCATCATCTTTTACCGCGACCACGGCGACGAGTACGTCGTCAAGCCGTTCCCGTTCACGGGCAACGCCGACGTGCTGGCCCGGGCGGTCCGCCGCATCGAGGCCAAGGGCGGGGGCGACCAGCCCGAGGCGGTGTTCGAAGCGCTCGCGACGGCCCTGACGAAACAGAAGTGGTCGTCGGGCCATTACGCCCGGCGCATCGTGGTCCTCGTCGGCGATGCCCCGGCCCACGCCGAGACGCGGCCGGACATCGAGAAACTCGTGACGGCCGCCGCCAAGCAGCAGTTCCGGTTCTTCTGCCTCAAGGTCCGGAGCAAGTACACGGCCGGACTGCTCGAGGATTTCGACACGATCGCCGAGTGGGGCAACGGCGAGTCGATCTGGGCCGAGTTCGTGGCCGATCCGTTCCCGGACATCGAGTACCCACACCTGGTGGCGAAGGGCAATCGTCCCACGACGGCCCGCTCCTGGCAGGCCACACAGGCCCTGACCGGAACGGCCCGGCCCACGCCGCCCGATGCCCCGTGCCGGCAACTGCTGCGCGAGATCGTGCGGACGGCTATCCCGGAGGTGTACCGCGTCAAGACGGAGCCGTTCGTCAACACGCTGCTCGAGTACCTGGAACCGTACGTTCCCGAGAAGCGCCCCGCGTTCGGCCCGGCCTCGCCGATTCGTCGCGACCACACGAAACACCACAAGCCGGACGTGCCGTTCGATCCGCAGAAACGGTAGGGCGCCGTTCGAGCCCGCCGCGGGAGCGGCGGGTCATCTCCGTCCCGGTGTCACGTGCCACAGCGGAAGGTGATGTCCGGCCGCTCCCGCGGCCGGCTCGGAGCACCTCGGCGCACGGTTTGGCGTGTGCGTTACTTCCCACCGCCCGGGTTCAGGCCCACGGCGTACGGGCAGTAGACCCGGGCGCGGCCGAGGCGGGGGCGGTCCTTCTTGCTTGGGCGGGCCGACGCCGCCTTCTCGCGCGGCCGGACCTGGTACCCCGCGATGCGGAAGTGGTGCCCCGCGAGCGTGCCCGAGAGCGTGCCGTCGCGGTTCGTCGACCATCGGACCGACCGCTTGCGCGGGTTGATGGCGACGACGAGTTGGATCTCCGGTTCGGCGATACCGGCAAGGTCGTCCGGGCCGAGGCCGACGTCGCCGGCGGCCCCGCGGAAGTAGGGGTGCGAGTGGAACTCGCCCACGTAGGCGTGCTTCGGAAACTCGTGGATGACCCGCTGAATGATCTTGTGTTGCCGCTCGTACAGCGACACCTGCGAGAACTTCCGTTCGGCCGTCTGGTAGGCGATGGCCCCCTCCACGATGGTCTTGCCTGGCAGCGAGTAGCCGAACAGCAAGCCGTAGCACTCCCGGCCGTAGACCTCGGCGGCGGAGAGGATGACGCTGAGAAACGCCTGTTCCGAGAGGTAGATTTCATCCACGGCGTGCACTCCACGTGGTGCGCCTCGCACCCCTTCACCGTAGCCCTCTCCCGCAAGGGGAGAGGGAGCAGAAAGAGCCTGTACACGACGGAACTACATCTTGCCGCGCCGCTTCAGAATGCGCCGGACGCGCTGGGCGGCCAAGGCGGCGTCGGCGTCCCGGCCGTCGGTCCGTTCCAGAACCGTTTCGTAATGGCCGAGCGCCTTCTCCAGGTGGCCGGCCGCCTCGAGGGCGGCGGCCAGGTTGAACCAGAGGGTCACGTCGTCGGGATTTTCGGCCACGGCCAGGGCCAGGTGCTGGACGGCGTTGTCCAGGTCGCCGGCCTCGGCAGCCTTGAGGCCGTCGTTGGCCTTGCTGCTTAGCGTGCCGCGCGTCTTGACCTCGGCCTCGACGGTGTTCGGGGCGATCATGCCGGCGAACGCGTCGGCGCAGGCCTCGATGAGTTCGCGGACGACCTGGTCGGCGGGCGGCAGGTGCTCGGGGTCGTCGGGCCGGGCCAGGCCCAACGCGCCGCGCACACGCGGGTCGGCGGTCGAGTCGTACGCACGGGCCACGTCGACGGCGCCGAGGGGGTGGGCGTCCCCGGGTCGGTTCAGGCGGAACGTGACGTGGGCCGAGGCGGTCCGCACGAACGTGGGCACCTCGTGCTCGCGCCACGCGCCGGTCGCCTCGTCGTATTGGCGGAGGCGGCGCGTGCCGGACTTCTCGCTCGTGGCGATGGCGATCGTGCCGGTTACACCGACGGTGTGGGCCCGGGCCCGGGCGTCGCCGTCGATGGCCCAGTGCCGCGACAGGTGTGTCTGGAGGGCCTCGGTCATGGCGGCGGCCGCGGCCTGGCGGTCTGGCGGCGTGACGGTGAACGTGCCGATGTGAAGCACCTGGGTGCCCGCGGGCATCGGGACGGCGGCGGGCAGGCTGTGCCGGACCGAGAGCACGGGAGCCGTACACCCGGCCACCAGGGCCGCCGCACCGGCCACCAGAACTGCCACCGCCGATCGTGACATAGGCATGGGCGCGTCCTCCGCAGGGTTTCCCTTGAACAGGTGTATGGTACCGTCATGGCCCCGGCGTGTGCAACGTGCAGTTGGCGCCGCTTTTCGAAACAGTTGCGTCGGCCCGCCGGGGGACCTATGATGCAGACTGGTGGGCCGGGGGCCAGCGGCGCCTGGGGCGGCTATAAGCACGCACGGGCGGACAGGCCGGCCGTGGCGCCCGGCGGTGGGGGTGTATCCGATTCGGACCGTCCCCGATCCATGGAGACGGGGTTTCCATCCAGGGGGCGCGGGTAACCGAACGAGCGAAGGAGACGACCGTGCAACGAACCGCACTCGTACTGGCACTGGTGGCGGGGATGACCGTGATGGCCGGGGCTGCCGAGTGGCCCCAATTCCTGGGTCCGAACCGCGACGCTACCTCCCCGGAAAAGGGCCTCATGCGCGCGTGGCCCGCCGGCGGGCCCAAGGTTCTCTGGACCATCGACGTGGGGCCGGGGTACGGCGGTGCGGCCATCCGCGACGGCCAAGTCCACATCCTGGACCGCCAGAGCGGGCAGGCCGACATCCTCCGCGTCTTCGACCTGATGACCGGCAAGGAACTCTGGAAGTTCGGGTACCCCGCAACGGGCAAGATCAGCCACGCCGGGTCACGATGCACCCCGACCGTTAGCGAGAAGCACATTTTCATTGTCGGCCCGAAGGGGCATTTCCACTGCATCGACCGCCAGACGCACAAGGCCGTTTGGACCAAGAACCTCCTGAAGGACTACGGCGTGCGCGAGCCGAGGTGGTCCGTGTCGCAGTCGCCCCTGTTGTACGGCGACAGGGTCATCGTGGCCCCGCAGGGCGACCCGGTGGGCGTGGTGGCTCTCGATCAGGCCACCGGCGAGCAGAAGTGGGCGTCCGGCCCGGTCGGCCCGATGGATTACGCCTCGCCGATGCTGCGGACCGTGGGTGGCGTGGATCAGGTCACCATTGTCAACCGCAAGGGCGTCAGCGCCGTCGACGCCAAGACCGGCAAGAACCTCTGGCAGTACCACCATCCCTGCAACATCCTCGTGCCGCCCATGACCCAGATGGCCGATGGCGTCTTCTTCGTGACGGGCGGGTACAACGCCGGCAGCGCCGTCATCCGTGTGACGGCGACGGGCGGCGGGTTCCAGGTCCAGGAATACGCCAAGATCAACAAGGTCGGCTCGCACATCCATCCCGGCCTGTTCCTCGATAAGCACATCTACGTCCTCTGCAACACGAACGAGCGGCGCGACGGCCTCGTCTGTTTCGACCCGAAACTCGAGATCGTGTGGCAGACCGAAAAGAGCCCGAACCTGTGCAAGGGCGGATCGGTCCTGACGGCCGACGGCATCATCTACATCATGGACGGGGCCAAGGGCGACCTGCACATCGTCCAGCCCTCGCCCGAGGGGTTCAAGTCGCTCGACCAGGTCACCCTGCTGGGCGGACGCGAAATCTGGGGGCCCCTGGCCCTCTCGGACGGGTACCTCCTCATCCGCGACCAGCGGCAGATGAAGTGCGTGGATATCAAGCCGGGCCGGTAGCGACGTCGTGCGGATAGGGCGCGGCGGGTGCAGAAACCCCCCGCGCGTCTCTTGTGGGGCATCGCCATCGTGCCAACGTTCTTCTTCTGGGCCGCGGCCGTCAGTGTGGCGTTTCATCCGCTGCTGTACCCGGTGCTGGGGCTTCGGCGAATCGTGCCGGGATGCGACCCGGCCCCCGGGTACTGGCGCCGCCGGCTTACCCTGAACCTGCTCGAAACGAACCTGGGCATGGTCCTGAACCTGGGCCTCGCGGTAGCGGTGGCGGTTCTGGGGGAGTCCGGGTCGGCCCTGGCGTGGCCGCTGGCGGCCGTTGCGGCCGGTGTGGACCTCCTGTACACGGTGGCAATCGTGGCCCTGACGCCGCGCGACTGGTGGCACGCCCTGCCCACCGGTCTGGCGCTGGTGGCCTACGGCCTGGCGGTGGCCCTGGCGTAAGGGGCATGGCACGGGCCACGGCGGGTGGTGATGTCCGGCCGCTCCCGCGGCCGGCTCGGTGAGCCTCGCCGCGCAGCGGGTGAATAACCCGCCTCGGGCGGGCGTATCGTAGGCAAAGGCCGCTTTGTTGACGCGGCCCCGCGAGCGGCTATAATCGCGGGCGTCGACCGTTCACCCTCGGCACTCGGAAAGGAGACGACCATGGGCCCCGTCGTGCTCGTGTTGTTGGTTCTCGCGGCGATCGTCGGAGGGCTGATTCTCATCATCGGCCTCTGGCTCATCGTAACGTACAACGGCCTGGTGAAACTGCGGAACCAGGTCAAGAACGCCTGGAGCCAGATCGACGTTCAGCTGCGGCGCCGCTACGACCTGATCCCGAACCTCATCGAGACCGTCAAAGGGTACGCCGCCCACGAGAAGGAAACCCTGGAGCGGGTCGTCCAGGCCCGGCAGGCGGGCATCGACGCCTCCGGCATCAAGGAACAGCAGCAGGCCGAGAACATGATTACCGGGGCGCTCCGGCAACTGTTTGCCCTATCGGAGGCGTACCCGGACCTGAAGGCCAACCAGAACTTCATGCAGTTGCAGGAGGAACTGGCTACGACCGAGAACAAAATCGGCTTCGCCCGCCAGTACTACAACGACACGGTCCAGCAGTTCAACACGCGGCAACAGCAGTTCCCGGCGAACGTGGTGGCGGGGATGCTGGGCTTTGCGGCGGCCGACTTCTTCGAGATCGAGGAAGCCGAGATGCGCGAGGCCCCGAAGGTGGAGTTCTAGGCCGCCCGCTCGCGGTCAATCGCCGGGTGGCATGGTCAGCCCCGAAGGGGTGACCATGCCGTGGGCCGGCCGCGGAAGCGCCGGTCATCCGCATCCGCCGCGGCCGCCGAGCATGTCCGGCCGCTCCCGCGGCCCGCTTGCCGCGCATGCGAGGCACCATGGCTCAGTTCGAACAACTCATCTCGGCCAACAAGCGGAACAGCGTCATCCTCGTGATCCTGTTCGTCCTGTTCATCTGCGCCCTCGGGGCGCTGCTGGGCTGGGCCATCTGGGGCGACCCGCGGGCGGCTATCCCGAGCATCGCCATTGCCCTGGTGGTGGCCGTGGTGACCGGGCTGGTGGGCTATTACTCCGGTCCGCAGGCGGTTCTGACGCTTAGCAAGGCCCGGCCCATTGCCAAGGAGGCCGACCCGCAACTCCACAACGTGGTAGAGGAACTGGCCATCGCCTCCGGGTTGCCGATGCCCCGCCTGTACGTCATCGACACGCCCGCCATGAACGCCTTCGCCACAGGCCGCGACCCCGAGCACGCCCACATTGCCGTCACGAGCGGTCTCAGAGAGCGTCTGAAGCGCGACGAGTTGCAAGGCGTTCTGGCCCATGAACTCTCGCACATCAAGAACTTCGACATCCGGTTCATGACGCTGATGAGCGTGCTGGTGGGCACGGTCGTCATGCTGGCCCACATCGGGACGCGGGCGGTCTTTTACGGGGGCGCCGGCCGCAGCCGCCGTAACAAGGGCGGCGGGGCCGCCATGCTCGTCGTCCTGGTGGTGGCGCTGGTGCTGGCGATCGTGGCCCCGGTCCTGGCGCGGCTCATCCAGTTGGCGGTGTCGCGGCAGCGGGAGTTTCTGGCCGATGCCTCCGCCGCCCACATGACGCGGTACCCGGAGGGGTTGGCCTCGGCCCTGGAGGCCCTGGCCGAGGACGCCCACGAACTGCCCCAGGCCAACGGGGCCAACGCCCACCTCTTTATCCACGAGCCGCGCATGGCTCGCGGCGGCCGGCGAAAGTCGCACGGCCGTTGGTGGTCCAGCCACCCGCCCATCGCGGAACGCGTGGCCCGGCTGAGGGCCATCGGCGCCGTCGGCGAATGAGGCGCCCGAGCCCGCTGCGCGAGCGGCGGGTCAGTTCCGCAGGCCATGGCCGGTGAAGATGCCCGGCCGCTTCCGCGGCCGGCTCGATGTGCATCGTAGCGCAAGATTGCCCAAAGACGCCGGCCCCCTCCTGCCGACTTCCAATGCAGGGAGTGAGAGGTTCGCGAGAGGTCCACGGTGTTCCGTTATCTCGGGTTTATCCTGATTGGGGTTATGGCGGTCGGCCTGACCGGCGCCATCGGGTTCGTCCTGGTGGGCGGGGTGGCCGAGCGTCTGACGTGTCACCCCGTGGCCCACGTGACGGTGTTCGACGGCATTGGCACGGTGGGTGGCGACCCGCCGCGCATCCGGGCCATGTTCAACGGGCCGACCGGGTCGCAGCCCCTGGAGTCGCCGTGGTTCCTGGTACGGTTTCCGGAGGGGTGGACGCGGTGGGTCTGGGTGTACCCGCACGGCCTGGCCCGGACGAACGGCCCGGCGAACCTGGCCTCCGGGCAGCACCGTTTCAGCGCCGGCACGCCGGAGGTGTACCCGCGTCTGGACGTGATCAACGAGGCGACGGCGTGGATCTGGCCGGCCGACGCCCGCGTGGCATGGATCGACGCCGACGCCCTGGTGCCGGCCGAGGCGGTAGCCGACGTCACGGCCCGGCCCGGGCCGCCCCCCGAGGGCCTCCGCGAGGCGGTCGATGCCCTGAAGACCCTTGCGGGGCTCTGCCGGCCGGTGTACCTTGTGACCAGGCCGCCTCGCGAATATGCCGCAACCCGCCGCCGCTTGGCGGCGTGGGGCACGCCGGGCGGACCGGCTTTCTGGGTGACCCCGGACCGTGTGCCCGGACGCTTGGAAGGCCTGAAAGGCGTCTGGCCGACCGTTGGCGGGGCCGTCGTGGCCTCCGACGCGTTGGCCGGCCGCGTCGAGGCGCTGGGCGTAACGGTCAGCCGGGTGCCGCCCGCGGAGGCGTTGGCGGAACGGGCCGCCTCGGCCGATGCGTGGCGCCGCGTTCGGGCTCGCCTGACGGACCGGAAGCCCACGAGCCGCAACCCCCGGAGGTGACGTGTCCGCACGATCGGTTTTTCTGCTGGGTGCGATGGCGGTTGTGCTGACCGCCGTCGGATGCGCACAACCTGGACGTCTGACTTCCTCGCCGCCCGTTGTGGGGGCGGAGGCGTTTACGTACGAGCCGATGCCCCGGCCCGTGCCGCACGTGCCCCCCAAACCCGCCAAGCCGGTGGTCCTGCGCCTGCGCGGGCCGGTGATTCCGGAACATGACCCGGCGTGGGAGATTCACGAACCCTGCCGGCCGTGGCGGTTCATCGTGCTCCATCACAGCGCCACGCACCGCGGGTCGGCCGCCTCGTTCGACAACTGGCACCGACACCACAACGGGTGGGACGAACTCGGGTACCACTTCGTCATCGGCAACGGCACGGGCTCGCCCGACGGAACCATCGAGATTGGCACCCGCTGGCCCAAGCAGAAACACGGCGCCCATTGCAGAGTGGGCGACGACGAAACCTATAACAACTACGGCATCGGTATCTGCCTGGTCGGCGATTTCGAGAAAGGACGCCCCACGGCCGGCCAGATGCGGTCGCTCGCACGCCTCGTCGATTACCTGGCCACCGTGTACCGCATTCCGAACGAACGTATCATCGGTCACGGCGACGTGGACCAGACGAAATGCCCCGGCCGCAACTTCTCGTTCGAGGACCTGTTCCAGCGCCTCCACCGCCGCCGGGCCGCCCGCGAGGCCCTGGTCGGCCGGTAGGGGCGTCAGCCTCCCCGCCCCCCGCTGCGCCGAGAGGAGAAGCCCATGGCCTCACACGCGTCCTGCCACACCCTGACCCGCCGCCGGCTCCTGCGTGCAAGTGTGGGCGTTCTGGGCGCGGCCGCTGCCGGCTGCGCGGGGGTGTCCGCCGCCCCCGGCCGCGCTCGCACCGGCCAGAACGGCGCGTGGGCCAAGCCCAACATCGTCTTCATCCTGGCCGACGACCTCGGCTACGGCGACCTGGCGTGCTACGGGCAGCCGCGCCTCAAGACGCCGCACATCGACCGCCTCGCCGCCGAGGGCATGCGGTTCACCGACGCCTACGCCGGGTCCACCGTGTGTGCCCCGTCGCGGTGCACGCTTCTGACGGGCCTGCACACCGGCCACGCGCGGGTGCGCGGCAACTCGCCGGGCCTCTTGCGCGACGACGACGTGACGGTGGCCCACCTTCTGAAGCAGGCCGGCTACGCCACCGGGTGCGTGGGCAAGTGGGGCGTGGGCCACTCGCCTCCGGACGACCCCGGACGCCGCGGCATTGACACCTTCTACGGCTACACGAGCATGTGGCACGCCCACAACTGTTACCCGGAGTTCCTCATCCGCAACGGCGAGCGGGTGCCCCTTCGCAACGAGGTCGCCGCCAAGTGGAAAAACACCGACGGGCGGGGCGTGGCCACCAAACGCGTCGATTACGTGCCGGACCTCATCGCGGACGAGGCCCTCGCGTTCGTCGAGCGGCACCAGGACCGCCCCTTCTTCCTGTACTGGGCCCTCAACGTGCCGCACGCCAACAACGAGGCCCGCAAGGAGGGCATGGAGGTGCCGGACCAGGGGCCTTTTGCCGGAAAGGACTGGCCCGAACAGGAAAAGAACTTCGCAGCCGTGGTCCACCGGATGGACCGCGACGTCGGCCGCATGATCGCGACGCTCAAACGCCTGGGCCTTGCGCGCCGCACGCTCGTCATCTTCACGAGCGATAACGGGCCGCACCAGGAGGGCGGGCACAACGCCGAGTTCTTCGGGTCAGGCGGCCCGTTGCGCGGCAAAAAACGCGACCTGTACGAGGGAGGCATCCGCGTGCCCGCCATCGCCTGGTGGCCCGGCGCCGTCAAGCCCGGCACGGTGAGCCGCCACGTGTGGGCGTTCTGGGACATCCCCGCGACGGCGGCCGAGATCGCCAACGCACCGCCCCCGCCGCCCGGCGACGGCATCTCCTTCGTGCCGGAACTCACCGGCCGGCCCCAGCCGACGCACGACCACCTGTATTGGGAGTTCCACGAGCGGGGCTTTTCGCAGGCCGTGCGCTTCGGCAAGTGGAAGGCCGTCCGCAACGGGTATCTGGCGGCCCCGATCGAATTGTACGACCTCTCGGTCGACCTCGGCGAGCAGACGAACGTGGCCGCCGATCATCCGGACCTCGTGGCAAAGGCGGCGGGCCTCTTCAAGGCCGCTCGTACCGTGTCCGACGACTACCCCATCCGCGAACGCAAGCCGCGAGAGTAAAGCGCGGCAGGTCGGGCGACCCGCCGCGCGAAAGATTCGGCCTGCGTAACGCACTGGCGGACAAGCCGCCAGTGGCGCCCGCCAAGGTGCCTGCTCAGGAAAGCCTAGTCGACGAGCACCCGGCCGCGGCCATTGCGTTGCCAGTGGACCACTTCCGGGTGCTGGCGTTCGAGGTCATCCAGGATCTGGCTCTGGTGCTGGGCCAGCGACTGCCACTGTTGCAGTTCGCGCGTGAGCAGGTCGCGGGCCGAGACCATGCCGAGTGGCGCGCCGTCCTCAATCACCGGCAGATGCCGCACGTTGTGCCCCAGCATCAGCCGGCGAACCTCGTTCAGGGTGGTGTTCGAGCGGCAGGAGATGACGTTGCGCGTCATGATGTGGTGGACGGCCATCTGGTCCGGATCGGCCTGGCGGGCTATCACGCGCGTGATGATGTCGCGTTCGGTCACGATGCCAACCACCTGCCGTTTCTGGCCCAGGACGATCAGGCTGCCAACGTCGTGGCTCGCCATTTCGCAGGCGGCAGCCTCCACCGACTCGAATTGGTCGATGGTCAGGATCGGCTCGAGCCGACGGGTGCCCAGATTCGTGTCGCCGACGGTTGCTACGTTCTGACTTGGGCTCATTGGACCCCCGAGTAAGTGTGGACGTGGGTACGCCTACCATTATCGGTCAGAACGGTGGCGGGCTTTAGCGAAGTGTTTCATGACCGGCGGATGGCGCCGTGCGGTGTGCCGGTACCGAGCGGCTCGGACCGGCACCGGTTGCCGCCCGAACGGCCTCGAGGGCGGAGCCGGACCGCCCGTCCGCCGGGTCCGTGTTTGCCCGGGTGCCCAAGATTCGTATAATAGGCCAACGGGGCCGAGTGGGCACGGGACCATGAATGCCAAGGACCCACAGACGGTCGTTTCCGGCCTGCGCCTGAGCATTTATATGCGGGCGTTGCACCCGGAGTTTTTCGCCATCCGGGCCTGCCAGGCCTTCGACGACATGGCCATCGACGGCCAGTTGTGGCTGATTGACGGGGGCCACGTTATTCTGTTCCTCGACGGCTCGGACGCCATTACCGAGGTCATTGGCCCCAAGGCCCTGGAGTTGCCCAAGCGGGGCCTTTTCCGGGCCGTCGACCTGGCCCGCCAAGCCGATCACCGCGTAGACGCCCGGGGGACGCTGTTGTACCAGATGGCATACCACGTGGAGGTCTGTTCGGCCGGCGCGTACAGGCGCGAGGCCGAGGAACTGCTCGCCTCCACCCGCCAGGGGCACCTGTACGTCGATGACGCCTCCGACGACCCCGGCCGCGGGTTCTCGTACGCCGTTCCCGAACCCCGGGGCAGGGGGTTGTTGGTCCATGCCTGGCACGGGTTCGGCGCCGCGCACACGATTCTGCGAAGCCAGACGCTCATTGAACGGGCCTGAGGCCAGGGGGCGGCGCGGGTCGCCTCTCACGGGGCCGCACAGACGGCCCGTACCCGATGAACCGGTGGAGGTCCGGCCATGAGACGCCTTCTTCTCGTTGCCATGGGCGCGGGCGTCGTTGCCACGCTCATGCCATCCTCCGCCCCGGCCGGCGTCAACTTCGGCACCATCGAGGAACATCCCGAGGTTACCCACGACAAGTGGAAACGCAAGGCCGAGGACGACTACAAGCAGGGCATGGAGGCCCGGGCGGCCGGCAAGAAGGCCGACGCCGTCAAGTTCCTCATGCGGGCCTTCGACATCGGTCGCCGCATGCGCATCCAGTCGCCGTATCCGCAGAAGGCGGCCGACGCCCTCAAGTTGCTCTCGGACGAAGGCATGCGCGAATTGGCCGTCGCCCGCGACCTTACCGGCGGCGAGGCCCCCGACGCCGGCCTGATGGAACTGAAGCGCATCGCCCGGACCTACCTGGGGCTGCCGCCCGCCAAACTGGCCGGCACGTACCTGCGGCAACTGGAGAAGGACCCGCGGTTCCAGGCCAGTCTGCGGGCGGTCGGGTTGGCCGACCAACTCGCCCGTGCCGAGGCCCTGGAGGCCCAGGCCGCCGCCCTTGCCCCGAAGCCCGACCCTGCCCCCGATCCGGCCCCCGAGGCGGGCCCGGACGCGGCGGAACCGCCTCATCCGCCAACCAAACCGCCGTTGCCCAAGGGCGTGGACGCCGCCGACATCGGCCAGCGGCCGCTCACCGGGCCCGAACGGGCCGCCCGCCGGCTCGACCTGCTGGCCGAGGTCCACGCCATTTACGTCCGCGTGGCGGAGGCCGGAAAGGGAACCGAGGTCGGCACGAGGGCCCGGGCTGCCCGCGCACGCCTCGAACAGGACGCACCGCTCATGGCCCGCATCCGCCAGGTCCGGGCCGAGGGCCGGGCCCAGGAGTGGCTCGGACTCGGCACGAACTACATGCGGGCCGGACGCATGGATAAGGCCCGAGCCTTCTTCGAGAAGATTCTCGCCGAGTGCCCCAACACGCCCCAGGCACGCGAGGCCAAGGGGTACCTGGACGGCATGACCAAGTAGGCGATTCCCTTTAATCGTTGCAAGGAGTGCCCCCATGACCCGCACCGACGTCGTCGAGCAACTGTGCCGCGTTGGCCTCGTGCCGGTGGTGCGGGCCAAGTCGGCCGACGCCCTGGTGGACATTGCCCGGGCCCTGGCCGCGGGCGGCGTGCCCATCTGCGAGGTCACGATGACCGTGCCGGGCGCGATCGACGGCATCCGTCGCCTCGTCGGCGAGGTTGGCGACGAGGTGCTCGTCGGCGTTGGCAGTGTCACGGAACCCGCCCAGGCCGAGGAGGCCATCGACGCCGGCGCCCGGTTCGTCGTCGGGCCCGTTCTGGTGCCGGAGGTCGTGGACGTGGCCACCGAACGCGACACGGCCATCGTGCCGGGCGCGTACTCGCCCACGGAGGTTTTCCAGGCGTACACCCTGGGGGCGGACATCGTGAAGGTGTTCCCGGCCGGCGTGGGCGGCCCGGCGTACTTCCGGGCGTTGCTGGCGCCCATGCCGTTTCTGCGGCTTCTGCCCACGGGCGGCGTGACCCTCGAGACCGCCGCCGACTTCATCCGGGCCGGCGCCGTGACGCTAGGCGTCGGGTCGGCCCTGGTCAGGAAAGACGCCGTGGCCGCCGGCGACTGGGCCACCATCACCGGCCTCGCCCGGCAATTCCGCGAAGCAGTTGAGACGGCGCGGACGGGCTGAGCACACAGCAGGCAGAGCCTGCGGCTCACGACGAACCGCGTATCGGGCGCGATTCGTCGTGCCGTGAGCCGCGACCTTGGGTCGCCCGTGGTCTGGCAGTCTGAATGCCGCTGCGACGCTGCGGCAAGCGGCGTCGCATCACTCGTCCGCCCGGTAATCCACGACCACGCCGTCCACAAGCAGCCGTGGACCGTTGCGCGTCACCGCGCCTCCGGCCGGACAGACGACGGCCAGCACGGCCGCATCCGCCGGAACGGTCACGCTCGCCTTACCCCGCACGCCGCGGACGATCCAGCGGTTGCCGGCGGCGTTGTACAGGTCGCAGGGTGCGGCGCCCACGTCCAGCTTCACCTGCCGCGGGCCGTTGTGCGGGTTGTAGTAGAGGTAGGTGGGGTAGGCCGGCGGGCGGTGGAAGTCGGTGGCCAGGCAGTCCAGTCGCAGGATGTGCTGGTCGCCGGTCCGCGCGATGAGGGCGGCAAACAGCCCCACGTGCGACGAGCCGTAGAGGCCCAGGTCCGTCGGTCCCTTGTTCCTTCGGACGACGTCCCCGGTGGCGTAGGGGCGCTTGCCGTCCCACTGCTTTCGGAGCCCCTCGTAGGCAACGCAGGAGGCCGGGTCGGCTTTCCAGCCGGGGCACGACTGGTGGTCCTCGGGCAGGGCGCCCGGGTAGAAAAGCCGGGCCGCGCTGGCTGCGCTTAACACGTATCGCCCCACGGCCCGGGCAAAGCGGTCGTCGTACCGGATGAGGGGCACCAGGGCCGCCGGTTGGGCGAAGGTGTTCATTGCAAAGGCGTACCCGCCGCGGTCGGTCAGGCTGCCGACGAGGCCGTGGCAGTCACGTGTGCCCCACCGCTCGCAGACGGTTCCCCAGGAGCCGCGGGGCGTGCGTCGGCCGTCGAGGCACCACGTGAGGATCTGGCCGACGTTGTGGTCGGCGCCGTGCTGGGCGTTGGCCCGCGCCGCCGCCAAGGCGCCCCACGGCAAAAGAACCTCGTAGTACGGGTTGGAGGCGCGGCCGTCGAGAAACGCCAGGCACGCCCGGGCGGCCTCGAGGTGTTTCGGGTCGCCCCATCGCTGGTGGGCGGCCAGCAGGATCCAGGCCACGCCGCCGGCGGAATCGGGTTCGCGGCGACGGCCGTGGTCCACGGCCTGCATCGTGCGAAAGTTGAACGCCGAGTGGTCGAAGTCCGGCGCCCCGCCGCCCGCGGGCCGAAGCGCCTCGACGGCCTCGGCCCAGGAGTCGCCGATGCCCCGGCAGGCGGGCAGCAGACCCGACTCGTCGCCGTGGCAATCGGCCAGGCCGTAGAAGAGGACCGAAGGCCAGAGCTCGTACCAGAACGACCTGCCCGTGCTTGCGCGGACGCCGTTCAGGACCAGGCCCGTCTCCGGGTCGATATACTGCCGACACATCCGGACCCAGTTATGAGGGCCGGCCGTCTTGTCGATGCCGACGAGGCTTGCCCCGAGGACGGCCGCGATGGTGTTGATGGCCTCGTGCCGGAGGCCGCCGCCCGGCAGGCCCACGTAACTCGGCAGGCCGAAGCCGGGGCCGTTGCGGTTCGGCACGTTGGGGACGAGCCAGACGAGCGGCAGGTAAGGCCCCGTGGCGTCCGGGTCGAAGGCGAGCCGGTCGTAGTTCCGCGCGACCGCCTGCCAGTCGCGAACGTCGAACGGCTCTGGAATACGGGGCATCCGCTCGACCCACTCGATGGCGATCTGCCCCGCCGCCGATGGCTGCGCGGCAAGGGTTACGAGTACCAGGGCGATGACAAGCCGTGCCGATACGTGTTGGCGTGTCATAGGGCCTCGCGGGGGATGCTCGGCACGTTAAACCGGTCGGCGGCTTCCGCGTGCCGGAAAACCTTGAGCGGGGCCCCGCGTTTGCATAGAGTGATGGGTGTCGAGGGGCAGAGGAACTCGCAATGCATATCACGATGCGGACCCTGGCGGTCCTCGCGCTGGCTGCCGGGTTGGCCCGTGCCGCCGGCCAAGACGACGCCGTCTTCTCGACCTGGCTCGGCGGGCCCGAAGAGGAGGAGGCGTTAACCGCGGCCGTGGTCCTGGTGGACGGCTCGATCCTTCTGGGCGGCTATGCGCTGGACGAGGGCGCCCTCGTTCGCCTCTCGGCCGACGGCCGGAAGGTTCTGTCGCGCCGGCGCACGGAAGGGCCGGTCACCGACATGGCGCTCGACACCGACCACAACGTCCTGGCGGTCGGCGGCTTCGGCGTGGTCCAAATCAGCCCCGATGCCCAGGAAATCGTCTGGTCCGCCCCGACGGGCGGCAAGGGGGCCCGCGTCGCCGCCGGACCCGGCGGACGGGTTCTCGTCCTGGCCGACAAAACCGTGACGGTGTTCGGCGCCGAGGGCAAGCGGCTCGGCGCCTGGAAGGTGCCCGGCGGGTACGTTGAGGACGTGGCCTGCGACACGGCGCGCGCCCGCGTCTTCGTGACCGGCTTCGACAACAAGCGAGGCCACAACAACCCCGTCCAGGTGGCCTTCGTGTACGCGTACGACCTGGGCGGCAATCTGCTCTGGAAGGCGTACGGTTGGGACGGCAAGGACGTGGACGACCGCGGCCTCATGGCCGACACGCGCGGCTACCGCCTTGCCATGGGCGCCGGCAAACTCTACGTGGTCGGCGAAAGCGCCGGAGGCAACACGATCTGGACCCGCCAGGCCCGCGACCTCGACGCCAAGGCCACCATGGTCAAGGGCGACAAGTACCAGCACGCCTTTAACACCCGGGCGAACCACATCACGTACATCGGCCGGCTCGACCCGCAAACCGGCGCATCCGACGGAGGAACGCTCCTGCTTGCGCGGCTCTCCAGCAACAAGGGCAACACCATCCGCCCGCGGGCCTTGGCCGTGGACGATGACGGAAACGCCTACGTGGGCGGCATGTCGGCCTACGGGTGCCCCGTTTCCGACGGCGCCTTCGGGGCGGCCGACCCGCGGGGCGCCTGGTTCTGCGTGTTCGACCCGGCGTTCCGTCGCCGGTACGCCACGACCTTCGGCAACGGGCAAACGGCGGCCATCGCACTCGGGCCCGGCGTGGTCGTGGCCGTCGGCAACGCCAAGGAGGGCCTCGTGCCACACGAGGCCATGCAGAAGGAGCCCGGCGGCGGCAACGATGGCTGGGCCGTCGCCCTGACGCGACCGTGAAAGACCCAAGCAGACATTCGAAGGCGGAACTTGCCCCGACGGCCCGCGCCGCCCTGGGCCTTGTTCTGGGCCTGCTCGCGCTGGCGAGCGGGTGCGGCACGCCCACGTCGCGCAAGCCCAACCTGTACGAGGTCCGAGGCCGCGTGCTGGACGCCACCACCGGCCAGGGCATCATCAACGCCCGCGTCCGCCTGCGGGCGGCCATTCCGACGGGCGGTTTCGGGCAGACCCTGGTCGGCTACGCCGTTTCGGGGGTCGATGGCACGTACGCCGTGGAACTGTCGGCCAAGTTCGACGTCATGCGGTACGCCCGGGCGATTGAGGTGTACGTGTCAAAGTCCGGGTACGTCCCCGCGGGCGCCGACCTGCCGCCGCCCGCCAAGAAACAGCCGCACTACAAGGCGCCGGACATCGCACTGGCGCCCGGCCGGGCGCCGCAGCCCCCGCCCGACCCGTCGCGCCTGGGCGTCCCCGTGACCGAACCCCGCCGGGCGAACCCGCTGCCGTGGAAGCGCCGGCCGTAGGTCGGCGTCCGGGCCTGCCTCCGGCGGGTAAGGTCGCCCGGCGCCGCCGCGCACTGGCGGACAAGCCGCCAGTGGCACCCGGCGTTCGCGTGTTTCATTCGCCCGCGCGTGCCGTGAGGCCGAGCGCCAAGCAGAACGCGAGGCCGACGGCCACGGCCACCTTCCCGTACAGGCCCGGGCCGCCTACCGTCAGGGAGCCATCAGTTATCGCGTCGGGCGTGGCCGCAAAGAGCCACGCGTGCGCGACGCCCGCCCCCACGATGGATCCGAGGATGAAGACCGCCGCATCGGTGTGGCCCTCGGCGCACAGGACGAGTTGCCGGCCGGGGCACCCGCCCGCCAGGCAGAACGCGAGGCCCGTCAGGGCCATCGCCAGGAAGTTCCACAGGTGATCCGAGTGGGCCATCGGCATGCCGGCCATCCCCGGTTGAAACTGGCCGACTACCAGGTTGACCGCCATCGCCCCGACGATGACCGCCGCCACGCCGCCCAGCAGGCGGACGTCCCGGCCGCCCGTGGCCTTGCGGAAGGGGCCGACCGTGCAGAATCGGCTCCGCTGAAGCAGCACGCCGAGCACGAGGCCCGCCCCGAGCGCGGCGACGAACGGCGCATGCATGGCGCCCGGCCCCTTGGCGCTATCGAAGATCGCGCCGCCCGGCTCGAACGAGAACCCCGTGGCTGCCAGGGCGAGCATCAGCACCGCGGTGACGGGGGCGACGAGGCCCATGAGCATCGGCGCTGCCTCCGGCCGGCCGAGCGTGTACCCCCGCCGGAAACAGACGCCGCCGCCGGCGACGCCGGCCACCAGACCCGCCAGGCCCGCCAGGGCGGTGCCGTCGCCGCCGCCCAGCCTCAGCAGCAGCCGCCACGGGCACCCCATGAATACCAGGACGCCCACCATGGCGAAAAAGCCGAGGGCGAACCGCGCGAGCGGGGCCGACCCGCCGCACGGCCGGTACTCCCGGACGAGGAGGGCGGCCGCGAACGCACCCAGAAGAATGCCGAAAATCTCAGGCCGCAGGTACTGGGCCGGCGCGAATCGGTGCAGGCCGACGGCGCCCGCGATGTCGCGCTCGAAACACGCGATGCACAGGCCCATGTTCGGTGGGTTGCCGAGCCACTCCAGCAGCGACGCCCCCGCGCCGATGAGGAGCCCCACGACGACGAGGCCCGACCAATGGGCCAGGACCCTGCGGGCCCAACCCCCGGGCGTCTTCGGAACAGGACTGGAAGCCGGACGGTTCATGCCGTATCTCCGTGTCGCCCTCGTTCTCGCGTGAGGATACACGGTGACGCCGGGTTGCGTCACGCGCCATTCCGCGCGAGCGGCAACCGGGAGGGCTACCCCTGACGGCGGACGGTCCTGTTGAAATCGAGAACCAACGTCCGTTCCCGGAACGTAATGGTCACCACACCGCTGCCGCGACTCGAGTGCAGGTAGGGGCAGTCGAACGTATGTGCAGGTTCGAGGTCGATCGTGCGGCCGTTGACCGTGGGGAGGTGCTTCTGCTCCCCAACGTCCATGGTCAGCGTGGTCTCGGCGCCCGCGGCGTCGGCGAAAGTACACGAGAGCGTGCCGCCGCGCACGGTCGAACGAAACGACCGCAGATACTCCAGGAAGGCGTCGAGTGTCGGGTACCTCTGCCGGCGCCCGGCGACGAGCATAACGGGTGCGAACGCGTCCGTGCAGCGAAGCCAGGTGCCGTCGTCCCACGTGTAGCCGGGGCGGTCGGTGTCGGCACGGCGGGGCAGGGGGCGCACGGCGACGTAGGCTGCTCCCTCGCGAAGGGCAGCCCACCCGTCGCGTTCGGTCAGACGCTGGCGCATGCCCGGGGCGAAGTAGACCCGCATGTCGCCGGCCTGTTTGGCCGTCCGGTTCTTCTGCACGATCAAGACGTTCCCGTGCTGGACCGCCAAATGCTGATTGTACGTTTTGCCGTTGCGCAGGCCGACGCACTGGGGGTAGACGCGGGCGTCGGGCCCCGTGGCGAAGACGATGCCCGACCATCGGTTCTGCGCGTTGATGTTGGCGTAGTGTGCGGCAGGGTCGAGCATAAACCCCCCGAGCACGTATTCGGGCGTGACGTAACTGGTCCGCAGGCAGCGCGGGTGTGCGGCGTCCATCCAGTACCCCTCGAGCGGCCCGGCGTTTGCGGGTTTCGGGGCAGACGCCGCCGGCCGGACCGAGGTGTACGTGTAGCAGCCTCGGGCGGTCGGGGTCAAGGCAAGGTCCATGACCACGTCGGGCATTCTGTAGGAGGAGGTGCCGAGGATGAAGTTGTAGTTGTGCGTGTAGTTCGTGTGATCGTCTAATTCCCAGTCGCCGGCGGTGTCGAGAAAGGTCCGGATCATGCGGTTCCAGGAATCCGCCAGTCCCCTGCGGGAGCCGCTGCCCTGGTACGAGCGGGTCTTGCCTCCGCCGCGAATGCCGCCGACCTGGTCCACGGCCCAATCGGCGAAGGCCAGGGTCAGCAGCATGTGGATCTTCCTCTGCAAGACCGGGTCCTCGGCCAAGTCTCCGATGTTCAGCAATTCGGGAAGGAAGTATTTGCCGTAGGTTGGCGATATCTCGACGAACAGCCCGTGGCGGGCCCGCTCGTCGGCGTAGAGCTTGTAGTAGGCGTTCCAGGCCTTGTAGTGTTCGGCCGGGGTATGGCCGTCGGGCAGTCTTCGATTTCTGTAGGCGGGGGCGTTCTTGAGGGCCTGCACACACAGGAACGCGTTTCCGAGATCCATCATGTCATGGTTTTCACTGCCTTGGATATGCCAGATGAACTCCGCTCGCGCGCGATGGAGCGTGCTGGTCTTTGCGGCATAGTGCCAGAAGAGGTCGAGCATCTTGGCCTGGGCGTCGGCGTCGAGGCGTCCGGGGTGCCGGATGCCTTTGGCGCCGAAGAAGAAATACAGGCGGAGCCACAGGCGCATGAACCGCCACTTCTGCGTGTAGGCCAGGTCCGGGGTCATGCGCGAACTTGCCGGCGCCTCCTTGGCGCCTTCGATGACTTTGGCGTACGCCCGGCGAACGGCGTCGTTGCCTTCCGCGAGGCGCTCGCCCAGCCACAGCGACGCCATGGCAAATTGCAGGTCCACGCGCTCGGGGAACGCGCCAAACGTCGTGCCTTCGGGCGGATCGAGTGTCCGGCGCATCAGGCGCTCAACGCGCCCCTGGCGGGCTTGCCGGATGGCCTCGAACGGGTCTGGCTTTGCATCAGCGTACGCCGCGGTGCAGGCGACCGCGACTATGGCCAGCAAGGCCACGGCGTGGTCAATCCGAACATAAGGCGCAGCGGCTGCAGACGGGTTGCTTCCGCACGGGTCGAGGGCCTGCATAGGCTTCGAGCAAGAGGGATTAGTCATGGCTGATTGCCGCGCCTCGGCCTACACGCCGTCGCCGTTGCCGCGCGAGCGGTATTCGTCCGGCGTCATGGCAAACTCGCGCTCCACGCGGTAGCGGTACTCCGGGCCGGCGTTGTACGTGCAGAAGGGATAGAGGCGGCCGTTCGGATCGGCGTAATGGATGACGCACCGGCGGACGCGGTTCGTCTCGTAATTGTAGCGGTCCATGAAGTGCATGCCGGCCACCAGGAGGCTGCGGAAGGTCTTCTTGCCGGCCGTGCCGCGGCCCACCTTCTTGTCGACCATGCCGTTCAGGGCGTGGAGCCAGTCCTTGAAGGTCATGCCGGCCGGCGCGCCCTCCTGCCGCCAGTGGCGTTTCAGCGCCAGGAACGCCCGCGTCTTGCGGAAGAACTTGAATTGGCTCCGGCCGCTCCGGCCGGCCAGGCGCCACATGTCGTCCAGGAGGCCTTTCAGGTTGAAGAACTGTGGCACGGGCACGGGCCGCCCGTCGGTCCCGACGAAGAGGTACGTGCCGAGCGAGCAGTGCGGGTGGCACGACATGACGATATTCGCCTCGCCCCTGACCGCCTCCACCAGCCGCGTGAACGGCTGGACGCACGAGAGCGGGTACCAATCGTCGTACGGGTCGGTAATGCCCGTCTGCTCCGAGACGTCGTGGGCCATGTCCGTGAGCGTGTACCGCTGGGCCAGGCGCTCTTCGGTGCTGATGCGGCCGGTGAAGGCGACCGGCTGGAACGAGATGCCCGAGATCGTTTCGATGCGGTCCAGGGCGAACTGGACGATATCGCCCACTTGGGTGTCGTTGAACCCGCGCACCAGCGTCGGCACGAGGACGATCTTCATGTCGGTGGCCATAAGGGCGTCGATGGCCCGTCGCTTCTCGTCCATGAGCGGCCGGCCGCGCGTCTTCATGTAGATGTCGTCGCTGACGCCGTCGAACTGCAGGTAAATGTCGTGCAGGCCGGCGTCTTCGCACTGTTTGGCGAAGTCGGGTTCGCGGGCGAACCGCAGGCCGTTGGTGGCGATCTGGAGGTGTGAGAAACCCATCTCCGTGGCCGCACGCAGGCAGTCGAGGAACCGCGGGTACAGCGTCGGTTCGCCGCCGGAGAACTGGATGGCTCGCCCCGCCGCCGGGCGCGTTTCGCGGTACGTCCGCAGCATCCCCAGCACCTGGTCGAACGTGGGTTCGTATACGTAGCCGGCGGCGTCGGAGTTGGCGAAGCAGATGGGGCACCGCAGGTTGCAGCGGTTCGTGAGGTCGATGTTCCCGAGGGCGGTGTTCGAGGCGTGGTCGCCGCACAGGCCGCACTGGTGCGGACACTCGGACGTGGCCTCGGATTGCGGGTTCGCGAGGCCGTCGCCGTCGGCGTAGTGGAACGCCTCGGCCTTCAGGTACAGGCGGGCGTCGGACCAGTAAAGGTCCTCGCACGGGCCGTGGTCCGGGCAGGTCTTGGCCATCCACACCTGGCCGTCCTTCTCATAGAGCCGGGCGGGAATGAGCCGCAGGCACTCCGGGCAGACCGAGGGCACGGTCTTGGGCAGCCCGCGCGTGAGGGGGGGGATGGGCCGGCCCGAGAGCGTGTGTTGGATGGTGGTGGTATCGGTCAGGCCGGCGGTCGGCGGTGGGTTCATCAGGCTCCCTTCAGCGGTGCCCCCACGGCAAGGCGCCATTCACCCGTTCGGGGCGCCTTGACTGGACGGGGGATTATAGCGCGGCATTCAGTGCGGCTGCAAGGGCGGAATGGGGCGGGGGACTGGGGCGGAGGACGTTGCCCAGGCCGGATCTTGCCCCGGAACGGCCGATGCGGACGCCTTACCCACCTCGTTGGCGTCGGCGCTTCTCCTGCTTCAGGAGACGGACGTCTTCCTGATGCCGGGGCGCGTCGAGGTGGCGTTTGTTTCGGATCAGGCTGTCGATGTCGATGTAATTGGCCTTTGCTGCGCCATAGTGGGCCCGGACGCGTTTGGGCCAGGCAGTTTCGAATCGCACACACGGGATGGAGAGGAGCACGTCGATGCGATTGGGTTCGACGCCGATCTGGACGACCTGGTCCAGGACGCCGGGGTCGAGCAGATAGGAACTTCCGAATTCGGCCAACGCGCGGTTGACGCGTTCGACGTTGGCGTCGGAAGGGTCCGCCCACAGATCGAAATCTCGCGTGTATCGGGGCTTGGCGTGGAAGCAGACGGCGACGCCGCCGATGATCAGGTACCGCGCGCGGTGCTTCGCCAGTGCCTGGAGCATATCTTCGAAATCGGCATTGACCTGGGCGGGTGGTTCGGGCATGCGTGTTTGCCTACCGGCCTCGTTTGATCTTCTTGGCGTCTTGCTTGAGGGTTTCCAGCGCAGCCATTCGCTGCCGGGGCGTCAGGCCCTGCCAATACGCCAAGTCCCACTCCTCGGCTTCCTCGTGGCTGTGGGCGACGTGGCCGACGATGCGGCGTCGGCGTTCCTCGGCTCGCTCCTTGAAGCCCATGGTTCGGCTCGCTTTCGCTTCAGGCCTCATCCTTCGCAACCTATTGTACCACGACGGTGGGGCGGCGTCAGGCGTCTTCCCCGGTCGACCGTCGCGGCAGCGCCGGGCCAAACGGCGCCTGGCGCCCTTGGGGCGCATGCGTCACCGCAGGGCCGGGGCGAACTTGACCACCAGGTCGAACACGATGTGCACCCCCGCGGCCACGCCGAACCCGCGCTGCACCAGCACGTAGCCCAGGTACGTGCCGGCCGCCGACCGGAACAGGAACGAGCCCCACGCGAACCGGCTCGGGTTGTCCAGGGTGTGGGCCCCCGCGAAGATGCCTGCGGCAATCAGGACGACCGCCACCGTCACGCCGGGCGATTCGCGGCCGAGGGCCTTGCGGGCGAGCCAAAGCGTTCCGCCGACCATGAGCAGCCGGAAGAGAAGTTCCTCGTAGATGCCCGCCCCGATGCTCGTCATCGCCAGGGCCAGCCAGTCGGGGCCCGCGGCCGGGGATGTCGGGGCAGGGGCCGCAGCCGCGGCCGGCAGCGCGAGTGCCGGGCCGCTGAACACCGCCCGCGTCAGCACGAGGAGCAAGAGGAGCGGCACCGTCAGGAGCAGCGTCTCGGCAACCATGCGCCCCAGGACCGTCCCGCGCACATGCCACGGGTCGCGCCGGGCAAGGTGCCACACCAGCAGCACGGCCACGACCAGCCACGTTGGCGCGAGGATTCCCGTTACCCCGAGCGGCGCGAGGCCCTGCCGAAGGAACAGGTCGGCACGGGCCGCGAGGTCCGGCCGGACCCAGATAAGGCCCAGGGCGTAGAACGCGAGTAGCGGCGACAGGAAAACGAGGCTTGCGAGCGGCCGACGCGACCCCGGGTCGTGCAGCAGGCGGTCGTCGGGCTCGGCGTCCGTGCGCTGCGGCGAACGCCGGCGGTGGGACGGTTGGCGTCGCGGTTTCCGGGTGCGTTTCGTGGCGGCCATGGGCGAACTGTAGCAGCGGCGGACGGTGTGTCAATTCCGGATTTCGAATTTCAGATGGCAGATTACAGGTTGCAGACGCCGGAATCCGGATTTCAGATTGCACGCGCCGGCCAAACGATTACTCTTGGGCGGCAACAGGGACGCGGGCCGCGCGTGCGGCGGGAGATCGCATGACCACCGACGACAAACTCCGGGCCTTCTACGACGCCATGCTCGGCGCCCTCGGCCCGCAGGGCTGGTGGCCGGCCGAAACCCCCTTCGAGGTCGTCGTCGGGGCCGTCCTCACGCAGAACACCAACTGGAAAAACGTGGAACGGGCCATCGCAAACCTCAAACGCGAGGGCCTCATGGACCCCCAAGCCCTGGATGAGGTGGACGCCGAACGCCTCGGCACGGTCATCCGGCCGGCCGGCTACTTCCGCGTGAAGGCCCGGCGCCTGAAGAACCTGATGCATCGCCTGGCGGATCGGTTTGGCGGCGACCTGGATGCGCTTTTCGCCCTCTCGACGTCGGCCCTGCGCGAAACGCTCCTGGAGGTCTCGGGCATCGGCCCCGAGACGGCCGACTCCATCGTCCTCTATGCGGCCGGCCGGCCGGTGTTCGTCGTGGACGCCTACACGGCCCGCATCCTGTACCGGCACGGGCTCATCGAGGGCGACGCCACGTACGACGACCTGCAATCGCTTTTCCAGGGCGCCTTGGCCGACGACGCCGACCTCTTCGGCGAGTACCACGCCCTGCTCGTGGCCGTGGGCAAGGACTGGTGCAAGAAGCGGGCGCCCCGGTGCGCAGGATGCCCCCTGGGGCCGCTTTTGGAAGCCGGCCAGCCGGTGACGGAGTTCGCATGAGTTGAGCGCGGCGGGCGCCCCTCGGCGACCGCCGCGCAGCATCGGGTTGTCTTACCGTCCGGGCGATCGTGCCCTACGGTGTGGTCTGCTGAGACGTTTCGTGGGGCGTGGGCTCCGGGCTGACGCTGGGTAGGCGGACGGCGGCCGCCAGTTCCAGCCGGCTCCGGGGGTCGTCGGCCAGGAGCGGACTGCCCGGTCCGCGAAGGTTGCGGCGGACGGCCATCCGCGTATCGGCGTCGATCTCGTACCAGGCCGTGGCGCTGGCCCGGCCCTGGCGTTTGCTGTGGTAGAGGGCCTGGTCGGCCAGGAAGACGAGCAGTTCCGGCGACACGATTTCCGGGTCCTGCGGGTAGGTGGCCGTCCCGAGGCTCAGGTTGATGGGCACGCGGCCATCCTGTCCGGTGAAGCGGTGCTTGCGGCAGGTGGCGAGGATCCGTGCGGCCAGGGCTCGGACTTCCTTGTGCCCGGTCCGCGGGCAGACGAGGGCGAACTCGTCGCCGGCGTATCGGGCTACCAGGTCCGACTCGCGGGCGCATTGTTTCAGGATGACCGCCACCTCCTTGAGCACGTAGTCGCCGAACGGGTGCCCGTACTGGTCGTTGACGCTCTTGAAGTGGTCGAGGTCGACGATGACGATCGAGAGGTTGTGGCCGTACCGCTGGCTGATCTTGAATTCCGTTTTCAGCCACTCCATGAGGTATCGGTAATTGTACAGGGCCGTCAGGCCGTCCGTGATGCTGCGGACCTTGAGGGTCTGGTTATCCTCGCGGAGTTGCTTCAGCAGGGCGGCCTCGCGAGCGATGGTCTTCTCGAGGTCGGCCCGGACACGCTGCAATTGCCGGTGAGCGGCCTTCAGACGCATGGCCGCGTGCAGCCGATAGCCCAGCGTTTCCTCGTCCACGTTCACGGGCACGATGTCGTCCACGCCGCCTCCCAGGACGGCCCGGCGCCGGTCCATCGGCAGGCCCGTTTCCACCATGCCGACGACCGGCAGGTAGGCGTCGGTGTGCAGGCTCTTCAGAACCCGGGCGGTGTCGGTCAGGTTGAACACGCCGGGCAGGTCGACCACCAGGGCGACGTCCAGGGCCTCGCTCTTGACCAGCGCCATGGCGGCCAGACAGTCGTCGGCGGTCTGCACGCAGGCCCCGCACGCTTCGAGTTTGTCCACCAGGCCGCTGGATCCCCCGTCCGTGCCCAGAACGGCCAGTACCATAGGCTGTTGCGGCATGAGACCTCCCTAGAACAAGCGTCCGGGGGGCTCCGCGTACCTGCGCGGAGCCGCTTCCCAATCCAGAGGATAGTGACGGAAGGCCCTCAGGCAAACGGCGAGTAGCACCCCGGAGGCGGAATCAGCCTAAGGCTTTGTCCATAAAGGGGTTAGGCAATGGAAACGGTTCCATCGTCCGGCCGCTCGATGCAAGGGCGCGGCCGAAAACGCGGCGGTTTTCCAGGATGGGCTCTTACTCGGCGTGCCCGCTGGCCGAGAGCAGCTTCGACCCCGTCCGCACGTACCCCAGGAACGAAATCACCGCCAAGGCCACCGTGACGCCCCAGATGCTGTACAGGAAGACCTCAGCCGGCCGGCCGAGATACGCCACGAGGTCAGGCGACGCAATCGTCACAACGACCGTTACGAACTGCATAACGGTGGCGGCCTTGCCCGTTACGCTGGGCAACCCCTGAAACAGGCCGCACACGAAGTAGATGACCGCCGACCCACCCAGCATGAGAACCGCGCGGCTCACAACCGTTACGCTGACCCAGTACGGCAGGTGAACGTCCGGGTTGTCCGACAGGACGCCGGGCAGCGAGAGCGTGACCATGGCCGACATGGCCAGGAAGTAGTCTGCCAGGGGATCCAGGATCGAGCCAATGCGGCTCACGGTACCCGTCCGGCGGGCCAGGATGCCGTCCACGGCATCCGCCACCGCCAAGGCCAGGGCCAGGGCCAGGGCCCCGTACCGGTAGCCCCAGTGCTCCCGGGCGTTGAGCAGAACGATGACGAAAACCGGCACCATCAGCAGCCGGGCGATCGTGATGCGGTTCGGCCACGACATGGGGCGCGTCCCTTTGGCTCCGCGGACGATGACGGCCGTGCGAAGGTACGGTACGGGGGGCCGGGGTGTCAACGAAAAGACCGACCAAGGTCCGACGTGCTACGGACACGGCCGATGGCACCGGCCAAGGACACCGGACAGCCGTTCGTCAGAACACCACGCCCGGGTACCCGACGGCGTCGGTTGGCTCGTCGCGGCTCACCGTCTTGCGCATCACGTTGAACGACGTGGTGTACCGCACGACGTGGCCGCGCGTGGCCCCGAGGGCGCGGGCGGCCGCGAGGGTGGCGGCAATCGCGCCGGCCCCGCACGCGTTCAGATGCGTCCGGGCCTCCGGCACCACCTGTTCGGCAGCCAGATTCTCCATCAGGGTGAGCATGCGGCGGTCGTTGTCGTCGCGGACCCAGCGGATGGCGGCCTCGCCCAGCCCCTGCGGCGTGAACCCGTACGATGGGCCGTAATGCGTCAGGTCCGACGACCCCAGGCACACCGCATCGGCCTGCCGGTCGGTAATAATCTGGCCGACCAGGCGCCCCAAGGCGACGGCCTTACCGTTGCCGGGCACCTGGATCGGCACGATCTGGGCGTCGGGAAAGAGGTACTGGATGAGGGGGAGTTGGACCTCGAGGCTGTGCTCGCCCTCGTGGGCCGAGGGGTCGGCCACGAGGAGGTCGTCGGCCTCGCCGCGCGTGAGGATTTCGTCGGCCAGACGCTCGTTCACCTGCATCTCGCCGAGCGGCGTCTGCCACACCCCCGACGCAAACAGAGCGTTGCCCACCACCGGCCGGTGCGCCGCCCCGAACAGCACGAACGTGCCCGGCCTCCGACGGCTCTCAATCGCCTTCAGGACCGACAAGGCCGTTTGCCCCGAGAAGCCCCATCCGGCGTGCGGCACGACGCCCGCAACGGGATGGTCGGGTACCCCGGGGAAGTCCTCGGGTGTGTCCATCGACTCGATGGCGTTCAGACACCCGACCCGGTCGCGCGGATAGAAGCGGCCGGCCACAACGGGTTCCCGGACCAACATGGTGTGCCCCCCTGAATCAGGACGTGCGGTACTCGGTATCGCTCCTTACCGAAAGCACCCACGTAGTCTATCACACGACGTGCGGTTTGCAAGCCATGCCCAATTGCCCGTCCGTGCGGTCTTCGGGGGGCGTTACGGCGTGGCGTCGTGCGGCTCGGTGATGCGGCGCGGGTCGAGGGCCGCGTCGAGGGCCGCCGCGTCCATCAGGCCTTTCGCGAGGATCAGATCGCGGATCGACTGGCCGGTGGCCACGGCCTCCTTGGCCAACTCGGCCGCCTTTGCGTAACCGATGTGCTGGTTCAGCAGCGTGGCGAGGCCCACGGAGGATTCGAAGTAGGCGCGGCACCGGTCGGCGTCGGCCTCGATGCCGTCGATACACCGGTCCATGACGACCGGCAGGAAGTTCTTCAGCATCCGGATGCTGCCGAGCAGATTGTGGGCCATGAGCGGCATGAAGACGTTCAGTTCCATCTGGCCGGCGGCGACGGCCAGCGCAACAACCGCGTCGTTGCCGGCGACTTGCATCGCCACCATGTTCAGGCATTCCAGGATACTCGGGTTCACCTTGCCGGGCATAATGCTGGAGCCGGGTTGAACGGGGGGCAGCCGGATTTCGGCGAGGCCGGTCCGTGGGCCGCTCGCGAGTAGCCGCAAGTCGTTTGCGAGGCGCGTCAGTTCCAGGGCCGCACCCCGGAGGGCGGCGCTGACCTCCGCCGCCGGCGCCATCGACTGCATCGCGTGCCGCAGGTCCGCCGCCGGCCGAAGGTACAAATCCGAGATGTCCGCGAGGTGGGCGACGGCCTTTTCGGCATAGCCGGCGGCGGTGTTGAGGCCGGTGCCGGTGGCCGACCCGCCGAGGGGCGGCTCACGCAGCGCGTCCAGGGCCCGCCTCAGCCGGGCCCCCGACCGCCGTACCGCTTCGCCGTAGGCCGTGAACTCCTGGCCAAGCCGCACCGGGACGGCGTCCTGGAGGTGGGTGCGGCCGGACTTGATGATGCCGTCGAAGGCGTGGCCCTTCTCGGTCAGGGCGTCGGCCAGGCGGTCGAGAACGTCCGCCAGCAGCGCGCCTTCGGTCAGCACGGCCACGGCCATGGCCGTCGGGAACGTGTCGTTCGTCGACTGGCTCATGTTGACGTGGTCGTTCGGATGGACGGGCGCGTACGTACCGAGCGGGGCGCCGAGGATTTCGTTGGCCCGGTTGGCGAGCACCTCGTTCGTGTTCATGTTGAAACTCGTGCCGGCGCCCGCCTGGAACGGGTCCACGACCCATTGGTCCATGAGGGTGCCGCGCACGATGACTTCCTGGCACGCCTGCTCGATGGGGGCGGCAATCCCGGTCGTGAGTTTGCAGAAGTCGCTGTTGGCGCGGGCCGAGGCGAGTTTGACCATCACCTGCGCCCGCACGAGCGCCGGATGCGGACGCAGGCCGGACACCGGGAAGTTCTCCACCGCCCGTTGGGTCTGGGCGCCCCAATACGCGCCCGCGGGGACACGGACCTCGCCGAGGGTGTCTTGTTCCACGCGATACGCGGCCTCTGGCATGGCATGCGTCCTTTGCGAATCTACTCGAATCCGCCGCCCGGTTTCTGGCCGTACCGCGAATGGTACACGTCGTACAGACGCTGGGCCTCGTCGGGCGGGATGGGAACGGGAGAGCCCTTGACCATCGCCAGGTGGACGGTGCGGGCAACGTCTTCGACGACGACGGCGGCCTTCAGCGCCCCGCGGGCGCTCGTGCCCACCGCGAACACGCCGTGGTTCTGCATGAGAACGGCGGGGCATTGGAGGCGATTCGCCTTCAGGATCCGGACGACTTCCCGGCCGACCTCCGTGCCGCCGATCTTGGCGTACCCGCCGCACGGTATCGGAATGCCGAACGCGTCGCCGTGTTCCGTGAGGTAGACGGGAATGCCTTGGCCCAGGGCGGCGAAACTCGAGGCGTACGCCGAGTGCGTATGGATGACGGCGTGGACCTCGCCCATCGCCTCCAGGATGGTCAGGGCGGTGGCGGTGTCGACGCTCGGCTTCAGGTCGCCCTCGGCCACCGTGCCGTCGAGGGTGACCACGGGCATCATGTCGGGCGTCATCTCGTCGAAAAGCACCCCGGACGGCTTGACGACCACGAGGCCGCTCTCCGGGTCGCGCTCGCACACGTTGCCGCTCGTCCACGAGACGAGGCCGAGTATCGGCAACTGCTGATTGGCCCAGCAGACGCGGCGTTTGAGTTCCTCGAGCATAGGGCCTCCGGCGACCGGTTCGTGCGGCACGAGTGTACCACGCGGGCGGCGGCGGGGGAAGCGTTTGCGGGTCACGGGTCGTGCCGGTGGCCGGCCTTGGCCAGGGCGTTCGGCTCTGCAGCGGCGCCCTCCCGCGGACGAGCAGAAGAAGTGCTTGCTGCTCACGCGATCAGGGGTAGAATCGTCAGAAAGGCCGACGCCGTCGGCGGCGGCGTTCTTTCCGTTGTCCCCGGAACGCGGACTCCCAGAAGCGACAGGAAAGGCAAGGCATGCGTGTCAGCGGAATCCTGGTTGTGTGGCTGGCAGGTCTCGTGTTGATGACGTGGGCACTGCCGGCCGGGGCCGGCGGCGCGACTCAACCGGACGACCGCATGCAGTGGTGGCGCGAGGCGCGGTTCGGCCTGTTCATCCACTGGGGCCCCTACTCGGTGCTGGGGGGCGAGTGGAACGGCAAGGATTACGGTAAGGAAATGGGCGGGGCGAGCGCCGAATGGATCATGCTCCGGGCTCCCGTGCCGACCCCCGAATACCACAAACTGGCGGAACGGGTCCGTCCGGTGAACCAGGCGCTTAAGGCCCGGGCGGCCGGGGACGAATCCGACGACCATGTCCGCCGGGGTATCGCCTATCGGGACGGCAATGGGGTGCCTCGCGACTACGCCAAAGCCTTGGCTTGTTTCCGCAAGGCGGCTGAGCGAAACGACGCGGCGGCCCTGGACAACCTCGGCTGGATGTACGAACACGGGTTCGGGACAACCGCCGACCAACCGGCGGCGGCCACGTACTACCGGGCGGCGGCCGACAAGGGCCACGCACAAGGTCAGTGGAACCTGGGGCGGATGTATGCCGAGACGTCCTGGGGCCACTATGACAACGCCCAAGCGGCCCGCTTATACCGCCAGGCCGCGCAGAGCGGGCACCGCCAGGCGCAGTACCGCCTGGGGTTGGCGTATCTCCAAGGCATGGGGGTTCCGGCCGATGACGCCCAAGCCTGCCGGTGGTTTCGCACGTCGGCCGAGCAAGGCCACGGCGCCGCCATGTTGGCGCTTGGCACGATGTACTGCCTTGGGCGCGGCGTGACCCAGAGCGAGGACCAGGCCCGCGCCTGGTTCACCAAGGCCGTTCGCACAGGCGACCGCCTCGCGGCGGACGCCCGGGAGTGGCTCGATCTGCGCAAGAAGCCTCAAGTACCTGGTCGTTTTGCCTGCCTCAACGTGCCGCATATCTCCCAGGGATGGAACCTCTGCGGCGTGGCGGCGGCTACGATGGCGACCGCGTTCCATGGCAAGACGGCCGATCAGTACGAGGTGAAGAGGCTCTGTGGCAGCCCCCTGGGTGAAGGCACCGACTGGATGGACATCATCTCCGCTGCCGCCAAACTGGGGTTTCAATGGGAACTGAAAACCTTCCCCAACGACCAGGCGGGGCTGCGAGAAGGGCGGACACGGATGATGGCATGGCTTGATACCGGCCATCCGATCCTGCTGGACATCACGGTGGAGCGGCCAAACCGGCCACCCGCAGGCCACACGGTCGTCGTGGTGGGCTACGACGCGGCGGGCGACCGGTGGATCATCGACAACCCGGCCCTGGGGCCGCCCGGAATCCAGATCTATGACGTGCCGACCCTTGACAAGCTATGGCACTCGCGGTGGTACTCGTCCAAGTCGCCAGGTACCTCCCGACCGATCATTCTGACCCGCTGACCCGCGCGGACGGCACGTGGGCGCCGCACCGAGTTCGCCCTTGCCTCGGACGGCGTAGGCTATATGCTGATAACCTGAGATTTGAGATTTCGGATTTCAAATCTCGAATCTGAAATTTCAGACCTCAGATTTGAGATTGCCAAAGCAGCAGGGGTTTCGCGATGAAGTACAAGCGTTTCGAGGACCTGCCCGTCTGGCGCGACGCCATGACGCTCGCCGAGCGGGTCTTCGCGGCGACCGAGGACCGGGCCTTCGGCCGCAAGGGCGACCTGCGGAGCCAACTCCAGCGGGCCACACTCTCCATCAGCAACAACGTGGCCGAGGGATTCGAGCGCGGCACCACGCAGGAACTGCTGACGTTTCTGTACATTGCCCGCGGGTCGGCCGGTGAGGTGCGGTCGATGCTGCTGTTGGCGGAACGGTTGCCGGACGTTGCCCATCTCAAATCTGAAATCTCAGATTTGAAATCACGGGCCGAATCCATCTCGCGCCAACTCCGCGCCTGGGCCGATTCGCTCCAGAACTCCGACGTGCGCGGCCAGCGGTACCTGACGGACCGCACCCGCGCCGCGGCGGAAAGCAAACAGCGCGCTGGCGCGTTTATGCAGAAGATCGACCGCATGGTCGAGGAGGGCCGGCGCGAACGCGAGCGGAAGACGCGGGAGCAGACCCACGGCAGTGCAGGTGGCTGACAATGGCTTACCGCGCTCCAATGCGGGTAAGCCGCATGGAGTAGGTTATGGCTTTACACGAGGTTCTCGCCGATTGTGCTAAACTCGTGCGCGGATACGAGCAGTGGCTGTCTGAACTCTGTGAACAGCACGGGGTTGGGTCGGACTTTCGTGCCTTGGCGTTGAAGTCAGCGTTTCGGTTCGGACCGCGGTCTTTGGAGGCAATGAGTCTACTTCTTGAGCGCGGCCACTTCGGATTGCTGGCGGCGCGCAATCTGCTGCGCGCTTTCTGCCATTGTTTGCCAGTCGAACACATGAAGGAACAACTCGATTTGGTCGAGGCTGAGGTGGTCAAGTTGTGGAGTGGCGTAAGCCCCCTATCAGAGCGCCCAGAATAGACCGGCGTGCTTTGGCACTGAACGGCGGCTGACTGTATTGTCGCTGCCTCTACCCCACCCCTTTCAGGGCCTTGAGGCGTTTCATGACGTCGTTCGCCCCGCGGCCGAACAGGTCGTGCAGGGCCGTGTACTCGGCGAAGAGTTGCTTGTACACGGCGTGGGCGTCGGCATTGGGGGTGTAGGCCTTCTCGCGCACCCCGGCCATGGCGGCGGCGGCCTCGTCGATGGAATCGTATCCGCCGGCGTTGCGTCCGGCGGCCACGGCCCCGTGCATGGCTGCCCCAAGGGCGCACGTCTGGGAACTGCGTGCGATCTTGAACGGGCGGTTCGTGACGTCGGAGTAAATCTGCATGAGGAGGTCGTTGCGTTCGGGCAGGCCGCCGCAGCAGTAGATTTCATCGACGGCCACGCCGCTGGCCTCGAACGCCCGGATGATCGTGTACGTGCCGAAGGCCGTGGCTTCAATCAGGGCCCGGTACAGTTCCTCGGGCTTCGTGCCGAGATGCATGCCGAGCATCAGGCCCGTCAGGTCGGCGTCGACGAGGACGCTACGGTTGCCGTTCCACCAGTCAAGGGCCAGGAGGCCGGTCTGGCCGGGCCGATAGTCGGCAGCCTTCTCGGTCAGCAGGGCGTGGACCGAGAGGTCGCGGTCCTTGGCGGTTGCCACGTAGGCGGCGGGGACGGCCGTCCGGGTGAACCAGGCGAAGATGTCGCCGACGGCGCTCTGGCCGGCCTCGAAACCAAAGAGGCCCGGCAGGATGCCGTCTTCCACCACGCCGCACTGGCCCGGCACGTGCGTTTCTTTCAGGCCGCACACCATGTGGCAGATGCTGGTGCCCATGATCATGACCATCTTGCCGGGGCCGGTTACGCTACAGGCGGGGACGGCGACGTGGGCGTCGACGTTGCCGGCGGCGACGGCCGTGCCGGGCAGAAGGCCGAGGCGCTGGGCCATGGCGTCTGTCAGGCTGCCCGCGCGGCCGCCGAGGGGCAGGACGGCGCCGGGCATCTTCGTCTCGACCACGTCGGCAAACTCGGGATGCAGGGCCTCGAAGAACTCGCGCCGCGGGTACCCGTCGCGCTTCGACCAGATGGCCTTGTACCCGGCGGTGCAGAGGTTGCGGGTTTCACGGCCGCACAGTTGCCAGATGATCCAGTCGGCGGCCTCGATGAGGCGGTCGGCCGCCCGGTACACCTCGGGCGACTCGTCGAGAATCTGGAGCGCCTTCGGGAAAAACCATTCGCTCGAGACCTTGCCGCCGTACCGCTCGAGCCAGGGTTCGCCGAGGCGGCGGGCGGTTTCGTTGATGCGGTCGGCCTCGGGCTGGGCGGCGTGGTGTTTCCAGAGTTTGACCCAGGCGTTCGGCTCGGCCTGGAACTCGGGCAGCGTGCACAGGGGCGTGCCGTCGGCCCGCGTCGGCAGCATCGTGCAGGCCGTAAAGTCTGTCCCGATGCCGATGACCTGGTGGGCCTCGGCGCCCACGCCGGCCAGGCACACCGGGACGGTGGCCTCCAGGGCCCGCAGGTAATCGTCCGGATCCTGAAGGGCCCAGTCGTGGGCGGGCAGGGGGGTGCGCGTGCCCGGCAGGCGGTCGGTGATCACGCCGCTGGCGTACTCGTAGACGGCGCTGGCGGCCTCTGTGCCGGTGGCGACGTTCACGAGCAGGGCCCGGGCGGACTCCGTGCCATAGTCGATTCCCAAGGCATAGATGGCGTCGGCCATGATCGGCTCCTTCGTGCCAGGGGCAACGGCATCCGGCGGATGCAGGCGCCCGTCGCATGGTGGTGGTGGGCGAACGGACTATTTGTGCCGCGCCGGGGCGGGCGGTGCAAGAAAAAGCCGCCCGCGGAAAGGAATTATCGCGAAACGTCCCCGGGCAGAATCCGTACAGTTATGCGCAATCGCCAATGTATGACGTTCGCGCGGGCGCCCGCGGCGGACAGGAACCCCAGGGCCGGGGTTCGTCCCCGGGAGGGAGGGAGTCCAATGGTGCGCCCACAGGCCTTACCGTCGTCTGTTGAAGCCTCGATCGCGCTGGACCAGGAATCGGCCTTCGACCGCGCGATGGGGTGGCTGGCCCTGTACGTGCCGACCGTTGGTACGAGCGTGACGTTGCACGTGGCGCTGGTGCTGCTGGCGGCGTTTCTGATTCCGTTTGCCACGGAGCGGCCGCCGGAGTTCGGGCCGATCCGCTCCGCCATCGACCCGCCCAAGGCGCCGACCGTGGGTAAACGGCGTCCGCGCCTGGCCTTGCCCGACACCCTTCAGCACCTTCGCCCGGAGCCCCAGTACAACATCCGCCAGGGCGACCTGAAAATCCGCGGCATTGGCCAAGACCCGCTGATGGAGCATATCGCCGTCATCGGCATCGGGGCGGACCGGGTGGGAGGCGGGCCGCTGACGTTCGGCGGGCCCGAGGACGGCGCCCCCTTCCGGCCTCCACCCGGCGAGGAGATGCACGAGGCCCGCGTCGTGTACCTGGTGGACCGGTCCGGGTCGATGACCGATTCGCTGGATTACGTGAAGTTCGAGCTGAAGGAGCGGCTGGCGGAACTGGATGAATCGGTCGAGTTCCACATCATCTTCTATTCCTCGGGGCCGCCGGTCGAGATGCCGACGCGGCGCCTGGTGCCCGCCACCGAGCGGAACAAACGCCGGGCGTTCACGTTCATCGACGAGGTCATTGCCCGGGGCGAGACGGACCCGTCGCGGGGGTTCGAGCGGGCCTTTGCCGCCCAGCCCGGGGTCATCTACTTTCTGACCGACGGTGAGTTCGACAAGGCCGTCGTGGGCCAGGTACGAGGGCTGAACGCCGGCGGCAAGGTGGCCGTCCACACGATTCAGTTCCTCTACACCGGCCAGGCGGAGACCCTGCTTCGGCAGATTGCCAAGGAGAACGGCGGCCGGTACATGTTCATCTCGGAGGCCGACCTGGCGCTCCTGGGCACGTGAGCCCCGCCGCCCATCCGCCGGGTCACGACGGCGCCGGCGGCCAAGCCGCCCGCGTGTCATACACACGAGCGCCCCGACCGGGGGGCCGGGGCGCTCGGGAGCAGATCGGACGGGGCCGGCGGTTCAGCCGGCGGGCTTCGTCTCGGTTTCCTTGGCAGGCGTCTCGGTGGCAGGCGTCTCGGTGGCAGGCGTCTCGGTGGCAGGCGTCTCGGTGGCGGGCGTCTCGGTGGCGGGCGTCTCGGTGGCGGGTGTGTCGGTGGCAGGCGTGTCGGTAGCGGGAGTGTCCTCGGACGTTACGCCGATGGGCCCCATCGACTTGGGCCGGAGCCAGCGGACCTTTTCGACGCGGTAATAGTCGTCGACGCGGGCCAGGTCCACGGTATAGATGAGGCCGCCCTGTCGCATTTGCAGTTTGGGGTGTTCGAGGGAGCGGTCGGTCGCGGCCCAGAAGAGGCGGGCGTTGGCCGTCAGGAGTTGGCGAAGGCGGAACGACTTGGCCTGCAGGAGGCGTGCGAGCCAGTTGTTCAGCGCCATCTGGGCGGCGCCGACGGGGTTCCAGAGGAACTGTTTGACGACGATGCCCTTGGGCTGGTCCTCGGTGGGGTCGATGCGTTCGCCGGAGGCGATCTCGACGTACACCTCTTCGTCAATCGGATCGGCGTCTTCAAGGTCGGCGAGGATCTCGGTGATGCGGGCGTCGAGGAGGGCCTTCTGGTTGCCGAAGACGTCGCTCCAGGTGCGGGAGGCCTCGGCGGTGATCTGGGCGGGGGTCATGGTTTCGGCCTTGCCCACCATCTTTTCGTGAAACTGCTTCGAGTACTCGCGGTACTGAGCCTCGAATTCCTTCTCGCTGGCCGATTCGCCGGAGGGCGTTTGGCAGCCTACGAGGCCGGCGGCGAGAAGCGCGAACACCAGGGGCACGATGACCTTTCGCATGACCGTCTCCTATCGGGACATGGGATTTCGGAGCCGTGGCCAGAATACGCCGGTCACGCCGGGGCGTCAAGCCTTGTCCTCCCCATCGGACGCAGGGCGGGTGGAACTTGAGTGCGATGGGCGGCACGATTTTTTTGCAAACACCCTTCCCGTTTATCCGTATCCTATGGTGCACGGGCCGGGACACGGCCCGGGCAGGGGCTCGAGGGCGGCGGGAGGTCGTTGACATTCCCTCCCCGGGTGCTTATGATGGCCGGCCTTGAATCGGCCGCGTTAAGGAGGTGTTCCGATGGCCTTCAGGTTCCGTTGCACCCATTGCGGAAAGCGGGTCACGGTTAACGAAGACCCGGGCGCGGACGTCACCTGCCCGCACTGCAACCAGGCTCTGACCGTCCCAGACGACGCCCAGCCCATGGAAGACGGTGCGCCCGCCGAGCCGGAACCCGTGGCCGAGGCCGACGTGGCCCAAGCCGAGGCTGCGGCGCCCGATGAGGGCGAACTCGACGAGGAAGAGGACGAAGAAGGCGGAATGGACACCGTCATGGGCTGGTTGGCCCTGTATTTGCCTTCCTGGGGCACCAGCGTTGTTCTCCACGCCGCTGTCATCATCCTGGCCGCCTTCATGGTCTGGCAGCAGCAGACGGTTCAGCCCCCCTTCATGTACAAGAGCGCCGTCGTGGCCGATACCAAGCACAAGACCAAGAAGCGGAAGCAGGTCAAGCGGCAGGAATCGCGCGGCAAGATGAAGCCGAACCCCACCAGCATCGTCCGCCAGTTCACGCAGAACCCCGTCCCCGACGTCGCGACCAACAATATGGAAGTGCTGAAGGTCATCGGCGTGGGCGGCGGTGGGAACGTGCTCGGCGGATGGGAAGGCCTGGGGCAGGGGCGAGGCTTCTTCGGGGCCGGCGGCGAGGAAGAGGTGGCCCACAAGATCGTTTACGTGGTGGACCGGTCCGGGTCGATGACCGACTCGATCGACTACGTCAAGTTCGAGTTGAAACGCTCGATCGGCGAGTTGGGCGAGGAAACCGAGTTCCACGTGATTTTCTACTCTTCCGGCCCGCCCGTCGAGATGCCCACCCGCCGCCTCGTGCCCGCCACCGAACGCAACAAGCAACTGGCGTTCGAGTTCATCGACAGCATCATCGCCCAGGGCGAGACCGATCCCTCCAAGGCCCTCGACCGCGCCTTTGCGGTCGGGCCCGAACTCGTGTACCTGCTGACCGACGGTGAGTTTGACAAGGCCATCGTCGACCGCGTGGACCGCCTGAATGGCGGCGACGAGATTACCGTCCATACCATTGGCTTCCTTTACCGCATCGGCGAGAAGGTCCTGAAGCAGATCGCCGAGCAGAACAATGGGAACTACAAGTTCGTATCCGAGGCAGACCTTGCGACACTGGCGGATTAACCTGTATCGTGTGGCCGTGGCGGCCGCTGCCGCGCTGCTCCTGGTCTCCAGCGCCGGCGCCCTGGATAAGATCCGGACCGCCTCCGGCATCGGCTACCCCGGCGAGATCGTCGGCGTGGCTGCCGACGGCATTGAGATCAAGGTCGGCGGCGCCAAACGCGTCGTGCCCTTTGGCGACATCACGAGCATCCAGGCCGACGACTACCCCGAACTCGATGAAGCCGAAAAACTCTACACCCAGGGCGCCCAGGGCGACGCCGACGCCATGAAGAAGGCCGCCGACCTCTACGATGACATGGACTCGAGCCGGTCGCCCGACTGGCTCCGCACGATCGTCCAGTGGCGGATGTACGGCGTGTACGCCACCTCCGGCGAGGTCCGCAAGGCCCTGGACGCCTACCTCGGCATGGCCAAGAAAAGCCCCAAACTCGTCGTGGAACTCCAGTTGCCCCAGCCCAAGGAGGGCGATAGCCAGGCCAACCAGGCCATGCTCAAGGAGGTGGACAAGGCCCTCGGCCGCGCGGGCAACGCCCCGTACGTCGATGCCCTGAAGCAGTTCCGCCTGTCGCTGCTGCTGCTCGAGGGCGACCCCGGGAAGGTCCTCGCCAGCGGAGTCCTGGACAAACTGATTACGAGCAAGGACCCGAAGGTGCGGCGGACGGCCATGCTCCGCAAACTCGAACTCCTCCTGGCCGCCGACAATACCCAGGAGGCCGTTGCCTGGTTCACCGAGGTCAAGGCCTCTGACGCCGACATTTTTCCGGAGGACCAAACCTATTGGGAGGGGCGCCTGCTCCAGGCCCAGGGCGAGCACGTGAAAGCCGCCCTGGCGTACATGCGGGTGCCGGTGCTTTATCCGCAGAAAGACCGCAACCGGACGGCGGATGCCCTGTGGCGGGCCGGCCAGGCCCTTGAGGCTGTCAAGGCCCCCGCCCAGGAAGTCCAGGGCGTTTATCAGGAAGCCGTGACCGACTATCCCGATACGACGGGCGCCGCGCGGGCCAAACGCGAACTGGCTCGCCTCGGGGCAAAGTAGCCCCGGTCGGATAACCTGCAGGACGGTACGAACGCCAGATACAGGGGACTTTCGATGAACAAGGAGTTCAGGCACATGCACGCACGACGAGCGGTCATCGTGGGGGGGATCGCGGCGATGGTGCTGCTGGCCGGTTGGGGCGTGGCCCTGGCCGCCGCCGCCCCCAGCGTTGAACGCCGGACGGTCTTCGACATCATGTACGTCGCGACGTTCGGTAAGGACCAGTTCAACCTGATCGGGTTCATGGACATGATGGTGATTTACCTGTGCTCGATCGCGTCGGTGGCGCTGATCATCGAGCACGCCATCACCATCCGCCGCACGGTCATCGTGCCGGAACTGTCCGTAGCCCAGGTCAAGACGATGTTCGACGAGCGGCGGTTCCGCGAGGCCCTCGAATTCTGCCAGGGCGACCCGTCGTTCGTGGCCGGCGTCGTCCATGCGGGCCTGATCGAGGCCGCCAACGGGTACGAGGCCATGGAAGGCGCCATGCAGGAGGCCGCCGACGAACGCTCTGCACGCCTCTACCGCAAGATCGAGTGGCTCAACCTGCTCGGCAACATCGCCCCGATGCTCGGCCTCCTCGGTACCGTTTGGGGGATGATCATGGCGTTCGGCGAGATCGAGGCCAAGGGCGGCAAGGCAAACCCGTCCGACCTCGCCGGCGGTATTCTGGTCGCCCTCTTCTCGACGTTCATGGGCCTGGTGGTGGCGATTCCGGCCCTGACCGGCTACGGCATCTTCCGCAGCCGCGTCGAGCAGATGGGGATGGAAGCCTCCCTCGTGGCCGAGGAACTCCTGGCCAACTTCAAGCCGTCGGGCAGCTAAGCCGACCGTCGTCCCCGTTGGACCTGGCGGCGCCGTGCGGCGACCGCCGGGCGACCGTGGACGTTGAAAGGAGCGGGCCATGGCCCGAAAGGAACACATCAAAACGTCGGGATCGGGGGCCGTCAGTTTCAACATGACCCCCATGATCGACATCGTCTTCAACCTGATTATCTTCTTCATCCTGACCAGCCAGTTCGCCCAACTCGAGATCGAGCAGGTGGCCTTGCCGCTTTCCATGGCCGCCAAGGTCAAGGACACCGGCGAGTACCGCAACGTGGTCATCAACCTCGTGGACCCGGACGACCCGAAGTGCGTCGTGTTCGGCCAGCAGGTGGACTACCTCGTCCGGGAGGACGACAACGAACTCTCGGCCATGCTCAAGTCGTTCAAGAAGGCGGGCGGCGAGGAAAAGCCGCTCAACGTGATCCTCCGGGCCGACGAACTCATCCCGTACGAGGCCGTCGCCAGCGTCATGCTGGCCGCCGGCCGGGCCCAGATTGAAGGCTGGTGGATTACCACCGAGGTTGCCGAACGCGAGGATATTCTCGGCGGATAGGTTGGCCGCCAGGCGTACCCCGGGCCCCGGTTGCGTTCGGGGCGCCGGCCAGGCAAGGAGCATCTGATGGCTAAACGCGGTCCTCCCAAAAAGCCGGATTCGATCCAGCCGCCCATGACGCCGATGATCGACATCGTCTTCCAGCTGCTGATCTTCTTTCTCCTGACACCGTCCCAATCCGGCGAAGGGTACCTGACCACCAACCTGCCGCGAACCTCCGGGCCCGTGGCGGGCGAAAAACAGGTCGACGTCAAACGCGTCAAGATCGAACTCCAGGTGCCCGAGCACGACGACAAGGGCGTCGTTATCGTCTTGAACGAGAACCAGACGTTCGGCAAGAATTTCGAGGGCCTTCTGGCGGCCCTGGAAGGGCTTCGGGCGCGAGGCTTGGCGGCCGACCACCCGGTCCTGATCTCACCCTGGATGTCGTGCCGGCAGAAGTGGGTTGTCCGGGCGTTCGACATGGCCGTCGCCGCCCGGTTTACGAACATCCACTTCGCGGTTCCGTATATCTAACGGGGGGCGGGTACGCCACAGGCCCGGCACGGAAGCCGGACCGAGGGCATGCCGAGGGCAAATGCGCGATTCGCCGGGCCGGGCCCTGCACCTCTCCGAAGGGGATCCGGGCGCCGGGGCCAAGAGCCGTTGGGCGCGGCGAGCAGAACGGACAGGAAGGTATGCGCAGGTTTGGATGCAGCGCGGTGCTGGTGGCTGCGGCCATCGCCTTGGCTTGGGCAACGTCTGCCTTGGCCGCCCAGGACGACGAGTTCTACCGGGGCCTCGAGCAGCGCGGGCTCAAGACCCTCATGGAGGCCTACCTGAAGCAGCAGGGCGAGGCCATGAGCGGCCAGCCGGGCGCCAAGGCCGGCCCGCCCGGGTTCCGCGAGATGAAACTGGCCGAACTGGCCATCAAGCAGGCCCAGCAGGCCCAGAACATGGCCGCCCAGGACCAGGCTTATCAGCAGGCTCGCGAGTTTTATGAGAAGGCCATCGAGGCCCGCAAGCAGGCCGTGGCCGCCGTCCCTGCCGACAAACTCACCGACCAGAACGACGCCCGCCACGAGCTGATTGTCGCCCGCATCGCCTTGGCCAACATGATTTTCCAGCAATGGATCAAGACCGACCTGAACCTGCTGGAACTCACCCAACGCTACGGCGGTAACCGCAAGCGGGCCGCCGAGTTGCTCGGCCTGGCCACCGAAGCCTACGCCGCCACCATCGAGGACTGCGAGGCCTGGCTCACGAACCTCGCCATGCTACCCGGCGACGACTACAGCCGTTTCACCAACCTCGGCAAACGCCGGCAGATTATGGACGCCAGCAAGCAGGCCACCTACTTCAACGCATGGGCCCAGTATTACTACGGGTGGCTCCTGCCCGAAGACTACAAACCCCCCAAGGGCAAGCGGAACCGCACGGAAGTCCTCAACGACGCCATTACCGGCTTCATGCCGTTCGCCGACGACACCCGCGACCGCGTGGCCAACAAGTGGTACGCGCGGCTTGGCATCGGCATGTGCTACCGCGAGCTTGGCCAGACCAAGAAGGCGATGCAACAACTGGCCCTCGTAACGCCCCCGCCCATGAAGCCGGGGGCGCCCCCCAGCGAGTCCTGGAAACGCGACGCCCGCATCCGCACCGCCTACGAGAAGGCCATTACCCAACTTCGCATGGGCCAGTTCGCCGAGGGCCGCAAGACCGTTGAAGGCGTCCGCAAGAAGTTCAAGGACGCCGTTGACCAGAGCCTGTACGGCCAGGCGCTGCCCATCGTCGAGGCCTCCAGCCTGATCCAGGAAGGCCAGAAGAACAACCAGCAGGGTCTCAAGGACAAGGGCGTCGCCATCCTCAAGAGCCTCCACAAACGCGACAACCCCTGGCCCATGGTCATCCAGTGGGTCATGAAGGGCATGGTTGGCGAAACCCCCGTCGGCGACCTGGCCCCCTTCCAGCTTTGGATCCGCGCCAACGACCTCATGGCCGAGGCCCAGGAAACCAAGGACGCCGCCAAAATGAAGGAGGCCGCCGGCCTCTTCAATGCCTACGCCGAGAAGGTTGGCCCCGAGGACCCGAAGTACCCGACCGCCCTGTACACCCAGGCCGCGGCCTTGCTTCAGGTGGGTGCCAAGAGTCAGGCGGCCGACCTCTTCCGACAGGTCGCGGATAAGTTCCCCAAGTATAAGTACGCGCCGGCCTCGGCCGGTTACGCGGTGGGGGTTCGCGGCCAGGTGTACGAGAAGGCCAAGACCGACGCGAACCGACAGGCCTACGAGGACGCGCTCCACTGGTTCGTTCAGAAGTGGCTTCAGTCCGACCCGGACCAGCAGTACTTCTACGCCCTCGTCTTGTACCGCGGCGAAAAGTACCTCGAAGCCGCCGACGCCTTCGCCCACGTGCCCGATAAGGCCGAGCATTACCCCGACTCGCGGTACTGGGTGGCCCTGTGCCGGCTCGAACATTTCCGCAACAAGGTCCTGGCCTCCAAGGACAAACAACTCATCCTCAGCGGCGCCCGCGACGTGGCCAAACGCCTGGTCGAGTTCGCCGGCTACGCCTTC
>Ga0272441_10001028_pt1 | contig 60327 bp, 53 predicted proteins | sample SSMProp6N_FD_193582 | JGI IMG/M metagenome (GOLD analysis project Ga0272441, IMG submission 193582) | Marine sediment archaeal communities from Little Sippewissett salt marsh, Falmouth, MA, United States - SSM-Prop-6N | ecosystem: Environmental > Aquatic > Marine > Wetlands > Sediment ...
CCTTAGTGTATACCCGCAGGGTGCAGGATATATCGTGGAGATTGTCATGAAAGGTGTTTTTCTGTATAAAATTTCCGAAACGCGACGCGATTTTTTTCAGCATAGGGTCTTTTCTTAGATGGCGCCATCCGCATATAAAATCATAGCCCTTTTTCAACTCAGCTATAAGACGCGGGATGTCGTTGGGGTCGTTTTGTATGTCCCCGTCCATAGATATTATGATATTACCCCGCGCCCTATCAAAGCCCGTCTTGAGAGACGCCGTCTGGCCCCGCCTCTTACTCGAACTGGCGATTACGACCCTTTGGTCCGCGGCCGCTATTTCCTCCAGGATGCTCAAGGTCGCGTCCGTCGAACCGTCATTGACGAAAATAAGCTCGTAAGGAGTCCTCAACGAATCCATTACGCCGCTTGTAATCTCATAAAGCGGCCTTACCGATTTTTCCTCGTTAAAAAACGGGGCCACAACCGAATATTCGATCTCAGCCATTTTCACTCCCTATTACTGATAACGTATATCTCGTTCTGAAAAATGTCTCTTAATGAGCGTCTCCGCGCGATATTCAAGGATTCCCTCAATTCGCCGTCGAACTTTACGCGCCTTTTCCAGACGTAATAACTGCCGAGCACATACAAACTTTCGCGTATCTTCTGAGGAAAAAAGGCGTAATAATCCTTCCTTTTTATAACGCAAAAGACCCTTTCCTCCGAATTAAAAAACGCCAAAAGGCGCCCGGCGCTTTCCGGCTCGGGCGTATTATCCGGCGCGCGTCTTACCTTGAGGTTTGCCACAGGGATATCAAAAAAGACCTGCAGCTCCTCCGGTATTATGCCGTGTGATCCTATGGCTATGACGTCGCCCTTTTTATATTCCGTCTTGATTACATTCGCGGCGTATTCCATTTTATTCGCAAATAAACCAAGCGGGGCCGTAACGGCTGCAGCTATATATGTCAAGGCCAGGGCCGAGACAATACCCGCCGGCAAGAGGCTTCCCTTTTTAAAACGCGCGAGTAGATTTTCGCTTATCAGCGCAGAGACGGCGGGAGCCAGCGCCAATAGGTAATGCGTCCTCCTCTCGGCCACGAAAGTAAAAAAGAAAAATACGGCCGCGCTCCATAAAACCAAAAAAAGACGCGCGTCTTTTCTGGACGCGTTTTCTTCGCCCGAATGCGCGGAGGATAGAGAACGCGCGGAGGCGAAAAACGCGAATGGCATAAAAAGCGAATACGGAAAAAACCTCGTTACAAGCGCCGAGGCATAAAAAACCAGTCCCCTGAACCATTCCGTTATGAAGGGGCCCGCGTGGCCGCACCCCAGGCGCTGCAGGATCTCGCGTGCCCACACTTGAGCCGCGTAGGAACTCCCGTGCTCCCTGTAAACAAAATAAAACCACGGGGACACGATAAGGGCAAACACGGCTATTCCGGCGACGATCGCGGCGGGGCTTCTAAAAAAGGCCCCTTTTCCCGCGGCCAGGGAAAAAAGCGCCGCTATAAAAAGCGGGATTATCAGCCCTACCGGTCCTTTTGTCAAAAAGGCAAGCGCGCAGGCGACGAAAAACAAAACGACGTATCCTCGCCCGGGCCCCTTTTTGTGAAACATCAAAAAAAAGTAAAGGGCCAGCGTTATAAAAAATACCAGCGCCATGTCAGGCACGGCTAACCTGGCATACCTGTAATATAATGGCGTGCTCGCCGCGAATAAGGCGGCGAAGAAGGCGCCTCTTTTATCGTCAAATAAAAGATCCGATATGGCGAATGTCAAAAGAGCGCATAGCGCGCCGCATATTATAGACGACAGCCTCGCCGCGTACCAGCTCAAACCCAGTATCTTAAAAGACAGGGCGATGAGCCAGTAAAACAATACCGGTTTTTGAAAGCGCTCCCTGCCCATATAGCGCGGCGTTAGCAGGTCGCCCGTAGCCAGCATATCTTTCGCGCTTTCGAAATAAAAATTTTCGTCGCCTTTAAACTGCGAACCCGCGTTTTGAGCGCCTACGGAAAATAACGATACACAAAACAGAAAAATAAACAACTTTAAAGGCAGGTCTCTCATTTAAGGCCCGGGCGGTGAGTTTTGATGTTTAGGAAAGCGGCGGCAAAGGCGGCGAGAAAAAAGGCCTGAGCCAGAAATTCCATAGATTCCTCTATCATACTGCCTATATTCTTCCTGTAATGCAGGGCGCTGTAAGACATATCCTTAAATAAAAAAGCCCTTAATGTCTCGATATTGTTGGTCAGGAAATCCATAAAAAATACGACAAAAAACATAAGTAATCCGACGCCTATCAGGCCCGTCATATAGGGGTATTTCCTGAACTCCGTTATGAAGTTTTTTATGAAAAATAAAGCCACGATCCCGTAAAGCAAAATTATAAAATCGTCTATGTGGTCGGTCGCGGGCGTTTCTTTTATGCGCAAAACAAGATGGATCAACTTGTCTATATTCTCATGTATCGAAAGGGCCTCGTCAAGTCCCAAAAAAAAGAATCCCGCGCCCGATATAAAAAACGGCCTCGCGGCAGGATTTTGCCTCCATTTTAAGCCGCTCTCACTCTCTAATCGCCTGCAGGCCAAAAAAGAAACTAAGGCGGTGGCGAAAAGAGCTATGACAGAACAAAAATCAAACAATTTTCCTATCGGGTGGTTAAAATAAAGGGGGCCTATTATCCATGCCGTTAAAATTATTAAAAAGACCGTTAAAATAATAAGCGAGATCTTCTTCAGTATGCGGCGGTTCGCGTTTTTCAAAAAGATCACATCCCTTTCTTGTTTGTCAAAAGATACACCTCGTGCCTCAGGACGTCCTTCAGTATGTCCTTTTCCCCGCGCAGTATCTGCGCAAGTATTTTCTTACTAAAACTCCTTTTTAGGCGCGTCTTCCACGTCTGTCTCCTGTCCATAACGACAAATGTGTCTTTGATGTCATCCGGGACCATCTTGATATAATCATCTTTTGATATCACAAGGTAGGTATCGCCTCCGGAGGCGGCAAACTCGCGTATCTTATTCTGATGCCTGGCGACGACATCCGGCGGGATCCATTTCATATTGGGCTCTTCGATATGCCTGTTGAGATACAGGCCCAGTCTCTGCTGGCTGATATTGATCGAGCCGACACCGACTTTATCGTCCTCTTTAAGATCCTCTCTTATTTGTTCCGCGAAGATGCGCATTGTATCGTCGTTAAGCAGAGGGATGGCCCTTCCCCCGAGAAATACCAAAAACAGGCCCATAGCTATCGGCATGACCGCGAGCGCGGCCCTGGGTCTCTTCTCCGAATAAGGAACCAGCAGAATAAGCGGGGCCAAGACAAGCGCGTATTCGTAAAGCGCCACCCTATCGTAATAAAGGTGGTTCATAGTGTATAAGATGGCTATTACGCCCACGGTATAGATGGCGGTTATCAGCAAATAAGGTATCGTGAAGCCGGCGCTCCTGAATTGAGAGCCGCGCTCCTGCATGTTTATAAGATACCTGGCGATAATGAGGGCGCACGCCGGCGCGGCCGGCAGCATGTAGTGATATTCCTTGACCGATATAAGCGTGAAAAACGCGAAGATTCCGAAAAAGAAGCTCAATAAAAGCTTGTAAGAATCCTTTTCCCTGGAGTATGTGTTCTTGCTTTTAAAGGCATCCGCAATCGCGCCCGGCAAAAAAAGCGAATACGGCGCGAACCACACCAATAAAACGGGCACATAATACAAAAATCTCTTGAAATAACTGGCGAGATACGCAAGCCCCCGCTGATTGTCGGGGGCATAAAATATCCTCATTATCGTTTCCCTAAAAAAGACATGGTTGAGATATCTTTCTCCGTGCAGTTTATACATAAGCACGTACCAGGGAAGCGCGATAGCCATAACCACGAGTATGCCCGCTGGGATATTCAGCGCCTTAAGGAGTTTCCATTTTCTACTGCTTACAAGAAAGGCGCATACGATAATAAGCGGAAGCATAAATCCCACATATCCTTTATTAAGCGCGGCCAGGCCAAGGACGACGAAAAAAGGCAAAAACGCCCTCTTTTTTTCCTCTATATTTTTTGAGCCCTTTATAAAAAGGTATATGGCGTAGGTCACGAAAAAAGTCAATACCATATCAGGTGAGGCGTATCTGGCATACATAAAGAAAATAGCGAAAGTCGCCAGCAGGGCCGCGGATAAAAGGCCTGTTTTCCGGTCAAAAAGTTTGCGTCCGATGTTGAACGTGAATATGACCGTAAGTATACCGAACAGCGCCGATGGGAAACGGACCCCGAAGTTATTAATGCCGAAAACCAGATACGATGCGCTTACCAGCCAGTAAAAAAGAATGGGCTTCTGAAATCTGAAGCGACCCTGATAATAAGGCGTTATCCAGTCGTGCCTGGCGAACATCTCTTTTACGCTCTGGAAATAAAACTTCTCGCTCTCTATGATAGGCAGGGCGCCGCCCAGATGGTAGGTGAATAAAATCGCGCAGAGTATGAACAATATTATCTTTATATTTCTCTCTTTTTTGCCCAATATACACCCTCTTTACAAAACTAAACGCACCGCGCTATACAGCCACAGTGCGCAACAGCATGTATTTAAGATATCACAGCCAGGCCATATTTTCAAGGGTAAAGTTAGGATATGTCAAAATTAAGATATTATATTAAGGTTTAAATAAAAAAGGGGACAGGCTACTTTTTCAACTGTATATAATGCTAGAAAAAGTAGCCTGTCCCCTTTTTTTTAATACCTGTTACTTGCCCAATGCGGATGAGATGGTGTCTCTCCAGGCGCCGCTTAATTTCGACAAGGGCACATCTATCAACTTAGACCCTTTCGAGCTGATCGTAAGTCTGTCGCCGCCCACACTGCCCAGCCGGACGCACGGGACAGAATGTTTCTTAGCTATTTTCTCAAGGGTATCCGCCTTGTCCCCGCTTACCGATACGACTATCCTCGAAGGCGCCTCTGCGAATAGCAGCGCGTCGCTTCTTATCCGGCCGTCTAATGTAACCTCGGCGCCTATCATGCGGCCCTTATCGGTTATGCAGGATTCCGCAAGCGCCACCGCAAGGCCGCCTTGAGAGCAGTCATGGGCGGAGTTTACTATACCTGATTCTATCGCCTCAAGGCACGCCTCCTGGACCGCCTTTTCCGCCTTGATATCTATCTGCGGGTTGCCCTTTTTCATCCCGTGAATAAGCCGCAGGTATTCGCTGCCGGACATATCCGGCGTGTTCCGGCCGAGAAGGAATATGGCGTCCTTCTCCTTCTTGAATTCCTGCGTAACTCGCCTGTCGGCGTCATCTATAACACCTACCATCCCCACCATAGGAGTCGGGTCTATCGCGCCCTTCGGGTTTTCGTTATAAAAGCTGACGTTGCCGCTTATGACCGGGGTGTCAAACGCCCTGCAGGCCTCCGAAAGCCCCTCCACGCATTTTTCAAACTGCCAGTAATTTTCCGGCTTCATCGGATTGCCGAAATTAAGGCCGTCGGTAATAGCGAGGGGCCTGCCGCCGGCGCAGGTTATGTTTCTGGCCGCCTCGGCCACGGCCATCATCGCGCCGTTATAAGGATTTAAAAAGCAATACCTGCTGTTGCAATCCACGCTTATGGCCAGGGCCTTCTTGGTGCCTTTTACTTTGATAACCGCCGCGTCCGAGCCCGCGCCGACAAGCACCTCTTCTTTGTCCGAAAACTTGAAATTCGCGCAGGCCGCCTCTTTGGAGGCGATGGTCGGCAGCGCAAGCAGTTTCAGGATCACCTCGTTAAGGTCGCGCGGCTCCTTCACGGACGCCAAATCCAGTCTCTGCGCTTCTTTTAAATAAGCGGGTTCTTTTGTCTCTCTTTTATACAAAGGCGCATTTTTGGTAAGCGCCTCGGCCGGGATTTCGCAAACCGTCTTACCGGACTCTTTCACTCTCATCATCTTGTCGTCGGTGACAGCGCCTATCTTAACGGCGTTTATATTCCATTTCTTCAAGACCTCAAGGGCCTCGCGCTCCATGCCGCCTTTTAAGATGGCGAGCATCCTTTCCTGTGATTCCGACAATAGGATCTCGTAAGGCGTCATCCCCTTCTCTCTCTGAGGGACAAGCGATACGTCTATTTCGATGCCTGTCCCGCTTCTTGTGGCCGTCTCGCAGGAAGAGCAGGTGAGGCCGGCGGCCCCCATATCCTGCATACCGACAACAAGGCCTTTTTCTATAAGCTCGAGACACGCCTTTCTGAGCCGCAGGCCTAATTCGGCGTCGCCTATCGCTACCGCGTTCTTCACCGAAGCGGACTCTTCGGTTATCTCTTTTGAGGCAAAACTCGCCCCGCCCACGCCGTCTCTGCCGGTATCGCCTCCGATATAATAAACAGGGTTTCCGACTCCGAACGCGGCGCCTCTTATGATGTTATCCTTCTTGAGGATACCCACGACAAAGGCGTTCACGAGCGGGTTGCCCTCGTAGCTTTCGTCAAAACAGGTCTCTCCGCCGACCGCGTTGATCTGTGCCGTATTCGCGTAATGGGCAAGGCCTCTTATTACCTCTTTAAACAAAAACCTGACCTTTTCGCTCTCGAGCGTTCCGAACCTCAGGGCACCCAAAACGGCGACCGGCTTAGCCCCTATGGTGAATATATCCCTCAGGCATCCGCCTATACCGGTGGCCGAGGCCTCGAAAGGCTCAACCGCCGAGGGATGGTTATGTGATTCTATCTTGAACGCGACGCCAAAACCGTCCCCTATATCCGCAATACCGCTGTTTTCCTCTCCCGCGCCTACCACAACCTGCCTGCCCTTCGTCGGAAACAGACGAAAAAGTCCGCGCGAGTTCTTATAACTGCAGTGCTCCGACCACATCGCAGAAAAGACGCCGAGTTCGGTAACATTCGGTTCTCTTCCCATCAGTTTATTTATTTGTTTGAATTCCTCTTCCGATAAACCCATCTCCTTGGCCAATTCAACGCTTACCTTAACGGCTGCCTGCATAATACGGCCTCCTTTTTCGTTTTATTCCCATTCGATAGTTCCCGGTGGTTTCGTGCTTATGTCGTAAACGACCCTGTTTACGCCTGTTACCTCATTTATTATTTTCGAGGATACGGATTCTAAAACCGCGTAAGGCAGCCTTGCCCAATCCGCGGTCATCCCGTCCCTGCTTTCGACCGTCCTGATCGCGATTACATTCTCGTAAGTCCTTTTATCTCCCATGACCCCTACGGTCCTCACAGACAATAATACCGCGAACGACTGCCATACCTTATAATAAAGTCCGCGGCGCCTTATCGCCTCCGATAATATCTTATCAGCTTGTCTTAAGATAGCAAGCCTTTCTTTCGTAACCTCGCCTATGATCCTCACCGCCAATCCGGGCCCAGGAAAAGGTTGCCTGTATATTATCTCGCGGGGCAGGCCCAGCACCCCGCCCAGGCGCCTCGCTTCGTCCTTGAAGAGCCCCTTTAGGGGCTCGATAATCTTAAGGCCCATTTTCCGGGGCAGTCCGCCTACATTATGATGACTTTTTATGACGGCGCTCGGGCCCCCGAATGCCGATTTTGATTCGATTATATCCGGATAAAGCGTGCCCTGCGCCAGAAATCTCACATTGCCGATCTTTTCCGCGGCCTCCTCGAAGGTGCGTATAAAAACTCTGCCTATTATCTTCCTCTTTTTTTCGGGATCGGATACACCTTTCAAGGCCGCAAGAAAACGCCTTTGCGCCTCCACAAATATAAATTTTGTCTTAAGGTGCTTTTTGGCAAGTTGTTTTACCCTATGCGCCTCGTCTTTCCGCAGAAGTCCGTTATCTATGAAAATACAGTATAGATTCCCGCCTATCGCCCTGCTTAAAAGCGCGGCCGTTACCGAAGAATCCACGCCGCCGCTCAATCCAAGGACAACCCTTTCGTCACCCGCAACACCGCGTATCTCCTCAATCGATTTTTTTATGAAAGACCTTTCCGTAAGGCCTTTCCTGCATTTGCATATCCTGAATAAAAAATTAGATATGATATTTTTTCCGTGCTGGGTATGTGCGACCTCCGGATGAAACTGGAGTCCGAAAATCCCCTTTTTATCATCGCGTATCGCGGCGCACCTGGAACCTCCGGTGTACGCGAGGCATGTAAAATGGGGCGGCGTCTTTGAGACATAGTCGCCGTGGCTCATCCAGGAGGTAAACCGTCGGGGCAGGCCGTAAAATATGTCTGTTTTTTTAATCACCCTAACAGGCGTCCTGCCGTATTCCCTCTTTTTGGTCGCGGTTACCTTGCCGCCGCAAAGCTCGGCTATAAGCTGCATCCCGTAACAAATGCCGAGAACCGGTATACCTATGCCTATAAGCGCCCTGTCCGAGGCGCGTCTTTTCTTAAGATAGACGCTGGAAGGGCCGCCCGATAGTATAATCCCGTCCGGGCGAAGCGCCTTTATCCGGCCGGCGGTAATGCCCGGAGGCGTTATTCTGCAGTGGACCTTATTCTCCCTTATGGCCCTTGCTATAAGCTGGTTGTATTGCGAGCCGTAATCCACAAGAAGTATTCCGCCCTGCACCATGGGCATTGTCTTTCATCCCCTTTCTCCGGAGCGGCAAGGGCCGTCCGCGGAAACCGCGGGGGCCGAAAACAAAAAAGGGCGTCCTTTTTGCAAAGACACCCTTGTCCTTCGTTAAAATCATGGATATTATAACAGGCCGCGCCGGGCGTGTCAACATTAAAATAAACGCGCAGAGCTCCTAGAGCAAAAACATAAAAAGAGGCACGGTTACGATACTGCAGGCGGTCGTCGCGAACACAGCGGAGGAGGCAAGCTGGGGATCCCCGCCGAACCGCGCGGTAAAGATGGGGCTCGTGGAGGCCGACGGCATAGCTGACTGCAGCACTATAATCGCCCTTACCAGGTGCGGCAGAGAATCGAACATGCCCGTGATAAACAACGCCAGCGCGGGGACCGCGATAAGGCGGCACAGGATGATCAATAAAAGCGGCCTCCTGTACGCGCGCAATCTCGTAATACGGCCTTCCGACATCATAGAGCCGACGGCCAGAAGCGCCAGAGGTATTGTGGCGGAACCCAGTATACGGGCCGAATCCATAATGAAACCCGGGATCTTAAACAAGGCAAGTCCCGCCGCTATTCCAAGTAAAAGACCTATGGTCCCGCTGTTTAGAAGATTTTTTAAAAGCGCGGGGTTCCCCGAAACGGAGGACGCATCCCCGCGCGGTCCTTGCAGCGTCCTGATGCCCAGTGTCCAATACAGCAGATTAAACCCTACATTAAAAAAAACCACCCTGACTACGCCTTCCAGGCCATAAAGCGAGTTGGCTATCGGGATCGCCAAAAAACCGCAGTTCGTGAATGTCGCGGCATAAATAAATGTCTTTTTCTCATTCTCCGTCATAGCCGCGAAACGCGAAAGCAGCATCGCTATGACATAGCCCCCGGCGACGACCAACACCGCGAAGACAGGCAGCATCCATATGTCCCGCAGCATCCCGAAGGTAAAATTGGATGAAAGAGAATAGAAATATAAAAAAGGCAGGGTAACTACAAGGACTATACGGGCCAGGGCTGAGGTGGATTCCTTATTCAGTAATTTTTTACGGCGGGCGAGCGCGCCGATGGAAAGGATGATAAACAAAAGGCCGACTTTTGAGAGTATCTGTAAAAACATTAAGTTTCCGACGGCCTTGTTTCCTTTTCTCTGAGGGTCACCTTGAAATCGGAATCCTGGCCTTTTAGAAGTATATGGCCTTCGCGCGACAACCAGCCCAGGCTCATATATATCAACGAGTCGGGCCTATCAAGCCTGGAGGTTATATCCTTTAAACGCATCGAACGGCTTGTTTCCAAAAGCTGCCATATCTCTCCGGCTACAATCCCTATCTGGGTAATCATCCCAACCCCTCTGTTAAACAAAGTGTAACATAAAATTTAAACCTTGTCAAGATGGGGGATTTTCCGTCTAACCTTCTCCACCTACGAGGTGGAATCGGTTCACGGGCTTACGGCTCTCCACCTCGTAGGTGGCTCCGGCTTTGCCTCTGTTCCACCTACGAGGTGGAGAAGGTTCACGGCTATATGAGGGCTATGTCAATCCTATCGTAAAAACCGTCGCGTAATTTCTCGGCATAAGGCGGGGGCACCGAACCGCCGGAAAAGCGCAGGGCCTTTTTGCCGCGCCGGCTCAATATGATACGGCCGGGGCGAACGGCGCCTTTCCCGAAGGTATCGCGTCTTTTCGGATTATGGTATACGGCAAGCGTCTTACCGAAGACGCAAAAAGCGAATATGCCCTCGGAAAACCGCACCCTTTTCCCGGGGCCCGCCGTAAAATAAAAAAACGAGGAACTTTTATCTTTTGTAAAAAACTCACCCGGAATCGCCGGATCCGGTTTAAAATAAAGCGCGCCTTTATCGTCCGTTCCGAAAGGATTCCTGCCCAGACACATTATGAGCCACATTGTAATAAATTCGGTGGTCGTACCCGTCAATCTGGCGACAAATCCCCTTCCGTGCATATCTCTATCGGGATAAGCGCTGCTGGTTATAAACGAAGAGTTCTCCAAAATGCTCCTGCCGTAGCGCCCCGGTTCCTGAAAAGCGACAAGGCATCTCTTTAGATCCCCAAAAAATTCCTTATAAAGCCCTGCCTTTAAAAGCTCAAGGAGATATTTATATTCCATATGAAGCCACACGGACTCGTTTTCCAGCCAACCGGGAGTAAAAATCGCGGAGCGGCCTATTTCAAGGGGCTCGTTTTTAAGCGGGGCATTGAGTTTATACATCTTAAGCTTTTTGTCGAACATCCCGCTTGCCCTCACCGCCTTATAAAGAAACGCCGCCTCCTTCCTGTCCATAAGGCGCATTGCGTGCACGGGGGCTTCTAAAAAAAGAGGCATAGGCCTTCTGCCAAATGACAGCGCCCTGACAAGAGGAAGCCCTTCTTGGTTAAGTCTCTTATTTCCGCCCTCGTAAATAAAGTCAAATCTTTTGACCTCGTTTATATAATAGGATATATGCGCGCCCTGCCTTCGGTCGAAACCTTTTTTCAGGCCTTCCTCCGTCTTTATCAGAAAACCGCTCAGTATCCTTTTAAGTTCCTTTACGGAAACCGATCTTTCCGCGCCGGAAAAACCCGGCCATACCTTTTTTCTATAACGCTCTTTCAGCGCCGAAGAGGCATCCCAATAATCAAAGTCCCTTCTGTCCGATTTTGACAAAAGCCATCTACGGATTAGCCGCTCGAGGCCGGTCAAAAAAGACGTCATTTCCTCGGGGAGCTCTATACTCGCATCATCGCTCATGCCGAGCCGGGCGAGAGACGAGGTTATAAAGAGTATCATCCTTTTGAGCTCCAGTGTCTCGCAGACAGAGGAACCGAATATCCCGGGCAGGCCGTTAAGGGAATCGCACCAACCCGGCTTTCCGGCCTCCATCTCAATCCCGACTCCGAACGGATCCAGTGAGGCCGTCTTATTGACAACCAGGCATATGAGTTTCGCCAAAAGGCTTGTCCTGTAGACCGCCCCGGCTCCGAAATCGGTTCTAACCTTGTACGGCTCGCCGCCCCTTGCCTCTATCAGGGCCCTTTTCTCCTTGTCCTCGGCCACTGCCCCGTATTGCCTTATCTTTCCTTTGTAATAGACATATTTTTCGCTCCTCGGATTCACGCGCAAATAGGTATCGTAAAAACTAAACCGCCTTTTTTCCAGAAGAAGCCTTTTGATCCTTTCCGGATAACAGGCCATGTAACTCTCCATGAGGTCAATATTATAAGCCCAATGATCTACCCAGTAACCCTCCCCGGGCCTTACCCTTTCCTCCTTAAGGGCGATCGCCAGTATATCCTCCAGCAGGGCGGCGGATTTTCCCGAAGAAACGATCCTTTCGTCTTCAATAAAGGCCGCGAGGGCGCCGGGCGTGAACGCGCGGCGCAAAAATGGCCCGGCCTTTTTTCTGAGGGCCGATTTCTTGATATACTTTCTCATGACCGCCTCAAGCGCCTTTTTATCTTTAACGCGAAACCTTACGCCCTCTATCAGATGCGGATTGAAGCCGTCGGGCTGGATGGCGTTAATAAAGAGGCGTATATTTTCATCATTTACCTCGGGGCTGAAAAACGCGTCGTTGCGTCTGTTTTGATTTATGTCGCGATAGGCGCCGTTTCCCTGGGAATAGTATGAGGGTTCCAGCGAAAAGGAGTTATAATCCCTTTCCAGGTCGCCGTGCTTGCGCCCGTAGGCGTAAAAGGCGGGCGTCCCGCCGCGGCGGGCGCCCAACGCCACGGGAAGGCCTCCCCGCAGCGCGTTATCGAGAAAGGTCTGTCCGGCGTAAAAATCGAATTCCCGGCTGGAGCTTTTTGTGAATATACGATTTTTTATCCTGTTTATTATATCCTCGTTCTCGCTCATTTTCCGCTCGAAATAACGCGTCTCCTTTTTAAGCTTAAGCGCGATCCTATTTACTTCCTTTACGCCTTTGGCGGCGCCTATGAGCGACACGATTTCGGCGCTACAGCCTCCTCCCAGGGTAAAGGCGGCGTAAGAGAAGGCCGACGGCGTCCTTCCGGATTTATGCTGCCGGAGCCCTGCGTTAAAAGGCCTATCTTCGGCGAAACGCCCCGGATATGATATGTCGCCGTCCGCGCCGAATATCATCTCCGGGTCCGAGACGGCCTTCAGCGTTTTTGTCCCTCTTCCGCCCCTCATGCACGCGGTATAAAAATTGCCGCCTTCTATATTACATAGCTCCGGCCTGTCTTGAGGATCTATCTTCAGTTGATAAAACGGCGCGTCCTTTTCCGTATTAAGCACCCTTATCCACGCCTCTATGGTGCGGCTCATATGTTTACGGTGCCATTCGGTGGCGCCGAAAGGAACGATATCGGCAAGTCCGTCTAAGACCTCGAGTTTAACCTTGGCCCCGGAAAGATTCGTTATCGACACCTTTCTGGCAAGGGCCGCGAACGGTTCATTGGGCACGGTCGTATAAGCGACCTTTATGTTCAGGGTGGATGAATAATCGGTTTCTTCTATCTCGAGTCCGAACGGGCTTATCCTCATCTTCGAGGATGCCCCCCTTGCCCCTTTTCTGAACGGTTCGTAAAATGTGCGGCGCGCGCCTTTTTCGATATTTATGAATGTCCTGAAGCCCTTTATCGAAGTCAGATTATACGCCTGATTCGCCGGCAGAAAATCCAGTATAGCGCCGTCCTTGTCCTTGACTCCGAAACTGCATACGCACTGTCCTCTGTTGACATAAAATGCCCATAGCGGAATGCCGCGCAGCCCGGCTATACCGGGGAAAAAACTCGAGAACGCCTTTGCCCGATTATAGTCCTCTATGATAAAATCTCCGGCCTCATCAAGCCTATATCTCGCCTTCGCCATATATCACATCCTTATTTATAATCACGCCCAGTATTTTATGTCTACGCCCCGTCCGCGCGAGGCGCCTCAAAGCTAATCGGCTACCTCAGCGTAAGCCGGCCCCAGACGGATGAGTCCTTGTAGCCCCTCTCCGTTCCGTTCCAGACAATCTTGGAATCGCGCATGCCGGTCTCGTCCGCGTCGCCTATAGCGATATCAAATCCGAGCACGGTGCCTTTAGTAAACACGCGAAAAGGCTTATCCCAGAAATTGGCGACGTTTATCTTCGCCTCCAGCACATAACCGTCGTCGTCTATCTTCGCGGCGGCCTGGCTCAGGACCGGCACATCGTTTCTGACGCCGGCCTTTCTCTGGCCCGGGATCCACATCCTGCCGTTGTTTCCGATCAATATCTGAAAATCGGAATCCGCGTATCCCTCATCGGGTATCTTCTCGGGATTTACGCTGATAAATAACTCGGCGCAGTCCCCTTTCCATAAATCATGCCTCGTGTGCTGATTTTTTATCGGAAAATCGTCTTTCACAGAAAGCAGTATATATATATTGCCGTCATCCCATAAGACCCTGGCCTCCGCGCTTAAATCCTCCGGGCCCTTTATTCCGCCTTCCGCGAAATTCGTCTCGGGGCTTATTCTTATCTTCTCCGTCTTTAACCACGACTCATCTATTATCCCGTCGACGTTTATATCCTTCGCCTTAGCGGCGGAGGCGCGCTTAACAGGAAACCCTTTGCCTATATCGGCCCGGACGTAACTTATTTTGCCCGCGGTCGTTTTGTATCCGTAGTCCTCCGCCTCCGCTGCGGCCCAAAAAACATAATACCATTCATCAAGGTCTCCTATCACAGGCACCGAAGACGAGAAAAAACCCCTTTCGTTAGTCAGGCCTTCCCATTCCTTTGAGTAACTGTTGATGGGGCTGAACAGGCCCAACTTAACGCGTTTACTCTCAATCGGCGCGCCCTCTCTGTCAAGCAGGCGCGCCTTGATCTTTATTACCTCGCCGTTTTTATAAGAGGCCTTGTCCGTGGCCAGTTCCACCTTTAACGGAGGAAGCAGATCTTTTTTGTCTTTACATTTTATTATATCTACCGTCCTGACAATCTCCTTCTCGCCGTCGAGGCCCTTTACCGTCAATAGATGAAGGCCCGGCGCCGCGCCTGATAAATCAGCCGTAGAACGCCACCAGCCGTTGCTTATGAAAAGGTCTTTCCATTCTCCGCCGTCAACGCTATATTGAATCTTCCGTATGCCTTCGGAGGCCGAGACCTCTACTTCGAGATTATTCAGCATCCTGCAGCCCTCCGCGGGCCTGGTAATAACCAGTTTCATCTCCTCTTTTATGTCATAATAGGCCTTTCTGGGCGCGCCGAGAGAGTCCTCCTTTTTCTCTATGCCTATGATGCCGAACCATTCCTCCGGATGATAATCGTGGACACCGGCCTCGCCCGCCTTCCACCATTCGTCGTTCCACTCAAAGATACATCCCCCGGCCACGCCCGCTTTCACAAAATCCCTGAAATAATTTACGACGCCTTCGGCCTGCTCTTCCTGCGTATTTCCTCCGTATCCGAAATTGCCGGGCCCTTCCGGAGAAACGCTCAAGCCGGCCTCGGTAATGACCATGGGCCTATCTGGGGAATGGAGCGATTTCAGGTTTTTTATAAAGTTGGCGTAACCCATATCTTCGGCGATTTCAGTGTAGCTATAGGCGTTGAATGACACGACGTCCCATACGGACTGATCAAGCCACAGCGTCCAATACGCGTTGGCCATACTGACCGGCCTGCCCGGGTCTTCCTCCCTGATGATCTCCGCCAGTCTTTTGTACAGGTTCAGCGTATTCTCGAGCCCCGGCTTCAATATCGCGCTCGGATGCGGCTCGTTCATAACTAAATACATAATGACGTTGGGGTGGTCCTTGCTTATCCTGCACATCCGTTTTACCTTGCTCTCGGCCATGCGTATAAACCCCTCATAACCGAAATCGGCGCTTGATTTCAACGCGACGGCCTGTATGACCTTCAGGCCGTATTTCTCCGCCAGCTCAAGCTGGGCCTCCGGCATGATGCTCCACACGCGCAGAGTATTGAACCCCGCATCCCGTATCCTTTTAAAATCCTGCTCCGCGATATCAAGAGGCACTTCGCTGCCCGGCCATTTATCGGGTCGAAACGGGCTGTAGCCGACCCCCTTGATAAAGAATTTTTTGCCGTCTATATAAATACTATTTCCCACTAAATCCACGCGCGGCCTTTTCGCGTTTTCGCCCGACGCCGCCGCGCCCCGGATAAACATTGCCGTAAATAGAATAAAAAATATCATAGCGCCAAAAAACAAACGGGCGCGCATTATCTGTTTATGACTGCGCGAAAAAATCAAATCTTTGCCTCCTTTCCGATTAGTTCTTTATATAAATTATGTATCTTGCGCGTCATATCCCCCGGCATCCGGCGTCCTATCCGCACATCGTCTATTCTGGACACCGGCATAATCTCCACCAGGGAATTCGTAAGGAATACCTCGTCCGAATCCTTGAGCTCTTCCTCGGTAAAGGCACCCTCCTCGGTTCCCAGCCCGGCGTAAGGCGCCAGTTCCAGGACCGCTTTCCTCGTTATGCCGGGTAACGCGCCGCACGAGACGGAAGGGGTCATAACCCTGTTTCCTTTTACCATAAAGATATTTGTCACGCTGCCCTCGCACACATCTCCGGCCTCATTCAAAAAAATGGTCTCGAAGGAGCCCCTGTTGGCCGCCTCGCTTCTGGCGATAATGGCGTCAAGGTATCCCAGCGCCTTTAAATTGCTGGAAAACCCGCGGCTGTTTCGTCTGAGGCGAGCGATATCCGCGCATATGCCGTTTTCATAATACTCGGCCGGCCTGGGCACGAACTTCGCAGCGGTTATCACCATAGTATGCGGTTCGCTTTTCACTATGCCAAGGCCCCTGTGGCTCGAGGCCCCGCGTGAAATTGTCATTCTTATAGAGGCGTCCTTAAGGCCGTTCGCCTCCAGCAGGCCATAGACCACCTTCTCCGCCTCTCTCTGCGAGACACGCTGCCGTATCTTAAGGGCCTTCATCGAGAAATAAAGCCTGTTAAGATGCTCCGCCAGGCGGAAGACCTTCCCGCCGTAGCTTCTCATCGTCTCGAAAACACCGTCGCCGTAAAGAAAGCCCCTGTCAAAAACGGATATCGCCGCCTTATTTTCGTCGATAATCGCGCCGTTCAAGTATATCTTCATTTTTCCTCACACCCCGTGCCTGCCGGACATCGAGGCCTGTCGGCCTCGCCGGCGCGCGGCGCCTGCGGCCGCTTTCTGCAGGCGAACGGCCTCCGCCAGCGCCATACCCTTGTCCAGTGTTTCGCGATATTCCTTTTCCGCATCAGAATCGGCTACTATCCCGCCGCCCACCTGAAAATACAGCCGGTCTCCCTTTATTATGATGGTCCTTATGACTATCGAGAGGTCCGCGTTTCCGGAAAAATCTATATATCCTATCGAACCGGTATATATGCCCCTCTTTGTCGGCTCCAGCTCCTCTATGACCTCCATAGAGCGCACCTTGGGCGCGCCGGTTATCGAGCCCCCGGGGAAACAGTTTTTCAGGCAGTCGACTATATCGGTTCCTTCGCGCAGCCTGCCCTCGACGGTCGAGACAAGGTGATGCACGGTCGCGTATGTCTCGGTTATAATAAACTCACTCGGCGCGACCGTCCCGTATTCGCTCACGCGCCCCAGGTCGTTTCTTTCCAGATCCAATATCATGATGTGCTCCGCCCTGTCTTTCGCGCTGGATAAAAGCTCCCTCTTGAGCGATTCGTCGGCCCGCGCGTCGGCGCTCCTGGGCCTTGTTCCTTTTATGGGCCTGGTCTCTATGCGGCCGCCGCCTATCCTGATAAACCTCTCGGGGGAGGCGCTGACAATCTTAAAATCGCCCAGGTTTAAATAAGCGGCGAACGGCGCCGGGTTTATAGAGCGCAGCTTGAGATAGAGCTCAAACGGATCTCCGTCAAAACCGCACTCAAAACGTTGAGACAGGTTCACCTGATATATGTCGCCGCGCCTTATCAGGTCTTTGGCCTTTTTCACGGCCTTGAGGTAATTCTCTTTGGTAAAATTCGACCTCAATCCGCCCTCAAGCGTAAAATCCGCGCCTCCCGAAGACGGGCCTACGTAGTTAAAAAACGCGGCGCGGGATGAGGCCTCATCTATCCTTTTCCTCGCCGCCTCAAGGCGCTCCTTCTGCCTTCTTTTATTTTTCTCCCCGCCGCGCTCCGGCAGACCCGATGAAGATATAAACGCCTTTTTCTTCAGGTTATCGAATATGATGACGACATCGTATAAGCAAAGGATAAAATCCGGCATATCCATATCGTCAAGCGCCACTGAAGGCAATTTCTCGATAGAGTAGCGCAGGTCATAGGAGAAATACCCTATGCATCCTGAGGTAAAAGGGATGTCGCTTTTTGCGCGCTCAAGCTTATAAGAGTCCAGCGTATCCTTTAACAATCCGAAGGCCTCGCGCCCTTTAACGCACTTGAGGACCTCGAAAGGGTCATATCCGATAAACGAATATCTCCCCAGCTTTCCCTCATCCATGCCGCTGTCCAGGAACGAGCTGTACGGCTCATCCCTCAAGGCCCCGTAAATCGAAACCGGGTCCGGAAAATAATCCAGTTCCTCGATTATGGGCCGTATCATAATTTAATCCCCCCTAACTTGACACTTTGAACGACGTTCAAAGTGTCAAGTTATTTTTTATCTCTTATTAGCGGCGCGAGGGCCGTCCCCAAAAACCCCGCGAGGCTCTCGCAGGTCTTCTCGAGCTCGATGCTAAGATGCGAATCCGTACCGCTTTTGGCGGGCTGGACCGCCAGCATATACAAATCCGCCTTTGTCTCGGAAAGCAGGAAATCTATAAACAGGGCGGGCGATAAGTTATGCGTGGAAATCCCGTAGACGGGTATATCGTCCCTCTGCAGCAGTCTTATATCGCCGGGCCTGCCCCCGAAATCCGCGGCGTCTACTATAAGCACGGTGTCGGGGCGCGAGTCTCTTATTTCCTTGATGTGGTTCTCCGGCGCGGTCCCCGCGTCGATTACGGCGGCGGCCACCTTCCCCCTAATGCGCTCGCACAGCGCCGCTGCGAAACCGTCGTCCCCTCTCATCACGTTGCCGACGCCGACAATCGTTACCCTGCCCCGCAATATCTCCGTTAATTTCGCCTCCACATTTTCCCCTAAAAATAACTTTACACTTTGAACGTCGTTCAAAGTGTAAAGTTAAGGTTATTTTTCCCTTTCTTCTTTCTCGAGGGTGGCCTTTCTTCGGCAGACGGCGCAAAGTATCTTCATCCGGTCGGACCTGGAAAGCGCCTTGGCGTTTTCTATCAAATTCTCATCCGCGATTCCCAGCATCTTAAGGTCGGCGAGATATACGGTGGGATTGGAATACGCGAGGGCGTCCAGCCGCCTCGCGATCCATCTTAGATGCGCGTATGTCGTGATGACTTCGCCGCATACCTCACACAGCGCCAGCTCCTTCTCGACGGATGTGGTAACGGAGGAGGCATCGCCGCGGTCGAAATACGCGGCCTCAAATTTGCCGGTATGCCTGACGCCCGGCGGGTCTTCCTCCCTTGTGGTGCACCACAGCGAGCAGTTCCCGCAGTAATTGCACATATCGTAATTTAAGACCATCTTGCGCGTGGGCGGCTTTTTGTCGAGGTCGTCGATAAATCGGATAGCCCCCGACGGACATACGTATTTGCAGGCGGCGCAGCCGATACACCCCTCCTCGGAATATTCGGGCATCCCCCTGAATTTCTTATGCGGCCTATGCGGTTTATACGGATAGGGCTGCGTGTAGGGCCCGCGTATAAGCGCCTTGAGCGCCTCTTTAAGTTCGCGTAACTTCGGTTTTTTCATATCGCTTGATACCTCTCGCCCCGCGAAATCACTTCGCGTCCTCCTCGTATCTATCGACGACGCTTCCCTCCCACAGCTTCACGCCCGATTTATGAGACGCCCTCGCCAGGGCATGCGCCGCGACCGGTGAGGTCAAAAGCAGAAATATAATGCACAATACCGCTTTGATTCCGGAGGAAGTAAATCCGGTTATTAAAAACATCCCGAAAAGTATGCTGCAGGTGCCCAGCGTAACGCATTTCGTCGCCGCCTGAAGCCGGTTATAGACGTCGGGCAGGCGAAGAAGCCCGAGACATCCGAAAAGGTCAAAGGCCAATCCCACACTTATCAATATGAATCCGGCTATATTACTCATCAAAGTCCTTTCCTTCCAGGTATTTAGCCAGCGCCAGCGTGCTTATAAAACTCTGGAGGGCCCAGGCGATCCCGATATCTATATACCAACTCCTCCCGGTGGACACCGTCAATACGGCGCAAAAACCTATGATAAGGATCCCAAACATATCTATCCCGACTATTCTGTCCGAAGCGGTCGGACCCTTTATAATCCGGTAGACGCACAATACCGAGCAGAGCAAAAGCACGAAAAGCGCGCGTTTTAAAAACCCTATATGCTCAAGATAGGGATAAAACAGGATCTCCGGAGGCCTGAATAATATAACAAGGATAACGGCCAAAAGCGCCGCCGCCCCTATAATGTATCGGATATACCTGCCTATCATTCGAATATCCTCGCGAGTATCCTTTCGAATTTCCTGACTATGATTTCGGTGGCCCTGCCGGCGTCCTCATCCTTCACGTTGATCCAATGAACGTATAGATAGCCCTTTTCGCGCTCTACGTCCACCGTGAGCGTCCCGGGCGTAAGCGTTATCGAATTCGCCAGAAACGTAAGCGCCGTGTCGGATTTCAGCGACGTATTTACCCTGACTATGCCCGGCCTTATAGGTATGACGGGATGCGCCACCCTGTAGGCAACGTCTATATTGGCCTTAAGCATCTCCCATAAGAATACGGGGATGTAATACAAAAACCACAGATACCTTTTCGCGTCTTTAAAAAGGCGGGGCCTCCGGACAAACATGTCGCCGGTGATGTAGGAAACCAGGGCGGCGACGAAAAGCCCGGCTAAAAGGTGCTGCCAGTCCGGCACCCAGTTGAGAAGCGCCCATACGAAAAATCCAAGGACAAAAAGTATTATCCTGCTTTTCATTTCCCCGCACTCCTGAAAACGTTATTGCCGTAATCCGTCCCCGTCGTGAGCGCCTCGACCGAAGGGGAGAGAAATTTTTTCGATATCGCCGGCTGAAGAAGCAGGCCCCCGAAAAGGCAGATAAATGCCAGGACGACCATCGCGGCCTTCATAAACAGAGGCGCCTCTTTTACCCGCTTGAGGCCGTCGCCGAGCTTGCCGAAAAAGGCAAACTTCTGGACCTTCATAAACGACGCCAGCGTGATTACGCTGGCCAGCGCCGCCCAAAACGCGTAGACCGGACGGTCCGCCTGCACAGCGGCGAAAATAATTATCAGCTTGCTGAAAAACCCGTTGAAGGGCGGTATCCCGGATATCGCCATGGAGGCAAAAAGCGACGTCCCGCCCGTAACGGGCATCCTTTCGTTGAGTCCCCCCATCTTATTCAAGTCGCGCGTCTCCGCGGCGTACTCAACGGCGCCCGAATTCAAGAAAAGCAGCGATTTAAAAATAGAGTGGTTAAACAGGTGAAAAAGCCCTCCCAATATGCCGAGGGGCGTGGCCAGGCCTATCCCTAAAACGACATACCCTATCTGGCTTATGGAATGGTAGGCGAGCAGGCGCTTGAGGTCAAACTGCCCTATCGCCAAAAACACACCGGCCACCATCGAAAGCGCCCCGAGAAACATCAGTATGTTTGAAAATTCCCGGTTCATGCCTATCACGTTATAAAATATGCGGGCGATGGCGTAGACCCCGAGCGACTTTATCAGGACCCCGGAAAGCATGGCGGATATCGGCGCCGGCGCGGAAGGATGGGCGTCAGGCAGCCATGCGTGAAACGGGACCAGGGCCGCCTTCAGTCCGAACCCCATTATGAAAAGCACGCTCACGAAAAACATAATCCTGCCCATACCCTTATCGAGAAGCACGCCGGCTATGTCGGCCATATTCAAGGTAGAGGTGTAGCCGTAGATAAGCGCTATGCCCAAAAGTATGAAAAACGAACCCACCGTTCCCATAACCATATATTTAAACGCGGCCTCGAGTTCTTCCCGCTCCGTGCCGAAGGCGACCAGGGCGTAACTCGCCACGGAGGCGATTTCAAGAAAGACAAACAAATTAAAGATGTCACCGGTTATGATTACGCCGTTCATACCCGCGAGCATAAGAAGAAAAAGCGTGTAGAAGTTCCACTTTGAGGTAAAACGCTCCATATAATCGACGGAATAAAGCGCTATCAAAAAGGCCACAAGGTTGACCGTAAGCAGCATGAAGGCCGTGAGCGAGTCCATGACCATAGTTATGCCTATGGGGGGCATCCAGACGCCTACCTTATATATAAGCATTCCCGCCTCGGCCGTTTTCAATACCGACGCGATGGAGGCGATAAAGAGCCCCAGTGTCGCGAGGACACCCAGGACATCCGCCGACTTTTTTATCCTCTTGCCGATAAGCGAAACCACGAACGCGGCGCCAAGAGGTATTATCACGAAAACGGGTATTATGTTATTAGCCATGCAGTTTCCTTATTTTTGTTACATCAAAGGTGCCGTATTTCTCGTAAATCCTTATGGCGATCGCCGCCAAAAGCGCCGTGACGGCCAGGCCTATGACTATAGCCGTCAGGACCAACGCCTGCGGCAATGGGTCAACCATATTGAACACGTCCTGTCCGGGCGAGAATATCGGCGACCGCCCCTCCATGCGGTATCCGACAAGTACAAAGAAGAGGTTCACCGCGTATTCGGCGATCATTATTCCGATAATGATCTTGATGAGATTCCTTTTTCTCAAAACGCCGTACATGCCCACGGCAAACAATATGAGGCATAGAAAATAGACCGACATCCCTATTCCTCCTTTTCTTTGTCTTTGGAGCTGAATTTCAGCAGGACCAGTATGATAAATATGGAGAATAATCCCGCCCCGACCTTCATGCTTATGGCGATGTTACAAAGAGGTATTATGCCGGCGCTGAAAAGCTTAAACGGCTCGCCTTTATCCGCGAAGAAATTGAGAAAGAAATAGCCTCCCATAAAACCCAGGGTCGCTATCGCGAGAAAGGCTATCGCCCCGAAACTCTCAAAAAACGCGGCCGCCGGTTTAGAGAGCCTCTTTAAAGCCGCCTCCTTGCCGAAGGCCAGCATGATGTTTATAAAAGAAAGCGCTATTATAACGCCTCCCGCAAACCCGCCGCCGGGCGAGATATGACCGTGAGAAAGTATATATATGCCGTACAGAAGTATAAGCCCGACGGTAAGCCGCGTTACGGTCTTTACTATAAGAGACATCCCGTGCCCTTGGTCTTCTTTTTTATACATCCTCTTTTACCTCATCCGCCGTCTTTTTACGGCCTATTCGCCTCATAACCGCCATTACCCCCATAACGGCGGTAAAAAGAATCGTCGCCTCGCCCAGCGTGTCATACGCCCTGAAATCCAATATGACCGAGGCGACCAGGTTCGCCGCTCCCGTCTTCGCCATCCCGGCGTCAAGATAAAACCGGGCCACCTTCATCATGGGAAATCCGAAATCAGGAAGCTCCTTCAAGGAAAAATAGCCCAGGGCCAGAAAGACGCCCGCGAACAGGACCGCGACAAAGGTGTTAAAAAACCATCTGCCCGTGGTGGAAAAAGGCAGGTCCTTTTTGAGCGTCGCCCTTATTAGGATTATCAGACACAATATCTCCACTACCAGCTGGGTTATCGCCAGATCCGGCGCCTTTAACACAAGAAAGGCGATTGAAAGCGCCAGCCCTACGGCGCCTATGGCTATCACCGAAGATATAAGGTCCTTCATCTCTACGGCGAACACGGCGGTTATTATCATAATTATAAGAAGTATGTAGATGATCATAAAATAAACCTCAGAAGCGCGACAAAAAGTATCAGCATCCCTATAAGGCACCACACCAGATATGTCGGCAGGACGCCGTTGTGCAGATGTCTTAAAACGCCCGAGAATCCGAACGTGGCCTTTTTCGCCAGTTCATAGACATCAAAAAGGCCCTCGCCCGCCTTCCTGTATATAGCGCCCAGCACGGGTATATCCGATATAGTGTCGTAAAACGCCGTGCCCCTCGGGCGCTCCGCGGCGGAAAAGGCCGCTCCGCCGGCGAAAGGCTCCGCGACCCTCGCGTTTTTTACCGAGCCCAGATAATATATCAGGGCGCCCAGCGCCAGGCCCGCGAGGATAAGAACGGTCGCCGCGCCCGGCTGCCACAATCCCGCGTAGGATACCGCGCCGTCGACAGACGGTATTATAAAATACTTGAGCGGTAGGCGGAAAGCAAAGACCCCGAACACGACGCAGAGCCCCGCCAGCGCGGCCATCGGCAGCCACATAGACACGGGGACCTCTTTAACGCGCCCGCCCTCCTCGGCGTCTCTCTGCCCCAAAAATACGGCGTGCAGAAGCTTCATAAAACTTGCCATCGTCAACGCGCTGCCGAACATCGCCGCGGCAAGCCACAGAACCCACAGCCTGTCTCCGCCGGATCCGAGCTCCACAATGCCCTGATAGACCATCCACTTGGAGGCAAAGCCGTTAAAGGGCGGGACTCCCGATATCGCGAGAGAGGCTATCAGGCAGCATAAAAACGATACCGGCATAAAACGGGCCATGCCGCCCAGCCCGTCGAGGTCTGTCGTCCCTGTCTCTTTCTCGACAGCGCCTGCCGTGAAAAATAAAGCGCTTTTATAAATAGCGTTGTTGAGCATATGAAAAAGGCCTCCGGCAATACCGACCGGATTCGCCGTCCCTATGCCGAGCACCATATATCCGACCTGGCTGACGGCGTGGTAAGAGAGAAGGCGCTTCATATTGTGCTGGAAGATAGCCATCATAACCGCCGCTATTATAGTAACGGAACCGACTATCAGCAAAAATAAGCTCACCCCGGAATGCGGCTTTACCGCGAAGATGTCAAACGACAGCCGCGCCAGGAAATATATGCCCAAAAGCTTATCTACGCTCGCCGGAAGCAATGCCATCACGGGAACAGGCGCGTGTTCCGCGGAATCCGGTATCCATGTATGCAGAGGCATAGCGCCTGCCTTGGCGAACGCCCCGAGTGCGAGCAGGACAAAGGCGTAAATCGCGAATCCGTTGTCCAGCGGGACCGGCGGGCCGTCCATCCTCATCGAACCGGTAAGCTTCCATATCACCGCCAGGCCCAGCATCATAAGGGCGTCAGTGCCTCCTATGATTATAAATGTCTTTTTCGCGGCGCCTTTTGCCTCAGGGCCGCCTATAGCTATCAATAAATAAAGGGTCAGGCCCAAAAAGCCCCAGAAACTGATAAATAAAAGCAGGTTATTCGAAAGGACCGCTCCTAAGGAAGCGCCTATGGTCGCGAGTATGTAGGGATAATAATTGTCCGCGCCCGCTTTACCCTTCATAAAGGCGACGGAATAAAGTATGACCAGCGCGCCGAATAGCGCGATAAACAAGGCCACGAATCCGGAGAGGGCGTCTATTCTGAAGGCCTCCGTATATCCGAACAGGCCCCAGGAGGCCGGCCTCATCCTGAAGAGCGCGTACGCCCCCGCCAACGCCAGGATAGACGCGGCCAGCGCGAAAAAGGGCCTCGCCCTTCGCGGAAAAAAGGCGCAGATCAAGGCGGCGATAAATACGGTCGATATAAGCGCTGCTGGATTATTCAATCTTTTTCCCCATCTTTTTGATCAGTTCCTTATCGGAAAAACCCATGGACTTTCCCAGGTCCCATGTCTTGTGATGAGAAAGATGTATCATCTTCTGGGCGTCATAAACCATCTTATTGGTCTTATGATTAACGGCCGTCAATCTCTCCGTGCAGCAATAGCACGGGTCTATGGCGGCCAGTATAATCGTGGCGTCGGCTATGGTCTCGCCTATAACCGTTTTCTTGAAGCTCGGGAAATTCATAAAAGTAGGCGCGCGCACCTTGTGCCTTACCGGACGATTGGTGCCGTCGGACCTTACTATGTGTATGACCTCTCCCCTCGGCGCCTCGTGATGCCCGATGCCGTCGCCGGGAGACACCTGCTTGGGCATCGAGTCTATAGGCCCTCCGGGAAGGCGGTCAAAGCAGCGGTTTATGATCTTAACCGATTCTATCATCTCAAGTATCCTTACGACCGTCTTCGCGAATACGTCACCTTCCTCGCGCAAGATGACATCCCACTCTATCCTGTCATAAGCGGCGTACGGCTCGTCTCTCCTCACATCTATATCGTATCCCGAACCCCTCGCCGTCGGTCCGAGCACGCTGTAGTCAACGGCGTCCTGTTTGCTCAAGATCCCTACGCCCTTAAGCCGCGCGCCGAGGACAGGGTCGTCGAGCACCGCCCCCTTGAACATCTCAAGTGCGGGTATAAGCTCGTCGTTTAATATCTTTTTATATCCGGGGATCTCGTTCTCGTCTATATCCCTTCTTACGCCGCCGGGTTTCATCATCGCGTAATTATTTCTGTTGCCTGATATCGCCTCAAGTATGTCCAAAACCGGCTCCCTGTACCGCCACCCCCACATAAAAACGGTGTTATATCCGAGAAAATGGCCGGCCAGTCCGAGCCAGAGCATATGCGAATGGATGCGCTCAAGCTCCGCAGTAATCGTCCTTATATAGAGCGCCCTTTCCGGGACCTCGATCCCGTCTATATCCTCGACGGCGTTTACGAACGCGAGCGGATGGCTGGTGGAACATATGCCGCATATCCTCTCCACCAGATACGCGGATTGGTCGAAACTCTTGGATTCGGAAAGCTTCTCTATCCCCCTGTGATTCCAGCCGATGCGGACGTCTATGTCAACAACCTTTTCCCCTTCCACGACCAGCTTATAAAATTCCGGCTCTTCCTGGAGCGGATGATACGGCCCTATGGGTATGGTGACTTTATGGCTCATATTTGCCCTTCCTTTTTCCTCTTCGCCTTCTCGTTGTTATAATCGGTCAAAACGCAGCTCTTGCGCAAAGGATGCTTGTCCTTCGGCCAGTCGTCGGGCAAAAGAAGCGGCCTGATATCGGGGTGGCCGGTAAAATCGACTCCGAAAAGCTCGTGTATCTCCCTCTCTATCCATTCCGCGCCCCTCATCATCGGCAAAAGCGAATCCACCGCGCAATCGCCCTTGGGCGCGTAAACCGTGAGCGTCACGATAAGGGCCTGCCGGTCGAAATTAAAATGATACATTATCTCGATGCTGTCCGGGTGGTCAGCAGCCGTGGCGGTGTTAAATCGGGCCCCCAAATCCTTGAACACAAAACGGGCGCTTGCGGCCAGGTCTTTTCTCTCTATATCTATGTATACGCGCCCGGCGGATTTATCGCGGAATTTTTTTATCTTACCGCCCAATTTTTCCTTTATTTCCGATATGATCTTTTCCCTGGTCATTTCTTTTCGCCTTTCCCGGTATTGAATTTATCGATAAGTTTCACGATACCGTCTATAATCGCCTCCGGTTTCGGAGGGCATCCCGGTATATACACATCCACCGGAACAACCTTGTCCAGGGGCTCATCCTCATCCACTATATAGGTATTGCGGAATATGCCCCTGCCGGCCGAGCACGTGCCCACCGCTATCACAAAACCCGGCTTGGGCATCTGGTCGTAAAGTTTTTTCAAAATCGGCCTGCACTGCTTATTGACTATGCCCGTAATCAAAAGCGCGTCGGCGTGTTTTATCGAGCCCACAAGCGTGATGCCAAAACGCTCCACGTCATGCCTGGGCGTCAGGCAGTCCAGTATCTCGATATCGCAGTTGTTGCAGCTGCCGGTGGAGAGGTGAAAAACCCCTATTGATTTTGTAAGCGCTTTTTTCTTGAGTGACATTTTTAAAACCCGAATAACGCCAGTATTACCGCCAAAAAGGCCGCCGCCGAAACCGGCCCCCAGAAAAATCTCAAGGCCTGGTCTATCCTCAACCGCGGGTTCGTATTTTTAATCAGGACTATTACTACAAGAAGCGCCGCGTATTTCAAGACGCCCGATAAAAGCGGCAGGCCCCGAAGCCCTATCCCGCCCATAAAAAGTATTACCAGAAACACCGGGAGCGTAAAAAGAAGCATCGCCTTCGTGAGTTTAAAAACAGCTAGCGGCGAGCCGGAATAATCTATGATAGGGCCTCCGGAAAGCTCCGTCTCCGCCTCGGAAATATCAAAAGGCACAAGCCCCAGTTTCGCCTGCATGCAAAGCACCGCCACGGCCAAAGCGACGGCCCCGGAGACGCTCCCCGCTATCGCGCCGCATGAGGCCTGATATTTCAAAATACCGCCGATTGTCAGCGCGCCGCCCGTTTTTATTACGGGCACCGCTATCGCCAGTATAAACGGCAGCTCGTAGGCCAGCGACATCTTCATCTCGCGCGAGGCCCCGACGCTGGCAAGGGGGTTGGCCGAAGCGAAACCGGCAAGTATAAGACTCAGCGCGGGCAAAGTAAGCAGATAAAACGCCACTATAATATCGCCCGCAAACCCGGAAGACGCCTTTAAGATCGAAATCCACAACAGAGTCGAGACAAGCGTAACTCCCGCCATGCCTATAAGCGGCGCTATAAGAAAAAGCACCCGAAAACCGCCCGCGGGTATGATGGTCTCTTTGCCGAGGAGTTTTACAAAATCGGCGAACGGCTGATACCACGGCGGCCCTATTCTGTACTGGATGCGCGCCGTCAGCTTCCTGTCTATCCAGCTGGCCATAAGGCCCGCGGCCGCCGTAAAGACAAATCCCGGAAATATCAAAAATTGAAGTATCGGAATAAGCGTCTTCATTTCTTCGCCTTCGCGCCGTTCCTTTCCCAGTGCTCGGCCTTGACCAGTATATTCCTGCCTACGGCGTAGATGTTATTTTTTTCGTCTTCCTCGAACTTCCCGTACTTAAGGACGCCTTCCGGCGAATCCTTCACGCACGCGGGCGCCTCGCCCGCCGTAAGCTTCTCAATGCATAGGTCGCAGCGCGGCACCAGGTACGTCATCATCTCCGGATATATCGTGCCGAAAGGACAGGCATGGCCGCAGGACCCGCAGCCAGTGCACCTCATATTGTACTTCTGGAGGATTTTATCCTCTTTCTTCTCAAGCGCTTTATTCGGACACGCGGCGACGCACGCCTCTAATTCGCACTTCCTGCATATTATCGCGTATGTCGCCAGCTCCAGCAGAGAGCGCACGCCTTTATTGCCGGATTGGTAAAAATAGTCACAGCCGAAAGTCCCGTCTCTGTGCTCGGCGTACAAATCCAGATCGATTAAAAGCCTTTTATTTTCTACTCCCATATCGTATGATAGTCCTTTATCATATCATAGGTAAAAACGGGGCCGTCCTTGCAGGCGTAATAGGGGCCTATCCTGCAATGGCCGCATTTACCTATGCCGCAGGACATATTCTTCTCCATAGAGAGATATATATCCCCGTCGCCGAAGCCGAGTTCCTTAAGCCGGAAGGTCGTGAATTTCATCATAATCGGCGGGCCGCATACGACCGCGGCAGTATTTTTTATATCGGCGCCCATACCCGCCTTAAGGAGCGTGGTTATAAGCCCCACGTTTCCCTTCCATGAGTTATCGCCCTTATCTACGGTCAACTCGATATCAAGGGTCTTATCCTCCGACCATCTTTTGACCTGGGCCTTATAGACGATGTCTTCCGGAGAGCGCGCGCCGTATTTTATGACCACGTTTTTATATCGCGCCATATCATTCAATAAATCCAAAATCAGGCTTCTAAGCGGGGCCAATCCCACTCCGCCGCCGACTATCAGGATCTTTCTTCCCTTAAATGCCTCAAGCGGGTAACCCTTTCCGTACGGCCCCCTCAAGGCGACCGTATCGCCCTTTTTCATAACATGCAGCCTGGATGTGACCCTGCCGGCCCTCATTATGGTAAACTCAATCCGGTCGAGTTCGGACGGATTCGAGGAGGGGGTAAAAGGCGCCTCCCCCATTCCGGGGACCGTCAATTGCATAAACTGCCCCGTCTTAAAAGGGATGGGCCTCTCGGGCTCGAGGACAAATGTCTTTATCGTGGGCGTTTCCTCTATTATATCGGATATCCCGGCCTTGACCGGGCAGTAAGGGTTATCCTTCATCGCGCTTCCGCCTTTTTTCCGCGACCAGATCCTTTAATATCCTTCTTATGTCTATCTTGGCCGGGCAGCCCGAAATACACCGCCCGCATCCGGTGCACGCGTACTGTCCGCTTACCTCGGGAAAAAAATCAAACTTTTTTTCAAAACGATTCCTGAGCCGCTGGCTAAGATGCGCCCTCGGGTTGGCCCCGCCGGCGACCCGGGCGAAGCTCTTATACATACAGGAATCCCACACCTTATACCTCAACTCGTTATCGCTTCCGCGCGCCGTGTCCACCAGATAAAAACAGTGGCAGGTCGGGCACGCAAAATTGCAGCTCCCGCATTCCACGCAGGTCTCCGACTCCCTCTTCCATATCTCGGAATCAAGGTTCTCTTTTATGATACCGTCATAATCCTTATACGAAGGTATAGCGCGCTCTCTTATGTTTTCCTCGACCCTCTCTCCCGCGCGTCTTCTCGCGCGGTCTCTTTCCTCCAGGTGCCTTTTGGCCGCCGGCTCAAAAGCGGCGCCGCAGTCGTTTAAAAAACCGGAACCTCTCTCTGTGCCCGCCTCTATAAGATATCCGCCGCCTATTTCCGAAATCAGGATATCATAATTCTTCTCGGGATAGTGCTCGTGCCCGAGGGCATGGCAAAAACAGGTATCCAACGGTTGCGTGCAATCCGAGGCGATAATAAGGTTTCTTCGGCGGTTTCTTATGTAAAACGGGTCTTCGAAATCTCCCTGGGTAAAGACGTGATCCAGTATATCAAATCCCTTGAGGTCGCAATTCTTTACGCCCAGTATGCAGACGGGCCTATCTTTCGGCTCTCCCACCTTTTGCGAATTCTGATAATCGTCCACCACCTTTTCCCGCGCGCGGAAGAAAAAATTCTTCAGCGGCTCGAACGGCCTGGCCTCGCCTATAACCGGCTTAACGGACCCGCCCGAATAGGAATCAAGGTGGAGCTTGCCGTCTACGCCTTTACGGATGTAGACAAGCCTGTAACGGCGCGCGATAGCGTCGATAAGGCCGTGAAGATTTTCTTTTTTAAGAAATTTCCGTTCCATTTTTTAACATCGCCGGCTGAGAAAGCGTGAACGAGAAGTTTTCGAGCTCGTTGGAAAGGTCTATATTCCTCACGACCACGCCGTTGTTTACCTTAAGCACGCAGGGGGCAAAATTCAAAATACACCTGACGCCTGAGGCCACAAGCATGTCCGCCACCTGTTGAGCGCCCTCAAGCGACACCGCCAGTATGGCTATTTTGATCGACTTGTCTTTTTCTATATCCCCTATATCTTTTATATCCTTAACGGTAATATCGCCGAAACGCCTGCCTATTTTTTTCCGGGAGGAATCAAAGGCCTCCTTAATAAAAAAGCCCTGGCTTTTAAAGCCCGGGTATCTCAAAAGCGCGGAGCCTATATTTCCGACACCCGCCAGCACGATCGGCCATATATTGTCTTTTCCGAGTATCTGCCGCATAGCCGTTTTAAGTTTGGATACATCGTATCCGGTCCCGGAAATCCCGAACTGTCCGAAATGGGAAAGGTCTTTCCTGACCTGGGCGTCGGTAAGTCCCGTGTAATCGCCCAGCTCGGCGGATGATATTCTGTCGCGCCCGTCCTCTTCTATCCTTGTTACCTCTCTTAAGTAAAGAGAAATACGCGAGACCGCGCTCTTCGGTATTTTTTTCTTATCCTGCATAAGGCAGAGCCTGTGATTTTTTTCACGAATACGCTTAAAAAATTATGTGGGCAATTATAATTGACCACTGTCTCGATTTTACCAGAACGTCCCGATTTGTCAAGAAAAAACACCGCCCGAACCCGTTCCACCTACGAGGTGGAAATGGTGAACAAAATAGTTGGACACTTTGAACGTCGTCTAAAGTGTCCAACTATTTTGTAAAAAAAGGGGACAGGCTACTTTTTCAACAGAGTGTAAAAAAAGGGGACAGGCTACTTTTTCAACAGTATATAAAGCTAGAAAAAGTAGCCTGTCCCCTTTTTTTGTGTCCCCTTTTTACTGCCTATCAGGCAGGAAGCGCCTCAAAATTTTACCTTCATCGCGCGGGGAGGACAGGCCTTGATGCATAACTCACAGGCGATGCACTTTTTAGAATCGAAATCGACCTTCATCGTGTTTCTATCCAAGGCCAGGGCGCCTGTCGGGCATATCACAATGCAGGCCCCGCAATGCGTGCATTTGGCCTCATCGCGGGTTATATCCTTGCTCAACGGCTTTATCTTTACGCCCAGGTCCGTAAGGTATTTTATCCCCTTTTCGTAATTATCCTTTCCGCCCGTCAGTTCCAGCACAAGAAGGCCCTCTTCGTCAGGCGTAACCCTTGCCTGAAGTATGTTGAAACTGAGGTCGTAATCCTTGACCAGCTTGTAGACCACCGGCCTGTCAAGCAATGTATGCGGAAAAGTTAAAACTATCCTTTTTGAAATCATCGCGTCCCCCTATAATTATACAAGTTCCGCCTCGCCCCATACGGCGAGCTTATCGCCAAAAATAATCAGCGCCCCTCTCACGCCCTTAACGGACTTCGCGTAATCTATGGGCCGTTCCAAGTCGGACGCTTTCTTCGCCAGGTTCCCGGCCTGCGTCGCGACGCAGTCGGCAAGTATCGCGTCCTCCGCTATGACGGTCGCCGCGTCCGCGGCGCCGAAACTTTTGGAATGCCCCACTGTCCCGCTGGAGGTGCAGACCCCGAGCGGCGTCCTCTCCGGCCGTATCACCAGCCCTATCTTTCCGGAAAGCGGGGAATCCCCGGCGTATACGCTGAGCTTTCTTTCCTCCGAGCTTTTTATGAATATATCCCCGCCGTTTTCGACGATTACTTCGGAAGACGCCTCTAAAAGCACCCTGCCGGTATATTCCGCTATAGCGCCCGCGACGCCCGCCATCGGGCCGACCCCGGCAGCGGCGGATCGCTCCATCATATCCCTTACTATCTTCGGAGCCGACTTGTCCATAGCCACCGGCTTAAGAGAATCTCGGAATGAGCCCTCCCGGCTTATATAATCCAGGATCTCCCCGCGCGCGGAACGAATAACTGCCTCCGCCTCTTTCGCAAGAGGCCTGTCGCAGCACACAAGGATATCCGTCTCAAAGACCTTTAACTCAAATCTGAAAAGGCCGCCGCGGGCAACCCAATCTCTGTAAAATTTAGGCCGTGACATTTTTTAATAAACGAAATTCTTATCCGCGCCTTTTTCGCCGCGCGGTCAATGCCCCCTCAGCATATCCTCGGCAGGGCCTCGCCGGAGAGCATATCCACAATCCTTTCGCCCCCGACTCTCGTCGCGATGACCACCTTTGCCTTAAAGTCCTCTGTAACCTCGCCGATCACCGCGGCCTTTTTCCCGAATCTGTGCCTTTTCATAATGCCGAGCGCCCGGTCTGCCTCGCCGGCAGGCAGTATCATAACCACCTTGCCCTCGTTGCCCATATATAGCGGGTCGAAGCCAAGCAATTCGCAGGCGGCCGCCGTCGCCCTGTTAAGCGGTATCTTCTCCTCAAACAACCTTATGCCAAAAGGCATTTTTGAGGCAATCTCATTCATTGTGGTGGCGAGCCCGCCGCGTGTGGGGTCGCGCATAAATTTAACATTACTACATTTATCCAGCACCGTCAATATTAATCCGTTGAGCGAGGCGCAATCGCTTTTTACCGCGCTTTTAAAGCCCAGTTTCCGACGGGCAAGCAGCACGGCTATTCCGTGATCGGCCACAGGCCCGTTTATCAATATCTTATCTCCCGGCCTTATGGCGCGCTCGGAAAGTTTCCTTCCGCCCTCAACTACACCGATGCCGCTTGTATTTATAAATATCTTATCCGCGCTCCCCTTTTCGACGACCTTTGTGTCGCCCGTAACTATCCGGACGCGCGCGGATTCGGCCTCGGCAGACATCGAATCCAGTATTTTATAAAGTTCTTTTTCCTCCATGCCTTCCTCTATAATAAGGGAACACGATAGATAAAGCGGCCTTGCCCCGCATACCGCGAGGTCGTTTACCGTGCCGCACACGGCCAGCTTGCCTATATCCGCCCCTTTAAGGAAAATAGGGTCGATAACAAAAGAGTCCGTCGTAAAAGCCAGCTCTCCGCCTTTGGCGAACTTCAAGACGGCGGAATCTGTCAGCCGCTTGAGTACGGGATTGCCCCATTTTTTTAAGACCACCTTCTCTATAAAATCATGCGTAAGGCGGCCGCCGCTGCCGTGAGCCAGCAATATCTTTCCCATCTTATGCCTTTGCGTATCTGTAATATACCCCGCAGATCCCCTCGCCGGATACCATACACGGCCCCTTCGGACGCTCCGGCGTGCAGGATTTAGCGAATAACCTGCAGTCGGTGGGAATGTTTTTTCCCTTCAACACATCCGGGCATATGCAATACGACCGCCTGCCCGAGGAGGATCTATTTTTAATTTTAAATCGTCTTTCCGCGTCAAAATATTTGAATTCGGAGCGTATCCTAAGCCCGCTTTTAGGAATAAGCCCGAGCCCTCTCCATCCGGAGTCATACACCGCGAAGACCTTTTTTAATACGCCCCGCGCCTTTATGTTTCCCGATTTTCTAACCACCCTGTCGTACTGAATCTCTATCCTGGGCCTGCCGGATTTCATCTGCTCGAGTAAAATCGCTATCCCCTGCAGCATATCCAGCGGCTCAAATCCCGCTATAACCGAGAAAACGCCCGATCTGACCAAAAATCCGTAAGCGCCCGCCCCTATGATAGCGCTTACATGGGCCGGCAGGATAAAACCGTCTATGCGGGCATCCGGGTCTTTCAGTAGATATTTCATCGCCGGCGGTATAAGCTTGTGCCCTGAATATACGAAAAAATTCTTTATCTTTCTTTTCCTCGCCTCCAAAAGGGCTACAGCGGATGCGGGCGCCGTCGTCTCAAAGCCCACCGCCAGAAAGATGACGTTTTCCGACGGATTATCTTCGGCAATACTTAAAGCGTCCAGCGACGAATATACCACGCGTATGTCCCGACCCCGGGCCTTCTCCCGCTCAAGGGACGATGAGGAACCCGGCACTTTAATCATATCTCCGTATGTGGCTATAACGGAACCTTTTATGCCGGCCAGAGAAATCGCGTTGTCGATATACGAGGCGTCAGTCACGCAAACGGGGCATCCGGGCCCGGATATGAGGCGCACATTCGAGGAAAGCAAGGTCCTAAGCCCGAATTTAAAAAATGTGTTCGTATGCGTGCCGCATACCTCCATAAAATTATAATCGCGCCCGGCGCGCGCAAGGTTATGTATCCTGCGCGATAATCTTTCGGCAAGGTCCGGGTTCCTGTATTCATCTATATACTTCATAAATTTTATCCTCTAAAATAACCGGCTCACGGCTTAACCCTTACGGCTTTATGCTCTTTAATATATCAAGCGTCTCTTTGGCGCGTTTTTTATCCACTTTCTCGATGGCGAAACCCGCGTGGACAATCACATAGTCGCCTACGGCGGCATCCTTGAGCAGAGCTACGCTTATCTCGCGGCCCGTGCCGCCGGATGATACCTCGGCCGTATCGCCCTTCCTGGATATTATCCTCATCGGAATACCCAAGCACATCTCTTAATCCCCCTGTTTAACGCGCCCGGCCCGCCAGGCGGCTATAACCGCCTGCCCCAGCGGCAAGCCCCTGTCCGCGCACGATATCTTTTGATGCTCGTACACCGCGAATCCGGCGCCTTCAAGCTCCTTTTTCGTCCGGCGCGATAATAACTTATTCTGAAAAACCCCGCCGCTTAAAACAACCCTCTTCAGGCCCGAACGCCGTCTCGCGAAGACGCAGGCCTCCTTCGCGACCGAGGCAAGTGTATTGTGAAACTTGCGCGCTATCAAGGGCCTTGGCCTTTTGTTTTTCATATCCGAGATAATGGATTTTATCATCGGGCCTACTACCGCGACGGCCTTGCCTCCGCGGCGGGCCATCTTGAACGCGTATTTCCCCCCGCGGCCGCCGCGCTCGGATGAAGCAAGCCGCTCAAGCTCGAGCGGCCCCTCGCCCCTGCGCAGCGCGGAATCCTTCACCTTTACCAAATAAGCCGCCGCGTCGAACAGCCTTCCGGCGCTCGAGGTAAAAGGCGAATTTATTTTTTTCTTCGCCATCTTTGCGAAAACGGAGCATCTCCCCGCGCCTATCCTTCTCAACGCCTCCGCCTTCAAGCGCCCTATATTCCCGTTATACGCCCCGTAGATATGAGAAAACGCCATTCTCGCCGGTTCCGATACCGCTTTGTCGCCGCCGGGCATAGGCACATATTCAAGGTGCCCCATCCTTTCAAATGTCCCGTAACCGGCCGCCAGAAATTCGCCGCCCCATATGTTCCCGTCCGGGCCGTAACCCGTGCCGTCGAAGACCACGCCGATCGCGCGGCCGCGCAGGCCATGTTCGGCCATACACGAAGCCATATGGGCGTGATGATGCTGGATCTCCAGGAGATATGGTTTTCCTTCGGCGGGCCTTCCGGATTTTCTTTTTTCGAAAAGGCCCTTCGCGTATTTCGCGGATATGTATTCGGGATGCATATCGCAGGCGATGACTCCGGGCTCGCGCCCGAGCATCCTCTTTTTTCTCGCGATCGCCTTCTTAAAGGCCTCGAATGTATTCGCGTCCCTCAAATTATCGAAAACGGCGCTCGTAAAGACCCTGTCTTTTACAAGAAAGGCGAATCCCGTCGCCGATTCCGAACCGACGGCCAAGACCGAATCTTTGAAAGAAAAAGGCAATATAACCGTGGGGGGGCTTATCATCTAAAAAATGAATACGGCGGCCGCTATGACCGTGGAATAGGTGCCGCTCGCGCTTATGACGGTGGATTGAGTAACGTTGGTGGTCCTCACCACCGCGTCGCTGGCCAGTATATATTCCTTTTTATTGTCGTCCCAGCTTTTGTCCTCGTCAAACTCTATCCCCAGCGTGGAGGCAAGCATGGCGGCCGCGAGATTTTCGGCGTGCCTGCCGGCGGTTTTTTCGGTCTCCCCGTAGGCATGGTGCTCGCTGAGGTAACCGTGCGCGTTCGGGTCGGACGCGATAGCCGCGCCGATAGATGCCGCGATGAGGCGGTGCGGCTCGTTGCTTGAGCACCTGGCAAGAACGCAGAAGGTAAGCATGCCCGGGATCAGCTCCTTCAGCCCCTCATTGCGCGAGACGGTCTGGCAGCCGGGCGGAAGTATGCTTGAGACCTGGACCAGGTTGCATTTTTCTATTCCGGCGTCGCGCAGGGCAAGCTCGAATGAGCGAAGCTCGAATTTATGCGAGCCGACGCCTTTTGTGAAAAACATCTTTCTCGGGACAAGCAGTTTACTTCTGGGCACAATCAGCATTTCGAGTCCCCCGAATATCCTTAGTTGTTGTTTTTCTTTCTGTTTTTATCGAAAAATATATATCCCAAAAACCTGTATATAAGCTTGCTTATCAAAAAATCGGGCGCGATGTTCCCTTCCAGCGGGGCCAGCTCCATTACGTCGAAGCCCACTATGTCCCTGTTCTGCGCCAGCATGCGCAGTATATCAAGAGTTAAATACCAGCTGAGCCCTCCGGGCTCCGGGGTCCCCACCGCCGGCATAATCGACGGGTCCAGGACATCGGCGTCAATAGTAACATACACCTTTTCCTTTAAATCGTCCAGCATCTTTTTGTCCCACAAGGAATCGTTCAGTATATCGTAGGCCGTTATGCTTTTTACGACGTTACTGGGCCCGTTGAGAAAATCTCGTTCCTCCCTCGAAAGACTCCTTACCCCAAGCTGGATAAGCGGGGCGATCTCCTGAATCCTCCTCGCCACGCAGGCGTGATTGTTTTTTGAGCCCTCATACTCGTTCTTTAAATCGTAATGCGCGTCCAGCTGAAGCACGGATATCTCGCCCGCCGTCTCCCTGGCCGCCTTGACCGCCCCGACGCTGGCCGAGTGCTCTCCCCCTATCAAAACCGGAAATTTGCCCGCCGTCAGAACGTCTTTTTCGGCCTTGTGCACCTTTTCTATCACGGCCTCCGGAGATAATCCGCTGGTATCCAGCGGCGCCATCGTATGCACGCCTATCTTATGGGTCTCGACTCCGAGTTCCTCGTCAAAGAGCTCCATATTGCCCGAGGCCTCGATCACCGCCATAGGGCCGTTCGCCGTACCCCTTCTGTAAGTAACCGTCTCCTCGTAAGGCACAGGCAGCATTATGACCTTTGCCTTCTCATAGTCAACGTAATTTAAATCCGCGCCGCCGTATTTTAACTGATAAAGGGTCTTCTCGGACATATCAACCGGGGACGGCGTATGATCTCCCGCCGGAGCCCCGCTCCTAAGTACGCGTATTTTTTAAACGATGTCTTCCTTCGCGATCTCCGACAGCCGGACGCATCGCTTTATCACCGCTTCCGCCCCCTGCCTGCCGAGCGCGCCGCACCCGCAGCTGGGCGTTATTAGCGAGGAGCCGATTATCCTCTGCCTCTCTATATTTGGGCCGGACAGTTCCTTTATATAACTCGCGAGTTTTTGCGCGAGGTCTTCGGCGCTCTCTTTGAGGGCCTCTGCCGCCGTGGGAACCATCCCCCATGATATTATACCATCTCTCTTCAAAAACGCGGAAATCTTTTCGCGGCTTTTCATAAAAGACGGGCTGTAGTTATAGGCGTCGAAACTCAATATATCCGTGTTCGTGGAGAGCACGAGGTCCCAGTCCGCGTCACCGCAGCAATGTATGCCGGCGTAGCAGCCCTCGGCGTGAATAGCGTCGAGGAGGCGATTGAGATAGAGGGTGATGTCTTCCTTTTTTATTTTTGAATCGGAAGCGGAATGCTTAAAAAACGCCAAAGAGGGCTCGTCCACGAAGATGATTATATCCTTGAAGATCTCTTTAAGCTTTAAGGCCTGCCAGCGCACCTTTCCGCAAAGGGTCTTGACGGCCGCCTCCCGCAATTCCCTGTCGAAAAAAAGGGGAATGCCGTCTTCGTCTGATACGGCGAAGCACAAACTCACCGGCCCGGTTATCTGTCCCTTCAAATAATCCAGCGACGCGCTGTCGCGGCCCCTAAGCCGATAGATATATTCGTAGAACCCGGCCGCGTAATCCTCGCTGAAAGAAAAATATTCCGGGCTCGGCGAATCATATCTGACATTAAGGTCCTCTATGTCCTTTTTTATATCCGCCTTCCTGTTGATGGATACCTTTTTCCCGTCGATGTCCGTCTCGACTCCGGGCATCCTTTCGGTAAACTGGGCGGTCATATTTTCGAGAAACGACCTGTTGACGAGCTGGGGCCAGAAAGGTATCCTGCGGAAACCGGAAAATACGACGTCGCAGGCCGTATTTTCGTCTTCGTGGGGCATGCTCCCTATGCCGGTTATCTCGAAATGATTCTTCAGCTTCACCTTAAATTCCTTAGCCGCTCTATCCTCTTCTCCACCGGCGGATGTGTGCTGAAGAGATTCGCCACGAATCCGCCCGTCAGAGGATTTACCACAAAAAGATGCGCGGTCTGGGCGGAGGTATTCATCCTATAGCGCCTCGCGCCGTCGTGCAGTTTGCCAAGCGCGCTTGCCAGCCCACCTCCCGAACCCGCGAGATACGCGCCCCTGCCATCCGCGGCGTATTCGCGAGAACGCGAAATGGCGAGCTGAACCAAAGTAGCCGCCAGAGGCGCGACAATCACGGCCGCCAAAAGCCCGATAATGCCGCCGCTTCTGTCCCTGCCGCCCCTGCCGCCGAACCCGCCGAATATCGCCGCCCAACGGGCCATATAGGCCAGCATCATAATGGCGCTGGCGAGCGCGGCGGTAACCGTCATGATCAGCGTATCCCTGTTTTTTATATGAGACATCTCGTGCGCTATAACGCCCTTGAGCTCTTCGGTGTTCAGCGCGCGCAAAATCCCCTCGGTAACGCATACGACTCCGTGGCTCGGGTTTCTTCCGGTCGCGAACGCGTTAGGCGCCTTTATGGGCGCGATGTATACCTTAGGCGCCGGCATATTCGCCTTCGCCGCGAGTTCTCGCACGATCCCGTAAACCTCGGGGGCGCGGCCTTCGGGAAGCTCCTTCGCCCTGTACATGGAAAGCACTATCCTATCGCTGAACCAGAAAGCGCCCAAGTTCATGATCATCGCGAATATAAGGGCCGTCATCGCACCGCGCGGCCCTCCGACTATACCTCCGAACCACACCAAAAGAGCGGCCAGCACCACAAGAAGCGCCGCCGTTTTCACGTAATTCATTTTATCTCACCTCTTTCAAGAACCCGTCTTTTTATGTCTTCCGTACCGCCTCTCTTACGAATTCGTTTAGTAAATCACCTCTTTATTTTTCCTGCCTTATCTTCTTTACAAGCTCGCCCTTTTTATTCCTTTTGACCGTTATGCGGAATTTCTTGCCGCGGAAAAGGCGCCGCATTTCAAATCCCTTCCAGTTTTTCGGGATGCAGGGATCCGCCGTAAGTCCCGGGCCATCCGGCCTCACGCCCAGTATCCATTCCGTTATCACGCGAAACATCCAGGCCGCGGAACCCGTATACCATGTCCACCCGCCGCGCCCGAAGTTGGCCGAATCCGGGCCGTCTATGTTCCCGGCCATAACGTACGGCTCGGCCTTGTACAGATCCGGGTCCATCCCCCTTTTGGGCGGCATAATCTTTTCGCACATATCGTAGGCGATCTTGTTTCTCTTTAATGCGCACTCCGCCATAATCGCCCAGACGGCGCCGTGACAGTAAACACCCCCGTTTTCGCGTATGCCCGGCGCGTAGCGCGTAAGATATCCTATCTCCGGATCCGGGCGCGAATAGGCCGGATAAAAAAGCAGCGGCCCGTATTTACGGTTAAGGTGCCTCTCGGCGGAATCCATCGCCGTCTCTCCGCGCCTCGCCTCGGCCGTCCCGTTTATAACCGCCCAGCTCTGGGCGTTAAAATATATCCTGCCTTCCCCGGATTTTGAGCTTCCGAGGACCCTGCCGTTATCGCTCACCGCCCTTATGTACCACCTGCCGTCCCATCCGTATTTATTTACGGCCTTTTTCAGCGCCTCTTTGCGTTTCATAAAAACCGCACGTGTCCTAAAATCCTTATGTCTCGCGCAGATCTCGCCGAACCTATCTAATATGCCGTAAAGAAAATGCCCCAGCCATACGCTCTCGCCCTTCCAGTTCACGCCCACGCTCGACATCCCGTCGTTCCAGTCCCCCTCGCCTATTAAAGGAAGGCCTCTTTTAGAAAACCTGGAAAGCGCTTTATTGATCGCCCTTACGCAATGCCTGTAAAGCGTCTCGGCCGGCGCGTCCAGGTATTTCACTTTTTTTCTCAATACCGCAAAGTCGGCTGTCTCCTCCAGGTAATTCAAGGTTACGTACGGCAGCCATAATAGATCGTCGGAGAAACCCGTATCCATGCCCCACTCCGTAAGCGTATGCCACCAGTGATAAACCGCCCCGGATTTGTACTGGTGTTCGGCGTGCAGGAGTATTTGCTTTTTCGCCAGCTCCGGCTTAAGAGGAAAAAATATCTGGCTGTCCTGAAGCTGGTCCCTGTATCCGAACGCCCCGCTTGATTGATAATACGCGCATCTTGCCAGGAGCCGCGCCGATATCGCCTGATATTTCAGCCAGGTGTTGACCATGATATCTATCGCGGGCTCCGGGGTCCGCACCTCAAGGCCGGAGAAAAGTCGGTCCCACTTCTCTCTCACCCTCTCAAGGGCCTTATCCACATCCGCGGGTTTCTTATATTTTTTTATGATACGCGAGGCCTCCGCCTTGTCCTTTGTCTCTCCCAGCGTAAATATGATCGTCTTCTCGCCTCCGGCGGGGATATCCGCCTCTACCCGCAGAGAGCATATAGGATCAAGCCAGCGCCCTTCGCTGTTAGTGAGTCTGTTTTCGGCCACCGCCTTAGGGCACGCGGCCGTGCCGTAATTGCCCAGGAAGTTTTCTTTATCCGACTCATATCCCGCCGGCCTTACGGAAGAGGAATGAAATATGGAGCACGGCCATTCGCTCAGGTCCTTATCGCTTATCTTTCTGTTCACCTCGCGCCGCTTATCCGCGAACAACGCGCCGAGCTTCGCGTCATACCTGGTGCCGATGAATGTCTTATGATATTCCCGATGGACTGCGTTCGGGCTGCCGAGGCAGAGTTCGAAATAGCTGAATAAGCTTATGCTCCTCTTCCTGCCTGTCTTGTTTTTAATCCTCAAGCGCCATATCTCAACCGGCTCGCCGGGCGAAACGAACTGCAGTGTCTCTGTCTCTATGCCGTTGACGCTGTTTTTGAACACCGTGTATCCTATGCCGTGCCTGACTTCGTAATGGTCGAACCGGGCGCATGTCGGTTTCCAGGTAGCGGACCATATCTTTTTCGACGCGTTATCCCTTATATAGACGAACTTGCCGTAATCGTCCTTGATGAGGTCCTGCACCCATGTGTTGATGCGGCACAGGTTGGAGTTGCCCCTAAAGCTGTATCCCGAACCCGTCTGCGATATCACCGTCCCGTAATCGCCGTTGGATATAACGTTCACCCAGGGCCTCGGGGTGTCGGGCCTGGTAATGACATATTCGCGCCCGTCGCCGGTAAAATACCCGTATTTTGTTTTGAACAATTTTTTCATAAATATTTCGACCTCTTATTTTACAAAAAAGGGGACAGGCTACTTTTTCACCAAAAAAGGGGACAGGCTACTTTTTCTCTTCATTTACCTCAAAAAAGGGGACAGGCTACTTTTTCTCTTCATTTACAAGGCTAGAAAAAGTAGCCTGTCCCCTTTTTTGGTGTTGTCCCCTTTTTTTGTCCATTTGATAAACTCCTTTTAGCCTTTGCAAGCGCTAACTGCCTGTCGCGATTGATATTACGCAAAAGCGCCCTCACGTCCCTAAAAAACGTCTTCCCGTGCAGGGATTTGTTGATGTCTTCAAAGATTATATATATACTTGGCACTAAAATCAAGGTTAAAATTGTGGAAAACAAAAGTCCCCCTATAACTGTTACCGCCAGCGGCGACCAGAGATTCGAGGCCTCGGAGCGGTCTATCGCCATAGGTATAAGAGTCAGGACAGTGGTTGATGTGGTAAGCAGTATCGGCCTCATCCTGTCTTTACCTCCCGTTAACACGGCGCTAATAAGGGCCGCGCCTTCCCTCCTGAGATGGTTTATCCTGTCTATGAGTATAATGGCGTTGTTTACCACGATGCCTCCCAGCATTATCGCGCCGATGATAACTCCGGTTCCGACCGGCTTTTTTGTTATCCACAGCACGAAAATAGCCCCTATGTAAGCCAGCGGTATCGAGAACATAATGATAAACGGCTGATAATATGACTCGAAAAGCGACGCCAGCACCATATAGACCAAAAGCAGGGTCAACAGCATGGCGAATACAAGCTGGCGCTGATTCCGCAGGTCTTTTTCGTAACTGCCGCCGAATTCCCAGTAATAATCGCGCGGCAGCTTGAGGTCTTTAAGCGCCTCTTTAATCGTGGCGATCGCCCTGCCTAAAGACAGTTTAGTGGATGTGCCGCTCAATTCTATATACCGGTTTTTGTTTTTTCTGTGGATTTCGCTCGGGCCGATGGCCGGCTCGAATCGGGCCAGCTGTTTCAAATATATACTGCCTCCCGACGGAGTAGTGATCAAAAGGTTCCTTATGTCCTCAAAATCCTTCCTGTCGTCCTCCTCCAGCCTGGCTATCGTCTCCACCTCTTTCGCCTCGGTGTGAAAAAGCATGGCCCTCAAACCCCTCATCTCCGCGTGGACTATATCGGCGACCTCCCTCGTGGTAAACCCGTAATAGGCCGCCTTTTCCTTGTCCACGATAATCCTGTATTCGGGGCGGCCCGGCTCTATGGAGCGCTTCATGTCCGCTATCCCGGGCACCGCCTGCAGGCCGCGGCTGACCTCGCTTATCAGCTCGTTAAGCTTTTCGTAATTATGGCCGTAAACGTCTATCTGGACCTCCGGCATCCCAGGCGCCTGTATCTCGGAAAAATATATAAATCCTCCCCTGTAGCGCCTTTCCACCTCCTCCATGCGCGGCCTTAAGTAGGCTATCACGTCCTCGGTCCCCTGTCCCGTTTTCACAAGAGGCAGCAGTGTTACATAAATGCGGGAAGACCATCCCTCCGTTCTGGAGGAAAAATTCTCTATCGCCGAATGCCCGGAAAGGACACCCTCTATCTCCTTCACCATCTCGTCGGTGGCCTCAAGCTTGGCGCCCGCCTCGAGCCGCGCTGAAATTGTGAATTTGCCCTGCTCTGTCTGGCCCAAAAATTCCCTGTCGAGGGTCTTCAGCATAAAAATAGACACCAGAAACAGGCCGAACCCCATCGCCGTGAAAAAATATCTTTTACGCAGGACGTGAGACAGCCGCTTGATATACGCCCTTTTTAGCCCCGAAAGGTTGATGCCCCCCTTCGAGGGCCCGAGAAACCTCGCAGAAAAACCCGGTATCAGCGTAAGGGCCACAAAAAGCGAGGCCGTCAGGGAAAACGTCACCGTAAGCGCCAGGCCGCCGTAAAGCATCTTGATTTCCTCGGTAACAAACACGATAGGCAAAAACACAACTACGGTAGTGATAGTGGAGGCGACTATAGCGAGCAATACCTCTTTGGCGCCGATAACCGCGGCCTCGCTCGAAGGGATATTCTTTTCTCTTTTGGAAAATATATTTTCCAGCACGACTATGGAATTGTCCACCAGCATGCCTATACCGAGCGCGAGGCCGCTTAAGGTCATTACGTTTATGCTTATCGCGCCTTCGGGATTTAAAATGTTTCTGAAATACATCATCGCGAAAGTGGCAACAACCGAGGCGGGTATAGACGTGAATATTATAAACGTGGACCTTATATTGCGCAGAAAATAAAAAAGGACGAACGCGGCAAGTATCGCCCCGTACATCAAGGACTGCCTTACCGTATCTATGGCCTTGATAATAAACTCGGCCTGGTCCCTTATGATTTCTATCTCCAGGTCCTCGCCGATTATAAGCCCGTATTCGGCGAGTTTTTCCCGTATCGGCCCATCTATTTGGTTCTTTATTCCCTCGACGACATGTATCGTGTTGGCGGTCGATTCCTTATGGATATAAAGCGAGACGATATCCCCGGGGATGCCGTCGGGATGGACGCCGAGCCGCGCGTAATTCTGCGGCTCGATAAACGAGTCCTCGACCTTCGCTATATCCCTCATCCTTATAATAGAGGGCTGGCCCGCCGGGGACACGGGCGTATCGCTTATCTCCTCTACGCTCTTGAAAGCGCCCACGGTCCTCATCATATACTTGTTGCGCTTCCCCTCGACATCCCCCGCCAGGAGATTTATATTGTTCATCCCCAGCTTATTTATCACCTCTATAACCGGCAGACCGAAGGCGTCGAGTTTCTCCTGGTCAAACTCCACCAGTATCTTCCTTTCGCGGCCTCCGTAAACGTCCACGTTGGCGACACCTTCGGCCCTAAGCAGGTATTCCTTTATATCCTCGTCTATCAGCTTCCTTATATACTCGGTCGTATACCGCTTGCTCCTGACGGCGGCTATCATCACATAGGCGTCGGACTCCTCATACCTGGCTATGATGGGCCTTTCTATCTCCTCGGGAAGTTTGTTTTTTATCTTCGCGAATTTCTCGCGGACCTCCAGGGCCGCGAATTCCATGTCCGTGCCCGGCTCGAATTTTATTATTACCTCGGACTCCCCTTTCTCGGACCTCGAGGTAATCTCTTCCACCCTGCTTGCCGTAGAGACGGCGTCCTCTATGGGCCTCGTCACCATCTCCTCGACCTCCGTCGGAGGCATGCCGCCCCTTACCCTCGTGATTATGGTCACCTTCTTGTATCCGATGTTGGGCATAAGTTCGACGGGCAGTTTGGTAAGGGATATTACGCCGATAAGAAAGATAGCGGCGAATACCATCAATACGGCCACGGGTCTTTGCACCGCGATTTTCGGTAGTTCCATAGTATTACGCTTTGCGGATGGTTTTTTTGCGCTTCAGTAAAAATTCGTCGGCGATAAGGTAGGCGGAAGGAACAACGACCAGCGTCAAAAACGTCGAGACCAAAAGGCCCCCCATAACGGTAATCGCCAAAGGCGCCCTCAGTTCCGCGCCTTCGCCTAGCCCGAGCGCCAGAGGAAAAAGGCCCAGGACCGTCGTAAGGGTGGTCATAAGGATAGGCCTCAGCCTGGTCTTCGCCGCCTCGACGACGGCCTCCGCCGTCTTGAGCCCCTTCCTTGTAAGGACATTTATGTAATCTATAAGTACGATGCCGTTATTGACGACTATCCCTCCCAGCATTATGATGCCGAGGATCGCCACCACGTTCAGCGTGGTGCCTGTCAAAACCAAAGCGGCCGCTACCCCTATAAGCGACAGCGGCACCGTAAACATTATAATAAACGGCTGCCAAAGAGATTCGAACTGCGCGGCCATTATCATATATACCAGAAGTATCGCCAGAATAAGGGCGAACCTTAAGCTGTTAAACGATTCGTTCATCTGCTCCTGCTCGCCCGTCAGCCGGGGCTTCGCGTATCCGGAAGGCACTTCCATCCCGTCCAGATAAGAAGCGACCTCTCCCATAACCTCGCTTATACTTCTGCCGAATACGTTCGCGGATACCAGAACGGTCCTCTCCTTATCTATTCTCTTTATCTCGCTCGGCCCCTCCCCCATACGAAATTCCGCCACCTCATCAAGGGGCACCTCTATGCCCTGGGGCGATATAATCCTCATCTGCCTTATAACGGAGAAGTCCTTTTTGTCTTCGGCCCTAAGCGCCACTTTTACGTCGATCTCCTTTCCCTCGTCCTTAAATTTCGTGGCCACCCAGCCGTCTATCGCGATCTGGGCGGTCCGGGCGATATCCACCGTGGAAAGCCCGTAAAGCGCCGCTTTATTTTTATTCACTATGACCTTGGTCTCGGGCGCGGGTTTTTCCGTATCGCTTTTTACGTCGTAAATGCCCCTTATTCCGCTTATCGCAGAGATCACTTCCTCCGAAAGCGCCATAATCCTGTCGATGTCCCGCCCCTTGATTTCCACCACGACAGGCATCCCCTCCCCCTGAAAGGCCGACTGGACCGCGCTTTGAGAAAGGACGAATTTTATATCCGCCTCCTCTGTATCGACCGTCTCCAGTTTTTTCTTAAGCTTCCTTATAAACTCGTCCGTCGTGGCGCGCCGCCTCTTTTTGAGGTTGACCGCTATCTGCGCCTGGTTATCCTTCAGCATCTCTATGCTGCCGGAGGTAGAGGCCTCATCCTCGCTGGAGCCCACCGTGGCGCTGACGCTTTCCACGTCCCTCGTATTGAGGACCTCCCGCTCCACTATCTTCGATATCCCGTCGGTCACCTCTATCTTTGTGCCGGGAGACATATCCAGCTTTATCATAAACTGCCCCTCGTCCACCTTGGGCATAAATTCCTTTCCTATGAAAAAGAAGGCCACCATGCTCAGGATAAACACATAACATATGACGCGCAGCCCCTTTTTCCTGTCCGCAAGAAACCTGCGCAGTATATCCTCGTATTTCCGCGCCAGACGCTTAAGCCATTCGTCGACGAGCCGTATCGCCTTAAGGTGTTTTATGTCCTTCCCGGCGCCTGTCATCGCCAGCCTCGGGATAAGGGAAATCGCCACAAACAAAGAGGCCACCAGTGAAAAGGTCACCGTAAAGGCGAGTTGCTTGAATATCTGCCCGGCTACGCCGACGACAAACACCATCGGGAGAAATACGGCCACGGTGGTGAGCGTGCTAGCGGTAATGGCCGAGTTCATCTCTTCGGTCCCGACGATCGCCGATTTCCCGGCGTCCATGCCGAGCTCGCGGTTGCGGAATATATTCTCGATGACGACTATCGCGTTGTCCACCAGCATGCCTATGCCCAGGGCCAGCCCGCCGAGGGAGATCATATTGATGGATATCCCGGAAAAATACATAAGGCTGAACGCCGCCATCACGGAAACGGGTATCGCAAAGGCGACGATAACGGAATTTTTTATGTTTCTCAAGAAAAACAAGAGCACCAGAAGCGCGAGCATGCCGCCCTGCGCGGCCGCGTCGGTAACGCCTGAAATAGAATTTTTTATAAATTTGGACTGGTCATAGACAACGCTTACAGAAGCCCTCTCGGGCAATATCTCTTTTATATTCCGCATTTCCTTAAGCACATTACGGACCGTCCTGATGGTATTGGCCTCGGCCTGCTTTTGTATGGAAACCGACACGTTTTCCATCCCGTTGTAGCGCGAATAGCTGGTCCTTTCCTTGAAGCCGTCTTTAACGGAAGCGACGTCGCTGAGTTTTATCAGGCGCCTTTGCCTGATGAGGCCTTCGTCCTCTTCCGCCCGTAAACCGTAGCCGGATGACGGCGGCTCCTGAAGCGCCACGATGGTGGAATCTATCTCTGAGACAGCGGAAAATTCGCCTATCGTCCTTATCAGCCATTCGAAAAATTCCTCTTTGGTGCTGCCCGCCGGATAATTCAGGTTGGAGTCGCGCAGGGAGTTCGAGATCGTAAGGAGGTCTATGCCGGAATTATAAAGCCTGCCGGCGTCTACGGATACCTGTATCTCCCTTTCTATGCCGCCCGATATATTGCAGGAGGCGACCCCTTCGGTCTTCTCGAGCCTATCCTTCAGATACCTCTTCGATATATCGTAAAGCTCGTTAAGCGGCCTCTCCCCGCTCACGCTCAAGGTCATAATAGGCAGCGCAAACGGATTGAATTTCATGACGATGGGTTCCTCGGCGTCTCTCGGCAGGCGCTCCTTCACGAGGTCTATCTTTTCTCTCATCCCGAGGGCCGCGAAGTTCATATCCGTGCCCCAGTTGAATTCCGCTATCACTATGGACGCGCCTTCCCGGGATGAGGATGATATGCGGCGGGCGTTCTTTACGGTGCCTACCGCCTCCTCGATCAACTTGGTAATAAGGGTCTCGACTTCCTCGGGGGCGGCGTTGGGGTAATTAGTCAATACGGTAAGCTGGGGATAGGTGATGGGCGGAAAAAGCTCCTGCGGCAGGCGGCTCCAGGAGATAACGCCTAAAAGCATAACCGCCAAAAATATCATCGTGACGGTTACCGGCTTTCTTACTGAAAATGCGGGTAAGCTCATCAAGTCCCCTTGTAAAAAAAGTCCAACCCCGGAGGTTCGACGAAAACAGGCGTTAGCAGGGCCTTACTGCGCCCTGAACCCTGTCCCCTGAAAACCCCCAGTGTCGCCGGGTTTGAGGTTCATGTGAGCGACTACAAAATTCAGCTTCCGGGGAGTGAAAAATCGGTTTCTAAAAGGACGGTGGACTGTCCGAGCCGACACGGTAGTGTCGTGCGGATTCACCGTCCCCGATTTTTCGCGAACTCCGGAAGCGTCAAGAATTTTGTCGGAGCGAACGGAACATCAAACCCGGCCTTTCTGCAGAGCTCGATAGTAGAACATCATAGTCAAAACCCGCTCGCTCGCTCAACCGGCTAACTATTACTACTCGGTTCCTATTATCTCTATCCGGGCGCCGTCCTGTATGCCTTCCTTCGCCTTCGGCGACTCAAGGACTATCTCCCGCCCCTCCTCGAGGCCTCCTCGAATAAGCGCTAACTTCTCCGTCGCCCTTTCCACCTCAACAGCTATAACCTCGGCCGTTATCCCGTCCTCCGGCGCCTTCGCGTCTCGCGGGCCTCTGTTGATTCCGAAAACGACATACCCTTTATCCTTTTTGTGCAGCGCTTTTTTAGGCACGACTATGGCGTCTTTTTTCTCGAATACGGTTATCTCCGTCCTCGCAAACATCCCCGGTTTTATGGAATATTCCTCGTTCGGCACGAGAATGCGCACCGTCTGCGTGCGGCTTCGGCCCTCCACCATCGGGGATACCGAATCGACCTTGCCCTCAAAAATATGGCCGGGGAACGTCTCGAGGACGACCTTCGCCTTCTGCCCGCGTTTTACCTTGCCCATATCCTTTTCTATGATACCGACCTCGCAGAAGACCTTTTCTATATCGATGAACGTGGCCGCGACATCGCTCGGCTCCGTAAGCTCGCCCTCATTGAGCCTGCGCGTCCCCATAAACCCGCCCGAAGGCGCGTAAAAATTGCGCTTCTCAAGCTCCGCTTCGGACACCTTCATCTCAAGCTCCGACTGCCGCAGGGCGTCCTTTGTTATCGCCCCGAGTTCATACAGCGACTTGTCCTTTTGGTAATCTATAGAGGCGTATTCGAGCCGGAGTTTTTCTTCCTTCTGCTCCTGAGAGACCACGATATCGCCCTTTTTTATCTCATCGCCCTCTTTAAAATAAAACCGCCCGAGTATCCCGGTCTCTTTAAAGCTTATCGGTATTTCAGTAAAGCCCTTTATCGTGCCGAAGGCCGGTATGATCTCCTTATAGTCCATCTTTGCCGCCTTCGTGGCCTTTACCGGTATTACCTCGCCGGGCGGCTCCTCTGTCTTCCTTCCGAACAATCCGCCCTTACGCAGGATCGCGGCCCTGCCCCACATGATCAAAACACCCAACCCTATAAGCGCCAGTATCAAAGCTATCTTATTTTTCTTAAAGAAATCCATTAGGACCCCCTATTTAAAAATAATCCCGCAGGCCGATCGCCTTATTTAACGCGGCTATCGATATCGCGAGCGCCTTCTCCGCCTCAAAATACGCCTCGCCGGACTCAAGGAGGCTTACAAAACTCTCAAATACCTCCGACATCTCGACATCGCCCAAATCGTGTTTTGCCTTCAGTATCTTTACTTCCTTTTCTCTGAATTTCTTTTGAGCCTCCGCCGCCGCCAATTGGATCCGCGCCTTTTCGTAATTATAAAAGGTCTCTCTGACCTCCATGATAACCTTTTTTCGCGTCTCAATCATTTCTCTCTCGGCCCTCGCGGCCTCAATCGCGGCCTTCTCGGATTCGGAAAACTGGCCCAAGTTATCGAACACCTTCAACTGCCACGACGCCCCTTTGGATTCGGAACCCGCGTCATATGTGCTCAAGGTGGGGGGGTCTTCCCTTTTATAAAGGGAGTAGCTCGCCGTGCTTCCGAGAAAAGGCCAGACGACCTCAAGGCCCATATACCATTTGCGCCTGGGGTCCAGCGCCTGCTCATTGACCCCGAGCACGCTGAAATCCTTGTGATATACCTCGGAGGATTTTTTATAATGCCCTTCCAGGTCCACATAAGGCATTTCTTTAGCGCGGGCTATCTTGTTTCCGTATTCCGCGGATTTCGCGTTCAGCTCTTTTATAAGCAGCTCGGGCCTGTTCTCCATGGCCAGGGAAAGGCAGGTGTTGACGTCTTTGTCCGCGGAGAACTCTCGCGTCTCGGGTGTAATCTCGATATCCCCTGGCCGCTCCACGTTAAGCTCTTGCGCGAGCGCCAGTTGCGCTATTTCGAAATCGCTTTTGGCCGCGATACTTTTGTAATATACCTTATTGAATTTAGATTCGCTGTTTAGGTATTCTATGTCGGAGACAAGCGATTTTTTGTATTTTCCGCGCGCCATCTTGTACAGCGGCTCGGCCTCTTTATATATGCCTCTGGAATATTCGAGAAACTTTTCCGCCTTGATGAGGGAATAATACGCCTCTTTGACATCAAAAGACAGCTCGGATTTTACTTTATCGTAATTCTTTTCGGCCGCCTCCATATTCACCTTTGACTGCGCCAGGCCGTACAACAATTCGCCGGAGTGAAACGCGGGCTGTTTGCCCTCCACGCCGTATTCCAGACCTTCTATCTTACCATTGTCCTGTATGCCCTTGCTCTCGGACCAGGAAAGCGTCAGGGACGGGAGAAACGCCCTCCTCGCCTCCCATATCTCCATACCCGCGAGCGTTATCTCGCGTTTGGCGACCTGAATCAATATGCTAGTTTCCTCGGCCATGCTCAAGCAATCCTCTAATGTAAGCTTATAGCCGTCTGCGGAATCTCCGAATGCGTTTTTGCCGAAAAACGCCTCTATCTTATCGACCTTCGCGCGGGCCAATTTTACGCCCTTCTTGGCCCTTCGGTTGTCCGGCTCCATAAGCAGGACATTGCTCCAGCACGCCAGGGCTCTTGTGTATTGCGCCTTTTTGTAATAGGCGGCCGCCTTTTTCAGATATGTCTTTACTGTCTTTTTCTTTTCCTTGGGAGTCAACCGGTTTTCGGAGGGCGGACCGGCGGAAAGACGTGATTCCGCCCCGTAAGAAAAGCAGCAAACCATAACCGCTAAAGCGGCCGTTATGAACGCGCCTATGCCATACCGCGGGCGAAATATAAATGGCCTACGTCTGTTTATTCTCATTCGCTCCATTCGTAAGGGGCTCTTTGTTTTTTTCTCCGGACTGCGCGTCAACGGCGCTGGCGGGATTGTTTTTTAACGCCTCTTTTTCCTTCTTTCTTCTTCTGTACTCCCTCATATATTTACGCATGTATTCCTTGTGCGACTCTTTATGCTCCTGCCTGTAAAGCTTGAGATACTCCAGGTGCCCCTGCCTCCAGAGCCGCGCGCGCTGCCTGCATGTCTCTTTCCAGTTTGCGTCTCTCATTTCCTTATATTTAAAATAATGAGGGTTCTTGCCGCGCCAATCTTTCATATTATCGAGCTGCCTTTTATACTGGCACTCGATGCTCGAGCATATCTTCTGGTTAGGGCGGTATTTATTAGGTAAAAACGATTTTTTGCATATAGGGCATATACGCTCTTCCGTCATAATATCTCCTCAAAGGCATTCTATAGTTGTTCAAAATAATGTTTCGATACAAGCGCCGCGGCGCCGACAGGAACCGCGTTTTCGGCCAACTGAGCCGGCATTATCTTAAGAACGCGCGTTACTTCCTCAAGGGCCCAGCCCTTTACCGTCTTCTTTAACGAGTCCATTAAAACAGGCCCTGCCCTCTCCACGCCTCCTCCTATTATAACAATCTGGGGATTAAGCAGGTTTACCAAAAACGCGACCTTTTTTCCCAGCCGCTCTCCCGCGGCGGCCAGCAGCTCAAGGGCAAGCTTATCCTTCGCGCGGGCGGCCTCCAATATCGAGAAAAACTTTATGTCTCCCTTTGTCCCCTGTTTCGAGGCGAATATCTTGGATTCGCCGCGTTTTTCCCTCAGGGCCTTCGCCTCATCGATTATCCCCAGGTCCATGCTCCATCTGCCCAGCCCGCGGGACGCCTGTCCCCAGTCATAATCCCCGAAGGCATCCGGATTTAAGATACCGAGTTCGCCCGCGCATCCGGAGGCGCCCGAATACACCTGTCCGTTTATCATGATACCGCAGCCGACTCCGGAGTACATATACAGCACATCCTTGTATTCCGGGCCCAACGATATCGATTGCTCGGCGAACGCGGCGCAGTCCGCGTCATTACTGATAACGGTAGGCAGGGCAAACTGTTTCGCGAACTCATCCCATAGAGATATTGAAATAATGACGTCTTGTGTCCCTAAAGGGCCGGGCCATCTTATAGTGCGGTTTCCCCTGTCGATAATACCCGCCACCGCGAGCCCTATACCCTTTATTTTGCTTTTCTCAACCAGGGATTGCCGGAGTATGTCCTCGACTATAGAGGCAAGGTTCTCAATAAGGCCCTTGGTACTTTCCGAGCGGCGTTCTTTTTTGACCTTGTACACTACATTGTATTTCAGATCGCATATCACGCCTATTATATCGTACATATCGAAACCCAGTCCGATAGTATACGCGGATTTATAATTAAGGTCCACCAGCATCGGTTTGCGTCCGCCGCTGGAGGCGTCGTAACCTTCCTCCGCGACCAGGCCGTTTTTTACATAGCCCTCCATATAATTGGATATGGTGACCACGTTCAATCCGGTAAGCCTTGAGATTTCCGACTTGGCTACGGGGCCGTATTTTCGGATGACATCGAGTATCGCGAAATTCTTTCGCTCTTTATCGCTTGGCTTCGTATTTACGAAAACGTTTTTGATCGAACTCATATTATTCCGATTTCCCGATTGAGGCAGCGCGCGCCCCGCGCGGGCGTCAGACCTGCGTGAATATCTCCCGCAAGACCAGGCTCGCGGCCCCGAGGGCCACCGCTTCGCCGCCCAAGGCCGAAGGCATTATACGCACCTTGCCCGCCGGTTCCTCGAAGGCAAGTTTCTTGACCGTCCGCCTTATCGGCCCCAAAAGTATCTCGCCGGCCTTTTCTATGCCGCCTCCTATTATCACTACTTCGGGATTGAACAGATTTATAAGATACGCTATGCGCGTGCCCAGATTTGTGCCCGCGCGTTCTATGAATCCGATAGCCGGTATATCGCCGAGTTCCGCGGCCTTGATAACCGTCTCTAAAGTAACTTCGCTTTCCTTTCCGTTGGCAAGCTCCACTATCTTGGTGCCGACTCCTTTGGCTATCTCGCTTTTCGCCATAGCTACTATCCCGAGGTCTATTCCCATAGGCCTAAGGTACGAAAGTTCCTCGCGGGTTATGTTATTCTTGTCCGCGTCAGCCGGCCCCAGAGAAAGCTGCATTTCGCCCGCGCTGCCGCCGGAGCCGCAGTAAATATCCCCCTTTATAATAATACCGCAGCCCACGTCGGAATACACATATAGCATATTCTCAACGCCCCTCTCGAGGCTCAGGCGCTTCTCCCCAAAAGCCGCGCAGGTGGCGTCGTTGCCTATAAATATCGGTATCTGGAATTTTTCCTCTACGCCGCTTTTAAAGGCCTTGAGGCTTCCGCTTGTCTTGCCTCTTTTTGAATCCGTATCCCGTATGATTCCCGTCTCCTCGTCTACAATCCCCGACACGCCGAAGCCGACCGCCATTATCTTATTCCTGGGCACCTTTGACTTGGCTATAACCTCATCCAGCAGGCTGCCGGCGACCCTTATGACTTCTTCCATATGCCCCTGGGGCCTTTTTTTCTTATTTTTGATTACCGTCTTGGCGCTTAAATCGGTCATTATCGCCACTTCGTCCACGGGCCCTATATCTATTCCTATTACGTACCCGCCATCGGAATTGAGCTCCAGCAGCGTGGGTTTTCTTCCGCCGCTCGATACGTCCAGCCCCTTTTCTATCACTATTCCCTTATTGATAAAATTACTGACGTAGTTTGACACGGTAACTATATTTAATTCCGTATCCCTTGATATGTCCGTGCGAGAAATCGGGCCCTTTTGCATTATCATATCAAGGAAAAGCAGGTTCTTCTTTTCCTTGTCGGAGAGCACCTGGTATTTAAATAAGCCGCCCTTCAGCTTCATGGCCCTTCTCCTTTTTTGATTTTTTTGGGAACGTTTTCAGGCCTTACCACTGCCTTGCGCCGACAACTGAAAACTGTAAGCTGTCAACCATATCCACCTACGAAGTGGAATCGGTTTATCTTAAAATAATATTATCACATTATTCCTATCTTGTCAATAAGTAACTTTTTATAGATACTTAACGTGACGCAACTGTTCCGACAATCATAAGTTATAGTATAATACAAAGATTTTAAAATGACTTTAAAATGTGATTAAATATAATAGGCGAGATAGGCAAGCGGAGTAGGTGTGTCGCGAAAAATATTATTTCTCTACATTGCCGAGATATATGCCGGAATAAAAAACATCGTCCGGATTTTTCCCGGCCGCCTTAAGCCGTCTACGCCTGTTTCTTCGCATATGCTTGTGCCTGTTGCTTATTTTTTTTCTCTTCCTTATACTCATACGTATTCCTTCTTGCGTTTTATCCCGCTTCCACCGCGTTCCACCTACGAGGTGGAAATGGTCTGCCTTAAAGGGCCACCACTGCGTCTATAACGATCTTCATACTTGCGGGAAGCCCACCCGCCTGTATCGTCGTGCGCGCCGGCGGTTCTTTTATAAAGTAATTCTTATATGCGGAGTTAAAAGACGCGAAGTCATTTATATCGGCCAGGTAGCAGGTCATCTTCAGAATATTCCCCAGTGCGGCGCCCGCCTCCGAAGCTATCGCTTTTATATTCTCAAGGACGCGCAGTGTCTCCTGTTCTACGGTCCCGTTTACAACCTCATTAGTAACGGGATCGATCGGCCCCTGCCCGGAGATATACAAAATATTATTATGGATAACCGCCTGTGAATACGGGCCTCTCGGCTGGGGCGCGTTCCTGCTTAATACGGACTTCTTATCGTTCATAATAACTCCTTCGTAAAAATGCCTCCCCGCTTTAAGGCGCGGGGACAAAATCATCCGGCGTTATCGCCGTTTTTTCCGACAAACAAAAGCGGAAAAACAATATCGCTCACGCAGCACGGGATCCATACCGCGAAAAATAAAAAGAAAAAGATAGCGACATACATGAAAAAACCTATTCGCCCTTCCACGGACATGGCGATATGAAACAACGACGCCCAGGTGCTTAATAACACGTGGCCGGAGTGCGGTATTTTCGTCGCCGGCTTGAAATACGCTATCGCGACGCCTAATATCGCCAGCGGGTTAACGAGCCACCACTTTTCTATAAACCCTATATGCATCTCGCGCCTAGGCATATCGAGCAGGGACTCTCCCAGATAAGGTATCAATGAATCGCTTAAGGTGGCTATGCCTATAGTCCCTAAATAACCTATGATAAGCAGGGCCGGAAGATTGCACCTGCCCTGCAGCCCGCCGCATTTATACAACCCGTACATAGAGGCGGTAACCAGCGCGCTTAAAACGACGTGCGCCGGATGAAGTATATAAAAGATTTTATACGAGGCCCCGGCAGGCGCGCTCTTCAGAAAAAAAACCATAATGACTATACCGGTAACGGCGCCGAAAAGGGTAAAAGGCGCGTGTTCCTTGAGTTCCTTGAATATTACCTTTATCACCTGCGGCCTCTATTCTGATATACCCTTATAAAGTTCTCGATAGAGCGGTCGTATGTCTTTTCTACATCGTCCGGGAAAAAACAGGCGGGCATCTCGCCCAGCTTGCGATGATACGCCACGCACTCGCAGCAAATCCCCTTTTTCGAGCAGGGCTCATATGTGCAATTGCATCTTCTCTTATTTTTTTCGACGTTGCATTCAGGCATAAGACCTCCCGATCCGCTCTACGGGTTTTTAGTATACCCGTTTCCACTGCCGCTGTCAATCCCATTTCTATCTCGCAGGCGGAGAATACAAATCCGGGACGGTTCTCACCGCAAAAGGGGGACAGGTCTACACAAGGCTTATTGCAAAACATAGACCAGTCCCCTTCCTCCTGCGGACGAACATCTTAACTTTACACTTTTAACGACGTTAAAAGTGTAAAGTTATTTTGGGGACGGTTCTCGCCGCAAAAGCAAACCCCGACATAATGTATTGTAAAAAATCCTCTAATGGTTTATAATGTCGATATGCGATATGATAGATTTCAGCAGGAAGCTATAGGGCACATCGAAAACGGGCACTCCGTTATGGTCTCGGCGCCTACCGGCTCGGGTAAAACCGCCATAGCCGAGCACGTGATAACCGATTGCCTGGCCAAGGGAAAAAACGCCATTTACACCGCCCCCATAAAGGCCCTCTCAAATCAGAAATTCCGCGATTTCAAGGAAATCTATGGGGACAAGATAGGCATACTTACCGGAGACGTCACTATCAACCCGACCGCCCCTATCCTTATAATGACTACCGAGATATTCAGAAATAAAGTGCTCGAGGAGGAAAGCGGACTCGAAAATTACTCATGGATAATATTCGACGAGATACATTATCTTGACGACTATGAGCGCGGAACGGTATGGGAGGAGTCGCTTATATTCCTTCCCGGGCATATGAAGATGCTGGCGCTTTCGGCCACAATACCGAATATAGACGAATTCGCCGGATGGATTCAAGCCGTGCACAAAAAGCCCGTTAAAATAGTGACCGAGGACACCAGGCCGGTCCCTCTGCATTTTTTTTACCAATGCCAGGGCAAGATCGCAGACAGTCTAAATGAAATAAAGAAAATCGGATATAGGCCCGAGATTCTTCGTGCCCGCAAGCATCATTCCTCTTTCCATCTAAAGCCCAATAAAGTCACCTCGCTTATCGGGCATCTTTTTCAAAACGACCGTCTTCCCTGCATATATTTTTCCTTCAGCAGGAAACGCTGCGAATATCTCGCCAGAGAGATGACGGGGTTCAATTTTTTAAGTGCGGACGATGCCCGAAAAATAAAGGGGCTTTACGACGAGCTGGCCGAAAAATTCGCCCTTACCGGAGAAAAAAGCGCCGCGCTTCTCGCGCCGCTTATAGAAAAAGGAATCGCCTACCACCACGCCGGCATGCTGCCTACCTTAAAGGAGGCGGTCGAGCGGCTTTTTACGAGCCGGCTCATAAAAGTCATATTTACCACCGAGACGTTCTCGCTCGGCATAAATATGCCTGCGCGCACGGTGGCCTTTGATGAGCTTAGAAAATATTACGGGCGGTATTTCGGCACGCTTAAGTCGCGCGATTTTTACCAAATGGCCGGCAGGTCGGGAAGGCGCGGCATAGACAAAGAAGGTTTCGTATATTCGCGGGTGAATCCCCACAGGACATCCTTTCATGACCTATACAGAATAATATACGGCAGGCCCGAAAAAGTGCACAGCAGGTTCAATACCTCATACGCCACCACTCTTAACCTGTACCAGAAATACGGTGAAAAACTCTATGACATATATCCCTCATCGTTCCACTATTATCAGGAAAAAGAAAGATTTCGCGATAAGGCCCTAAAGCACCTGCACTCAAAAGTAAAAATCCTAAAAGAGTTCGGGCATATAAAAGACGACGCCCTTACCGAAAAGGGATATTTCGCAAGCAAGATATACGGATATGAGCTCCCGCTCGCCCAGATGCATGAAGGCGGGTTCCTGGAATACCTCTCGGAAGTGGAGCTCGCAATATTATGCCTGGCGATGGTCTTTGAACCGCGTAAAGGCGCCGTAAAACCGCGGCTGAACAAAAGGATAAAAAGCATACGTAACGAAACCGAAAGGATATTAAGGCATATACAGGCGAGAGAGAAAAATCTGCGTATCGTTCCGTTGAGCAAGAACTATTTTTATCATCTTACTCACGTGCTCGAGGCGTGGATGCAGAAAGAGCCCTTTGACAAAATCCTGTCATACTACCCGGGCGCAGATGAGGGCGGCATCATACGCTATTTCAGGATGACCGTCCAGATCCTGCGCGAAATCCTCGATACCCCCGCCTCATCCGAGCTAAAAGGCCGAGCAAAGAAGGCCATCGAGCTTATTAACCGCGATATAATAGACGCCGAAAAACAGTTAAGAGAGTGAATTTATAAATCTGGTTATCGCCCTGGGCCTTATATCCAATTTCGCGTAACATTCCCTGGCCCGCTCGAACGCCTCTGTCAATAAGCGCGATTCCCGCTCGCCCAATTTATCGACTATTCTCTTTTTGCTTGACTCTATAAAGGCGCGCACGTCGTCAAAATATACCGTGTCATAGTTTATATTGCGCCTGGCATCGGGCACGGGAACGCTTTGTTCGTAATCAATCACATATATCTCTCTGTCTTTTAGGATAAAATTGGATATCGAAAACGGGTTTAAACGGCTGAAGCTCCAGGCGGGCATTCCTATGCGGTTGAAAAATATTTCCAGTTTTCCGGCCGCCGAATAGACCGTCCGTCGTTCGCCGATGCCGGGAAAGAGGCCTTCTACGAATCTTAAAATAAATCCGCCGCGTGAAAATTCCACGGCGTCCGGTATACGCACGCCGGAGGCGGAAAGGGCGCACAACCTATGGGCAAGCCTTCTCTTCCAGTAAGCGTATCTGATGCCGGTTTCCGTGGCAAGCGGGTGGGGGGAGCTATAGAAAAAATCGTTCCACAATCTAACGGGGAGTATAGGGGAAAATTCTTTTCTGGCGAGAGCGTGCGGTTTTCCCTCAATCTTATAGACCCTTGCGGCCTTGCCGCGTCCGATCAAGACATCCGGCAAAATATACCCCGGGATTTCTAAACCGCCTCTATGGTAGAGGGCGGTTTTTTAGTGATGTTATAGGTAACGCTCACGACGCCGGGCACTTCTTTCGTTATCCTCTGCGCCATCTTCTCTAAAATATCATAAGAAAGCCTCGTGGGCGAACCGGTCAAGGCGTCTGAGCTCTGCCAGCATCTGATCTCTATCTGTAGGCCGAAATCCCTTTTCCCGCCCTTGACGCCAGTCACCCTGTCGTTATGCAAAATGGCCATGTATTGGAACGCCTTTGTCGAACGCAGCTCATCCTCCACGACCGTCGTGGCCTTCCTTACCGTCTCCACCTTCTCCGGCGTAACCTCGCCTATTATCCTTGCGGAAAGGGCCGGGCCCGGAAACGGCGGCCTGTTATATATCTCCTCGGGCAGGCCCAGGGCCTTGGCGATATTGCGCACGCCTGTCTTTCTAAGCTGCATAACCGGCTCGATAACCTTATATCCGTAAGCCGCCTGCGTATCGATGCCCAGCTGCTCAAGTATATTATGCTGTCTTTTAACGCCCGCGACGGTTTCCTCTATATCCGTATAATTCGTGCCCTGCATAAGGTGCTTCGCGCCGCTTTTCTTAACCAGGTCCCCGAAGACATCCTTGTAGAAGGTCTCTGTAATCGCCTCTCTTTTTTCCTCGGGGTCGGTTATGCCTTTTAACGCGTCAAAAAACCGTTTTCGGGCGTCAATCAGCTCCACGCGCACGCCCATATCGGCGAATAAGGCGACTATATACCGCGGTTCGCCCTCTCGCATCAACCCATTATCTATAAAATATGTCTTTAATCTGTCTCCTATGGCCTTATGCGCCAGGAGCGTTACGGCCGAGGAATCCACGCCTCCTGAAAGCGCGTTCACGGCCGTGCCGT